>Ga0325414_1007558_pt1 | contig 11510 bp, 4 predicted proteins | sample PopdelMetagenome_8_FD_206183 | JGI IMG/M metagenome (GOLD analysis project Ga0325414, IMG submission 206183) | Populus deltoides microbial communities from Bellville, Georgia, United States - Leaf-PdKOR-R3 | ecosystem: Host-associated > Plants > Phyllosphere > Phylloplane/Leaf | place: USA... | reverse complement strand
AATTATCAAGCTTAGTTGCTTCACAAGTTCATATATCACAACTCCGGTTTTGATATTAAACTTAGCAATAGATTGTTCACAACAATAACTTAGAGTCCGCTCTAGCAATCATCAACAACAATCATAGAAAATATGCATAGGAAAACAATCATACTCATTCATAACATAAATTGAAAATAGAAGGAAGAATAAATCTCATGATTCTTGAAATCCAAAGGTTTTTGTGTCCTTGCAACCAAGAAAAGAGCTTAGCCTTGCATAACTATTAAACAACTACTTCTAAAGATTGAAGAGAGCATGATTTTTGGGTTTATAGAGGAGAGAATTCGTGTTTATTCTCTGCTGGCTACTGCCTCCTTCTGCTCTCCCTTTATTCTACTCTCCCTCTATTCTCTAGCTGCATAGGAGAATAAACAATCATAGGAAAAATAAGCATAGGAGAACAAATATATTCATCATATAAATTGAAAAGAAAATGTAAAATAAATCTCACATTTCTTGAAATCCAAAGGTTTTCATGTCCTTGCAACTACAAAAAAGAGTTGAGCCTTGCATGTCTACTGAACAATTCATAAAAAAAGGAAGAAAACATGATTTCGGGTTCTGTTGGAGGAATGTGCATTTTTTCTCTATTGGTTGGTCGTCCTCTCTTTTCCTTTCTCTCATTCTTTTTATATCCTAAAAAACTCTAATTCCTTTTCTACAAAATAGTCCTTTCCTAAGTAGACAATTTATATTTAAGCCTTTCAACAACTATTTTCCTAAAAAGGAGAAATAGCTTTGCATAAAATCCTTAAGCTTTGACTTTTAACTTAGAGGAGCTAAATTGCTGAAATAAAAACTTGGATGACGGTTTGGATGCTTTGAGAAGTACTTTGGACTTATTTCTTCACAAAACCTGTCTGCTGGCAGAATTCATATGTCATCTTAGAAAAATCATACATCTCTCATATGAGCTCTTTTTCTACTGATATTTGGCAAGCTGATAGGTCTTCAAGTCAAGAATCCAACAAAATTTAGTTTGCATCAAATTGACTTCTGTAGCTCAAGATATTCAAGTCGGAATGGTTAAAAGTCAACACTGGCAGAATGCGAGATTTGACTTTAAAGGTTATGTTTTCCATGCTCTTTATTTTTTATTTTTCTTGCCTTATATGTGTAGAAAGGTATGGATGTTAGCTTTGTAATGCCACTAGAATCACTTCATTTCAACCTTTAGAGCTCGAGCTCTGCACAAAACATCGACTGGAGGTCAAATCTGTCAATTATTTTCAATTTACTTTTTTTTAATCTTTTATCCAAAAGTGCCTTCGAAACATACAACAAAGAATATCAAGGCATTTTATGTATAAAACATAGGCAAAACACTAAATAAATATGGGTAAAACTATCAAATAATTTGGTTGCATCGAGTGTAGATGGGGACTCTAATAAACTGAAAATTCCAAGTTTCCAAGGCAAAAATGATCCTTAGGCTTATTTGGAATGAGAAAAAAAATAGATTGGATATTTGATTGCCATGTTTGTTTTGGGTAGAAAAAAAATAAAAATTATGGTAATTGAGTTTGTTGATTATATTGTAATATGATGGTATCAAATTGTGACTTTTAGGCAGAGAAAGTAGAAAGGCCTATAGATACATGGGCTGATATGAAGGCTTTGATAAGGAAGTGATTCATATTAAGTCACTACTATAGAAAGTTGTATTAGAAATTGCAAAGTTTGAGCCACAGTTTTAAAAGTGTTGATGAGTATCATAAAGAGATGAAGATCGTGATGATTCAGGCTAATGTAGTAGAGGATAGGAAGGCCATTATGACTAGGTTTCTTAATGGATTGAATCACGAGGTCGTGAATGTTGTGGAGTTGCAACACTATGTAGAGTTGGAGGACATGGTATATATGGCAACAAAAATGAAGAAACAGATTAAGAGGAGAGGGGAAACACGACCACCATTCATTCTGAGCACTTATTCTTCATCTTGAAAGCCTAATTCGAGGAGAGATGGGGCTGCCTAAGTTCATCCTACTATAGGAGGGGGTTCTGAGACTCCTAAAATAAAGAAAGACACCTTTGCCATGGTAAAGGTAAAGTTAAGACTCCTACTTCTTGTAGTCATGACATTAAATGTTATCATTGTTTGGTTTTTGGTCAAATTGCTTCACAATGTCCAAACAAAAAGGTCATGATTATAAGAGCCCATGGTGAGATTGAGTCTAAAGAGGAGAATAACATTGAGGTGGAGTTGCCATCATTGACAGATGCTAGCGATGAGTGTGTATTGAACATCCTGTTAAGGGGGATGCTTGTGGTGAAACGAGCACTTGATATGCATGTGAAGGTGGGAGGTTTAGAGGTGCAAAGGAAAAACATCTTCCATATAAGGTACCATGTGCAAAATAAGGTATATAGTTTGATCATTGACAGTGGTAGTTTCACTCTTTACATGTGTAGACCTATTGTTTTTCTTATATGTGAAAGATATCAATTTCAGAGTTTCATTCTTAAGTTATTTCAGCCTTCATCTTCCAATTTTGTTTTTCCTTTTATTTTCCTTCATTTTTTTCTGTTAGATGAGGTTTTATGCTTGTAAGTCTAGTAATCAAGTAGCCTAGGGTTTAACTCTCCTATATAGGATAAATTCTTGTGTCCTCTTAAGAAAAGAGAGAAATAAAAAAAAAAGGGTAAAGGCAGGAGGAAACCAACTTTTTTTTCCTTATAGTAGCTAAGTTTGCTATTTCCCTTAATGTTTTGGTTCTATATGTTTATTTATATTTCTTTCTTAGTCAGTAAGAATAGGCAGGTTTTTGGAAAGGTTTAGTTATTAACCATATGGTTATGGGACATCTATGAGATTGTTTATGTTTTGGTCATGTGTTGGACCCTTGAAAGTGTGAAAGAGGTTATTTTAGGTTTCTAATGAAGATAAAACACCTGCACCTTTTTAGGTAGAAGAAAACAAGTTTCATAACTTAGCTTCTAGGTTTAAGGATAGTAGAAGAGGAGCTGTGGTCTTTTCTTTTTAGTGCTTATCATATGCATGCTCATTTGTGGTTATTTTATGCGTGTTGTTTTGGGAAAGTAAATTACTACCTACAAGATGTTTAGCCTCTTTTTAGGTTGAGAACCGTAGGATAATTTGTTACGATATGTTTGTTCTCCTTCTTTAAACTTTGTTCATGTGTTTTCTTTTGTGTGTGATGTTTAGATCTTTTGGTTTATGCTACTTAGAGAAATGAAGGGGATATAATTCCCTTTTTGCATGGTTGCCTATCAGTTTTTAATAGGAAAGCATGGGCAAACCCTCTTAAATGTGTGTTATTCTGAGTTGTTGCATGCCTTTATGTTTGGCAAGGCTTGAGGGCATTAGTGTTGCTTTTTGTAAAACAAAGTAGGCTATGGTTTGGTTTTATAAGTTTGAGAATAAAATAACCTTCTTTTCTTTTAGTATTACAAGCTTATCCCTTTATGCATATAAGTTTTTAATTGCCCATCAATAAAATAGAGAAAATATGCTCTTTATTATTCCCTTATTGTCTTTGAACTTATAATATATAAAAAATTCATATAAAAGTGTGGAATGGAGTCTTAATATCCTTTGTTTTCTTCTTTATGAATAACAAAATGTTGTGGTTTTGAATTCTAAGGAATTTGGAACCTTCAAAGGAAGTGATGCCATGTAACTATGATTTCATGCTTGAAGGATTTAGGGTTTGTGTCTAATAAGTCTTTAGTAGGCAATTTATCTAGAGCTTTTATTAATTGTTAATAGTAACATGGATTTTCTATTGCTTTGTAATGCCAAGAACTTTGTTAAAATTCTTTTTTCAATCTTGCATTTTGGCCGAGCCTTTCACACATCAAAAACAAAAAAAAATATTTTTTTTTCATTTATTTGATATTTATATAGGTCTTGTTAATTGTCATCGTCATCTTAGTATCTTCATTTTACGTTCGCATGTATATACTTTTAAAATAAAAAATAGAAAAATATTTTTCATCTTATATGCATTTGTTTTGAGTTTTATAACTTGTTTATAAAATCTATTGAGATTCGACTAACATTATAAAGGCTATGATGGGTCAACATTCCAAAACCCTTTTTTAAAACTTCCACTTAAAAAAATTCCATCGAAAATAATTTTTTTTGTTATTTACTTGTAGTGTTTGAGATAAATAGACACATAATGATATATTATTTTAAATGTTAATGAAGAGTAACACCTTTTTTTCCTTTGTTTTCCGAACATATCTTCCTTTCCAAATTTTAAGCCTTTCGTTGTGATATTCATCGATGATATCTAAGTGTTAATCGAGGATATTAATTTTCTTACTAAGTCCAAAACATTCATGTTATTAGCTCCTGCCTCGAATATTAGATCAACCCATAATTATTACTGCTTAGATATTTTGGACTCAGGTACAAAAATCTCATTCAACAAAAACTTTATGAGTAAACCTTGGTGTTATACGATAAATAAACCTGAATATGTCATTATCCATGATCCATTACTGCATAAACAAAATGTTTAATGACAACTCCTATGATTTGGGTTGGGTCCAATGAGCCCAATAAAGGCCCACCCAATTATTTATTGATATGATTTGATAAACTATTAATAATCATAAGTTATGATTGGAAGTAAATGGTTGTAGATATTTCAATTCACCAAACAATAGAGAGTGAAAAAGATGATCTAGACTTTATAATGGATAAGCTCGAACCCGCTCATCCATTTACGGTTTAACTCATTATAGTAAATTCATTATCACCCATGTAGATAGACCACTAGAATAGAAAAGAAGTAGCAATGTAACTTACATTGAATAAAATGCTTTAAGGTGAAAAAATCTTCCTTTCAGCATAACTAGTCCTTTACCTTTGAACTCTGAAGACCAATTAGGGTTTTCTAGTGATCATAATACTAGATAATGACTTCTTTTTAACATAGAACCTCCCCCCCACCCTCTTAACACAAACACGCACCTTTCCTTTCCTACAAAAAAGAACAGGCCACCACGATGTCAGGTACAATAATTTTCATCAAAGATCACTAACAAAAAAAAACATAAAAAAAATGTTATACCAATTAAACAAAATAAGATGAACTTTGCTTTTTAAAATAACAAGTTAGTACTAATTAAAGAGATAAACAAGCTACTCAAATTATTTAGTTTAATACCTTGAATGGTTTCTTAGTACAATTTTTTCATAAATGAGAAATGTAAAGTGGTGTTTTTATGTAAACCTAATATGGCTAAATTAAAATTTTACTTGGAAGAATATTGATTCTACATTGCATGGAATTCTTAGTTTTTTTAATACCAATTCAAATTACCACTACATCAAAATGCATATAGAGAATTGAGAAATATACACAAACTTAAGAACTTTATTCAAATCATTCACAAACCTATGGACTTTATGTAGACTCGACGTGATGAAATTAAGATTTTACTTGAAAGAATATTGATTGGTGGAAACTATTACATGGCATAGAATTCTTAGTTTTCTTTATGCTTTTTCATAGTACCACTAAATCAAAAATTCATATGGAGGATCAAGAAATATACACAAACATATGGACTTATGTTATTGCATAATGTTTTTATGCTAAAAAAGTGATGATCTTAACAAACATCTTGTTAGTATATATATCATGTAGTTAATCGGTTGGTTACACGTGATACTAGCTTTATTCATGCAAAATGTATTTATTATTAATAAAGGCATTTGTTAATTTTAATAATCATTTATGTTTGATTAATGAGTCATTAAGACAAAATTGCATTGCTAGGAAATTATAAAGTTATAATTATAAGATTTTTATTACATCGAAACATTGTTCTTAAATTTTTTTGGTCGATGATCTATTAAAAATGAATTTTAATTAAAGTTAATGAAACTAATACATATTTAGTTCTTTCTTTTATGAAAGAAAACAATTGTTCTCATAAGTTGAGGTATGAAAAATACTTGAAACTAATATATAGGTGCTTGTCAAATAACATGTATACTAACATGACTTACATGAAAATTCTATATGGAGAGCACATTCATTTTTATGGAAAGACTCACATGATAGTTATAAATTTGATCATTAGACTTGAGAACACTAAGTTATCTTATATAAGGAATGTTATAATTTGTTCATAACTACACGTTGTCTTAATCAAGGATAACAAACGGGAAGATATTAGGTATAACATAAACTATATAAAGATATTTGAGTGATCACGAGAAGATTTATCACCCTATATGAATTAGAAAAAAATATTTCATCTATTCTCAGATAGTAATGACTGTGAAATCCTTGCGCAATGTTAAATGAAATTTGAAAAGAGTTTCATATCTTATTTAAAGAATCAATGACCATATGTTAGAATAAAACATGACTTGATATAGCAAATACACTCGACGTTATAGTGTCTAAATCAAAACATTACCATGAAACGATAACATTACTATGAAACGGTAATAAGTCTGTAAATGAACTAAATGATAAAAAGATAAAATAAATATATTTTGAAATAAAGAAATGGTCCCGAGGATTTAGTGGAATAATTGATACGATCCATGCAAAGATGGCACAAGAAAATTCAGATTTTGATGTAAAATCATCTATCGACCAATTTTATGCTATCAAATTAACTCTCAATCCAACTATTGAATTGGGCTGAAATTTTATGAGGAGTCACTTGACATGTTCTTATATCTTATGTTAAAAGTTTAGGCCAATCAAGGTTCAAGAAAGCTATACAAGAATATCATCGGACTTGAAATAATAGACTTATTAATGGCATTTTAGTAAATAACTAGATAGGCTTGAAATTTCAGCTATTTTCTCTTCTTATAACAGTTGGTCCTGCTAGAAAGAAATAAATAAGGAGTTTTTCATCTTTTCTTGATTTTTACCTAAAATTTCTTAAGGGAAATCATGAATTGGGGCGATTTACATGAGATAGTGAGTGTTTAAACACATCAAACACAAGAATTAAAAAGAAATCAAGTGCGAGATGGGTGTTAGAGAGAGAGAGAGAGAGAGACAAACCATGGCATTTTGAGGGGGAAAGAAGAAAGGGTGAAAATTTTTTGACTAGCCAGCATTCAAAGCTCAAATAATTATTAGGTAAGGAGTTATAAACTCATTTATACATGTTTAAGTGAGGATAAATGAGTTTTACATGAAATTCTCAAAATTTGAATTAGGGTTCTTGGATGTATTTTAGGAGAAACGTGAAATTGTGATGAAATTATAGAATTAAGGTGGAATAGGATAGAAATGATTTGAAGAAAAAATTGGTGTTTTAGTTGAAAGGAGGGTCGACCATAAAAGGAGAAAAAATGAGAAGTTGTGGAATTAAGGATGAATGCTTATTTACTTGCATATCTTTAACATATGATGATAAATTGATAATAATTTGAATTAAAATTATAGATTGTTGAGTTACAATTAATTATTAATGACAAGTTAGTTAAAGGTGTAAATGAACTAGGGAATGCATGACGCTACCATGCGAACATTATTGGGTTGAGTTTTTATGAAAGTTTGGCGGGAAAAAAATTTAGGTAGAGCCTAGTATGAGGGAGACTATACTAGAATTTATAAAAATTCATTAAGTGCATAGTGGGCTTAATAATAGAAAATATAATATGGATATTGTCAAGAAAAGAATTTATAGAAAGGATAATTTAGTAACATTATGGATAAAAGATAAAGTAATGAAAGTATAAATAAAATCATGTTCAAAATATTGTGCACATTGGGTTGATTCCTATTCAATACCGAATACAATTTAAATTGTGATAAGATAATTATTAAAACATGTTTAAATAAATAAATAAATGCAATAAGGAAATAAAATAGTGCAAGGGTTTAAAAAAATTGGTTTTATTTTACATATCTACTTGATAAGTGTTAGTATTGTTGTATTTCAAATTACAGGATGTTACACTAGGAACCTAAATGGTCACATATAATAACAACTATTGATTTGAAATTAATCTGAGATAATTAATCAAGTGTGACTTTATTATAAATAAGTTAAAGAAATTAATGAATAGAATATAATTAATATATAATATTACAAATTTAGACCTAAAAAATCAACTATGGATTTGATTGAATAAATTTCTAAAATTATCTTAAAATAATATATGTTATATTTGTCGCACTAGACATCATGGTAACTCACCTTTTTACTTAGGAAGGATAAAGGTTTTTTTTTGTGTTTAGAGTGGGGAAAAGGTCTTATGTTATTAAAAAGAGTCGTCACCTAGTATTATAGTCACTAGAAAACCATAATTGGTATTTAGAGTTCTAAGGTAATAACTAGTTAAGCTAAATGGAAGATATTATTACCCTATAACATCTTATATCAGGTAAGTTACATTGTTATTTGTCTTTTATTCCTAACCGTTTGTTATGCTTAATCTACCATTGACTTATCTACACGGGTGATAACCGATCTACTACAATCAGTTAAACCCTGAGTAGTTGGTTTAAGCCCTAACTATTCTAAGATCTAATCATCTTTATCACTTCTAATTATTATCTTTTGATGGTACTTGGTGAATTGACATATCTATAGTTGGTTACTATTGATCATAACTTGTAACCAATAATTTATCAAGTCATTCCAATGAATAACCAATAGGCTTATTAAACTTAACCTAAATCGTAGGAAGAACTCATGGTCAATGCCTTGTTAAGGTTCATCTATCATGTAATACTTAAGATTTCACTCGTAGTTTCTAAATAATGTAGTTTTTATTCCTGGTCCTTTTAAGAAGTGACCTACATGGGTTCATTTACATGAAAGAGGATCTAGTCATGAGGGTCTATTTTTAGACAAAGTCTTTACAACGACCTATTTGGGGTTCATTATCTTATGATGTGCTATTTAACAATCACCTTTTTTTATGATCTAATTTTTGTTTTGGTTGCCATTTTATTTTTCTTATCTTCCCTTTTTATACATCCCATATTTATGGTCATCTCCTCACCATTTTATTCATGGTTAAACACATCCCACTTAGAGGACCAGAAGTTGAATAATCTCTTTGTCTCAACAACTATTATTTCCTTCGTATATTATTCAAATAGGATGATGAAATAAGCTAAATCTTTCAACATTGGGTTAATTAGGAATCAACCTTTATAGTTTATAAAGCAAACCTCGTGATCACATGGTCACGCAACCCACACGCAAAGACACCATTTCCTAGAAAAGCCAGGTAAATTAGGTTTGATAGGAGTGTGACACAAAGATAACTTATACCTAGGCACCAGTACTATTGGAAACGGAAACCCCCACCCAATAAATATTGATTCACGAACAAGAAGTATAAAGATGACGCCACGAAGATAGTTGTTCTTCGATACGTCATTTTTCAGTTCTTTAGAGAACCATGGAAGGGGGATTATCTCACTAAGACACACACACACACAAAGTGCGGCAAATAAGAAGTTTTATTAATTTGAATTGTCTAACCTTACATGTCTAGTTATGCCTTTATTTATAGTGACTCCAAACTAAAATAAACCCTAATGGACCCCTTATGTGGACTTATATGATGCCCACTTACAATTAAACCCAAATAATATAAATAAACCCTAAACTAAGAAGAAAATAATAACAACAATAATAAATCTGAATTTAATATCCTAAATATAATAGGATCAGATTTATTGCCCTTTAGAAGTCCCATATAAACTAGGAGAATCAAATCTGAGGTAGAATTAATTCTGAAATCTTCTTTCCTTTTTTGTTTTTTTATAGCTAGGATGAATAAGGAATCCTTGTAAGAAAAGGATTCTAAAACATTTATAAATCCTTACCACACTTGGAAACTATGTTGCAGCTCATTAAAGATCTTTGTAGAAATAGGAGATTTCCAAAATAAGCTGTCATGTCCTTTTAGGAAAAGAATCGTAGCCAAATAGGAAGTCCACAAGTCAAAATGAAGTAAATAACAAAATTTATACAGCCTATGTTGATCCGTATTTTGATGCTTTCCTGAACCCCAATTGATCTAAAATTGTAACCCAAGGTAGGACAACATGTCAGGAGACTCTATGTAAATTTTTAGCCAGATCCAACAGTCCGATTGAGAATTATGATTGTTGCCATAAAACTGGATATATGCACTTTTTACGTCAAAATCAGAATTTGATCTTGCCTGGATCGTATCAGTTTATCTTGATTTTCTTTCTATAGACTTATCATAGTCTCATGACCCGGTTATAGTTTTGATAAGTTAACCTGAGTCGATTCAATATGTCGCATTCTCAATATTTAAAAAGAAAATGTCATTTAATATGTTATTGTATCAACATTTTTAAAAAATATTTTTATGATTAAATTTTCTTATTAAAATACACATTATCAACACTTAGACAATTTTTTTATATTAAAAAAAAATAATCTGACCTACAACATGGTGCAAACCAATCATCTAGTATATACTATATACTATAAAATGCGTGTATGTGTTTAAGATATGGAATGAATTAAGTATTTTTATAATAACTATTTTGCCAATACTATATAAATATAAATTGTGCGTGTAATATAAGATATGGTTTAGATTCCGATTCGAATACTACAAAAATCATAATCTAAGTATAACCATAAATGTTTTTTATTTTATTTTTTCCAATTAGTTAAAAAAATTCATTTTTTACCAAAACAAAACCTTGTCATTTAGATAACCTTGAATGAATATCCATAGGATTTAGGTTACTTCCCATGCTATATTGGAGGTCACATCAATTCTTTTTTAATGTAATATTTTTTTAAGATACATTTTTTTAAAAAAAAACAAAATATTGGATTGACCCTGGTGAATCCATCAAATTCATAATTCAGGTCATGGACTTTAATGGGTTCAATAACATTTTTTTTTAATTTAGTTATACGATAAGTAAATATAAAGACCAATTTAAAATTAAACAGATATTGAAAAATAAAATTAAAAACAACTCAACAGAATCCCTACATTAAAGGCTAAAATTCAGCACAAAAAAAAGAGGCCAAACATGCTTGCTAAAACAAAATGATATTAATTATTCATTAAATATCAAAATATATTATACAAATAACAAGTGGGCATATATTTTTTTTAATTAATGTAGACTTAAGAACTTTTATAATTTATTTTTTTATAACTCTTTGAAACTATTTAATTAGTCATTGAAGTGTAAAAATTAATTGAATAATACTTTTGTTGCTACCCAATTTTTGACCCAATATTTCGATAAATTTTCAAAAAAAAACAAAAAAAATAGAAAAAAACAACGAAAACCCAAAAAAATACATTTTTGATATATTTGCATTGTTTTTAGCATTTTCAGCATCGTTTCAAAAGAATTTAATTTTTCAAATGTATTTTGAACGCGTTCAACTTTTAACTTGTTAATTTTACAATTATTGATTTTTCTTCTTGAGTTGACGTTGATATTGTTTGTTTTTAAAATAAATTCAAAATACAAAAAAAAAAAGACTT
>Ga0325414_1007557_pt1 | contig 11512 bp, 10 predicted proteins | sample PopdelMetagenome_8_FD_206183 | JGI IMG/M metagenome (GOLD analysis project Ga0325414, IMG submission 206183) | Populus deltoides microbial communities from Bellville, Georgia, United States - Leaf-PdKOR-R3 | ecosystem: Host-associated > Plants > Phyllosphere > Phylloplane/Leaf | place: USA... | reverse complement strand
AAAATTAATTTAACTCGCAGTGCAGCGTGAGCCAATGATCTAGTATATATCTAAGTTGATTCACTTTTTCCAAAATCATTTACAAGTTATTTGGAACTCTTGAAATTAAATTAAATTCAAATGGTTAAATCAATTCTTTAGTTTTGAATTTTTTAAGGGTATTGATTTGAATTCCAAATAAAATTTAATTTTTAAAAAATAACAAAAAAAAACAAATAAAAAAAAGGACTCTCTGATATGCTATAACAATTCCTTTAAAATTGACAATAAAAATAATATTTCAAAAATACCCTTAATAATACAAATTCCACTATCTATTTCCTTCTCTTTATAAATAAACAGAAGCTCAAATAGAGTAGCCAAGAAATTGGAATAATAGCAGTGTATATTTAACATAAAGATGATAAAAATATTACAAGGATAGTAGTTAAAAAATAATAACTATAAGAGTTTTGTATTAAAAGCTTTTTTTTTTGTAAAAAAGTGATTTTAAGGGTAAAATAGTTAAGATTTTGATTTAATTTATTTTCATGAATATTTTAAATAATATAATTGAATTCATCTATGTAGTTTAATATTTTTTTCAAAACTAAAAATTATAATAAATTATTAATTAAATTCAAATTACACGTGAAATTAAATTTAATTCCACAAGTAATTTAATTCTAAATAGGCTGTTAAATATCTAATTATTAAAAATAACAATTTAATCAAAATTTAATGGATATTTACTGACTCTATCCAAAAAAACAAATATATAAATATTTTTTAGATAATTTGTTTAACATAGTGGCAATTGCCACCCCTACGGATCATTCCTTTAAACATCCCAAGTTCTCGAGCTTTGCAATGCCAAGCCACTAAGCTGTTCTTTCTGATGGGGCTACTAGTACTGGCTAAAACCTAGAAACTAGAGGGACAAACAGGTCCCTTGAAATTCTTACCCAAATGTCACCATCCATTCAAGTGCCTGAAGAAGTGAAAGCCCACTAAAATGCCAGTGTTGACTTCATTGATGGCCCTTGCAAGAAATTCAAGTCTGCAGATGCTTGTTGGATTTGAGAATGCACGAGCCCTGACAGATGTCGTTGGGATGCGTATGTGAGAATCAAACTGTAAATTGGGCAACCTAAGAATCCGTCCATCCATAGAAGATAGCATAAGATTTTGGAATAACTAATTTCTGTTCTGATATGAAAATAGCAATGAACATGATAAAAACTCTCTAGCACTTAAAATGAACAGTTCAAGAAAAAGTGCAAAACTTGAGTAGCAGGGAAACTCGCATGGATATCTTCTGGTGGTGCATAACAGCATATACCTGAGAAAGGAGGATCCAGTTCACGCCCTGCTACTTGTTGTCTCCCCTTATATTGCCACTTTTACCTCCATTTTGACTGCCACTACCTTTAAGCTCTGCAAACCTGGTTGCTAGTTTGGGTGGTGGCTGCCCTATTGAACAAGGCCCCGGTGAAGGTGCGGACCGAAATGGCCAGGTGATTGTACTCGCACCTGAAGCTGGGGAACTAGATAATTGGTTTGGCCTAGCTGAAGATATTAACTCATTTGGCTCATTTGATTTACTCTCTAGTTGTTTATCTCTGTCTGAAGAAATTAATTCAACTGGATCAATTCTAGTTGCAGAAGAACGGCCTGTGGCAATTGTAGCTGTGGGAAATGCTTTCTCAGGAGGGAGAGCAGGAATATAATTCTTTGAACACAATTTCTCAAAGCGTTCTAGCTACATTCTAACTTTTCCAGCTTGAGAAGTCAGTTGCTTCTACATAACAAAGTACCTGGGCAGATTTGTTCAGCTGGAGGAGTGCAGAATCAAGGCATATGCACTGAAATTGAATTGTTGGTAATAGGCTGGCTTAGCTGCAAGGCTTCTCCTAATATCTTGATGATGCACTTCCCAATCTCCTTTTGAGGTGCATTTCCAGCAATCGAGATCTCCTGTTAATATAATCCAGTCACTAAAAGTTAGAAGTGATCAAATCTGAAAGATGCCAAGACCATACACACAACTCCCAGGAGCACATCATCGTAAATTACAACTACTAGCCTGAACAAGAGCAGCAATAGCTAGAGCTTTGTTAGGCCCTCGGCCTTAACAACAAAGAAATTCAGAAAGATTGATAAGAGAGAGGGAAGAAGAAGAAAATTACAGAAACTGTTCTTCATTACTTGTCCTTTACGCTAAGATTACAACTGCTTTTATACAATGATTTTCCCTCCAAAACTAGCCGACTAACTACCTCTAACAATCTGCATTTATATTCCTCACGCTTGAATTCCTGGAGTTGCAACAATCAGCAAGAATCCATCTTTAATCCACGTGCTTGAACTTCTGCTGCTGATTACTGGAACTGCAACAAGCTTCGACACTTCCATTTCCCAAACAAGTAGCAGAACAACAATCTCTAAATAGATGAAACGCATGACCCGATACGTCACAATCCAATCCCAAAATTGAAGCCACATCAATAATCTGCATGGACGCTCTCAGAATATCGACCACAACATTTGAACTTGAAGCCGGTGTAACGTAGAAGCATTTAATTCAATTGTCCGTTCAAGCCCTGCAAGGTGACCGGAGAAAGAGGAACGGAGGGAGAGTGGGTTGCAGTAGGGGCACTTCATTGTTTGGTGGTGGGGGATGAGATTTGGGATTCTGTTGGTTGTGAGGGAGGGGTTTGAGTTTCAGGAAAAGCTCTTTTTTGAACAAATAGCGGTGATTCTAATTTCTTTTTTCTTTTTTTTATCGCACCTATGAACTAACGTTTCAACATTCATTATTGCAGCAACGCTATTTCCTTTTGGGTTTCTCCCCCATTTTCTTTCTTATCAAAACAGATCAGCAAGTCTTTGCAGGTTTCTTTTTATCATTTTGTTTAGGTTAAGTGTTGCCCCCCAATACATGATCAGAGAGCTATTTCATCTTGGAAGTTGATTCCTGCCTTCAAGGCCACTTTCTTTGAATTTCAAATTACAAGGTAAAAGCATAACAGAGATACTGGTTTTGCAGATTTAGCTAATCAACTTGTGATGTGGAGTTCCAAATAATTCTTTCAATTTATACAGTACAAGAGATCTTACCAAAATTTTAATGAACAAGAACCTAATTGAATACATAGTTTATCCCTGTTATGAAAACAATAATCTAAGAGTACGGTTCACCCATCACCACAGCTCGAAAACCCTGGGTAGCACATGAGCAATCAAGAATCCAAGGAAGATTTTACGCCTCCGTCCTGCACTTTCTCCTCATCATTGACCACTCCCTTTTTTATGGAGTCATTGCAGCTCCACCCTTTTCTGCTACCTTCAGGCTCTTGCTTAATTCTCGAGCTCTCTGAAAGCACACATAAGAAACACAAGAAAGAAACAGTTAACTTTACTCCAGTTAACTATGCACAAGATAGAGCAGAGACCAATGAGTGTTTAAGCACTCATGTTAGCAAGAAAGAGTAGGCCTTACAGACATTATGTTCCTGGATAGGACAAAATTAAAGAAAATGCAGGTTAAGGGATGAGAATTACTGAAAAGGGGTTAAGAAGATACAAGATTTAAATCCTAAACACCTTACAGACATTATGTCATGTTCTTTAGCCCTCTTATTTGATTTGATAATTAACATCTCAGAGTGAACTCAGTACATGACCAAGGCACATCTGTTGCAATATTCAAAGACCGCACTTATGCAGAGAGCTAGAGATCACAACTACTTGATGGAGTAGAGTGAAACATGATACGCTGCAACTGTATCGCGGAGAACACAAGCACGTAACATCGAGTGTATATTCCATTTAAAATGCTTCAGTGTAACAAATGAGAGCAGAAAATCATTAGAGGTCTAACAAATGAGAGAGTCACTTTTCCAATACAATCTGGGGGTAGCAATAACATGACCCTGATGTTAGAAAAAAGTAGTCAGCAAAGAAGAGAGACATGACAAGGGCCAGAACAACAAATTACCCCCACAACTCCAAACTCCAATCCAATCCTAAGATTGCATAAATTCAAAATAGGTTTAGAATTAGATAGCAGTTTGCAATCTTACAAAGTTTCTATTACTTTTTTTCTTCTCTGGTTTATAAAACATAAAACCAATAAATTTAATAGATAAATACCTACTCAAGCACTACAAATAGGGAGAAGGCGGCCCACTCGATCCCTGGGACAAAAGCTTTGAATAATGGGTTATTGTAGGTCCTGAGAAGGAGCAACAAAGTCCCACTCGGTCCTTACCACAACCCCTACCCTAACCCAAAACTTGCTTTTGCATCAAAACATCATGTAACTTAGAAACCCCCTGATCAAGCATTTGCAGATTTTGACCCTGTGAGAGTGATCTGAAATTGTTCCCAATCGATTGCATACTAGGTTTCACAGATCCACCTCATGATTATGCTAAACAATGACAAAAATCTAAAAGGAAGTCTGAGTTCACTTGAATTCAGTCTTCCTGATTGAAGCATTGTTGAAGATGGTTCATGGAATTCATCTACAATATCAAACTAAAGGTTTATTCTTAAAGCTATTCAAACTCCAGGCCTCTTGTAATAATAATTCATATTTTCCCACTCACCAACACAAGGATACCCTTGCACCTAGGATCTCATCAGGAACTAACAATGTCGTCGATAAGTTTGCCAACCAAATACCGACTTCTGGTTAAGTTTATGAATCACACAACATTCAATGGGGCTCCAACGGCTCCAGCTATCAGATGGGAGAAGCTGCTAAACATCTAGACCTAGCAATTGTAGCTTCTGTTGATTAAACATCAAATACACACAGCTGAGATGACAATTATATAAATTAGATTGCCCTGAACAGATTTTCAGCTGGGAAAATTATGTTTGATAAATAAAGGCTTTCACAGAACTAATAGAACAGAATAAACTACCAAGATTCTGTATCAAAGGATGGTATAAAAACAAGAACCTCAAAATTTCCTCATGTACAATGGTAAAAGAATGGAATAATATTTAGGAAAGGTAGGGAAAATTGAAGGAATCATCAAAATGAAACTTTTGTCACTGACGATACATAGAGCATTTATGACAGAACAAAATTCAATGAACATGGATACAAGTACTCCCTCTGGTCCTTAATATTGGTCCATTTTGAGTTTTGCACATTCTTTTAGCCAATCGCTTAAAATGCAAAGTATTACAAATCTCAAAATTGCCTATAACTTCAAAAGATGCAAACCTTTTGATGCAATGGAATATTTGGCATGTTAAGGGATAAAATGGGGCATTAAGATACAACAATTCATCATCTTTTTTTTTAGTATGGATAACATATTGAAACAAGAAAAAAATGGACCAGTTTTACAGTCTAAAGGGAGTAGCCCATGAGATAACTAAATTACAAACCTGTATTGAAAAGAATGAAGCATTTTAAAACTAAAACACTTTAGAAACATTTTTTTTGTGCTGATATCAGTTGAATAACTTATTCAAGAAGCTGATCAAAATTCTTCCTGATTTATAAATTATCTTGAAAGTATCTCAATAATGCAAACCCCAGCTCTAAACTCAGTACAAGTTTCTATCACATCTGTAAAATAATATATTCCAAAATTTTAACTAGTGAGCTAGTGCAAAGCATTATAAATGATTCTTGTCAAGTGGAACATTAGTCGTCACATTTTGCCAGTGATTTCAAACCATAAAACCTATCATCCTAAGATTAACGTAAACATTACCATTACTGTTTTGAACAGAGAACTCTAATAACTGGATTTTCTTTCAGCATTCAATAGTATGAAAAAGTTATCAATAAATTAGTTAACCAGCAAATCAGACTTTCAATTAACTGAACGATTCATGAGGATTAACGAGACCCTAAGAAAAGAAATAGCCACCATTGATTGGATAGGAGGTTGGATCCATCGAGATAAATAGATCTTAGCAATATTAGTCCAAACTTAATTTCACCTCATGACATTTACCGAGTTTAATATTCAATATTTGGGTCGGCCATCCTTTTCACCACCAAGCCTGACAAGACTCTATATTTCTTCCATCATGGATCTGCCATTCCTTGCTCTGCTTTTTCATACGAGTTCTTTTACATGTCTTTCTTTACAATATTGTACCTATTCCCCTACTTCACCACTATACTGTGGCCTGGGTTACATCTTGTTCCTTCTTTCTTTCAATAAATCATTTCTTTATTATTATATTTTCTATATATAAAAAAAAGATTCTACATATTATTTGCACCAGCTTATCAAAAATATTCCTAAATGAACAGTAATCTCACTTAAGCCTACAATTGCTAAAATATAGTAATGCAAACTCCAACTCTAACGTCAGTAAGGTTTTCTTTCGATCACATCACTCAAACTTGTCTACACTAAAACCTTAACCAATAAGTACAACCACAAAGTCACCCCACCTCCTAACCCCGAATCAACTACCCACAACACTTTCAATTCTCATCAAAATCAATAATCACAAGATCTATCAATGTCAACATTATCAAAATAAATTCTTTCACGGCAACTGAACAATTAAAAAACACAATCACAAACCCTAAAATAAAAATGTGAAATCCTCACCGTAGATTGCACCGGAAGCGGATCAAGATCAATAGACCGAATAGACATCTTAGCGATCTCAGTAATAGCAGCCTCTTTAACATCAGGTGCATCACTAGTTAACTCTTCATAAGCAGCCTCAAATGCCTCCTGCCAGAATTTTGGTAATCTGATCCGACGGCTATTCGTATATATATCCCACATATGCTTCACTGCCCTTTCTCGCTCCTCCATTTCCTACCATTAATGACAATTCACCAATCAAAACAAATAATAATAATAATAATAATATGCAAAAAAAAAAAATCCACCATTAGTGTTGTGTACTGACTAGGACGTCGCGATCGTCGCGAATGGGAGTGTCGATGTCGTCGGCGAGGCTATTGAGATTGCCAGCGGACCAACGGAGAGTGACCGTGCCGGTGAACATCGACCAGAATGCTAATAGTAAAATTGCTGCCAAAGCCCAGAACTTGTAACGGACTTTGCCGAATAGACCAGAATCGGAGGTTTCTTTTTTCACGGTGGGTGCTGTTGTCGTTGGAAGAGAAACATCAACCTTCATTTCGATTTATTTATTATTTTAGGTTATTTTTTTCTTTTTCTGGGCGTGTTTGGTTAGTGAAGGAGAAAGGAAGAGGTGTTTTTGATCGATCGAAAAAATCTGATGGAAGTGGATTTTTCTATTTGGATTTTACGAAGGGGAGGTTCTATTATATGTTTGGGAAATATACATGTTAGTCACCCAAGTATGATGGGGGTTTCATATTGGTGCTCAAACTTTGAATTATTGCAATTTCACCATCCAACAAGTAGAGTTCAAATATTTTGAGGGTTAACTAAATTAAATAGATAGAATGATGGATTATAAAAATTAATTAAAAGATTGCTAAATAAGTTTGATATTTATTTCAATTAATTTTTTTTAAATTGTGATTAGTAGTTTAGAGTGACACTAAAATAATAAATTTATATAAAATATCAAAAGAAAAAAAAATATAATCCCTCAAATAAAATCTTAATCAATTTATATTACAATTAATAAAATAAACCCATAAAAAATTAACGGGCATATTAGATTATGTTCTTAGGAAAATTAAGAATGGAATGTAATTGGTGGTAAAATAAAATAATTTTTTTGTGATTTTGAACTAATGTAAGTTCATGTACATAATCAGGGGACTCATTTGTAGACCAAAGTACAATGGATTGTTTATCTTTGACTTCCTGTGATGATTCGTGGCGGGAGTTTGCTGCCCGTTGAATTGTTGAGGAGCCAGCATTTTTGGAAGGGGTTTGTTACGAAGCTAATCCTAGGCAACCGACAAGGGACGACACCGTTCAGTTGCTTTCTAGATTGTGGCGCGGGCATTGACGATTTGCCATATAAAGATGGACCCACGCAGATTTCAATGTCTAGTCGTTGTCGGTGTGAATTTTTACAAATTTCTTTCATGGAATGCCACTCTACTCCCTGAAACCTGTACTTCAAAGGAAAGGGGTCACTACTGGTCTTTGTGAGCGCGGTTTAGCTTTCAAAAGTTTTTATTTTAAAAAAATTATTTTTTAATATTTTTATATAAATTAATATCAAAAGTCATTTTTTAAAAAATTCTTTTTAATTGGTGATATTTTTTCATCCCTTGGTATGTCCTTCAATAAACTTGATATGTAACTCTCAAACAAACAATATGTTATTCCGTACATGAGTAAATAGTGATAGTAATATTTGTTGTAATTTTTTTCTAACTCTTCAAAATATATCAAAGGATAATGTCCATCGATAATCCTGTCAGTAATAATTTTAAAATATAAATATTTTAAAAAATCTATTAAATAGAAATAGAAAATAATTAAAAAAAATTAAATTAATATAAAATTCAAATATTTATTACAAAATATTAATTTATAATAGAGGCGCTTCGGGGAAAAATTAAAAATTTAAAAATTTTCAATAATATTTATACAATTATTAATAACAAAAAAATAAAAAAAATGACATCAACATTTACACAATTATTTATAGCAGAAAAATAAAAAAAATTTCCAATAACATTTATACAATTATTAATAATAGAAAAATACAAAAAATATAAAAAATGAAAAAAAAAGAAGAATCTTATCTTAATGTTGAGTTTTCTTGAGCCTAGGAAGAGGAAATTTTTTTTGAATAAATCATTAAATAAATAGAGAAGAAGAGAAGGAGATGAGAGGAGAAGACATACCTGTGCATGGAGTAGAAGATAAGATAATAAGTTGAGAAAAGAATGAGATAGAGAAGAAGTTGCAGAGAAAGAGAGGAGAAGAGATGTGTTTGTTTGTTTTGATTTTAGGGATTTTGGTCTTTTAATTTAAGACTTTTTTATCGACGGTTAATTAAATATTAATATTTTTACTTTTTTCATTGGTGTTTTTGTCTGTCAAGTATAATTGAGATTTTTAATCAAAAGTTTTCAAAAAGACGTCAAGTAATACCGATGTCTTTACTGTCGAAAAATTAAAAATTAACATTGTAATTGGTACATCGACGTTTTCATTTTTCAATGATATCTTAAATTTTCAATTTAATCTAAAATATTCAGAAATTGTCACGTATCACTGATGTCGTTACCGACTGTAAATTAAAATTAATATTTTAATTTTTTCATCAATGTTTCCATCTATCAAGTTTAATTGAAATTTTCAATTTAATACAAAATTTTTAGAAACCCACCAACTATCACATATTACTTTTTTGTTCATCAGTGATTTTGTCTACAAATAACAGTAATAAACATTGTAAGTGAGAAGTGAATTGTACCTTAGCTCTCGGGAAAATATCAAAATTCAAGAAAAATAGTTTTTATATATTTTTGCATGCACTTATGATCTAGTAATAAGTTTATTAAAGTAATGAGAATTTGGCCTAAATGTAAAAAAAAAGCATAAAAAAATAAATTTATTTATTTTAATACTAATGATTATAAACTTACATCTAAAGTGTATTACTGAATATTAAAAGAAATAAAAACACAAAAATTATGTTTCAGCTTAGAATGACTAAACTTAATTCATAAAGTTATAGTCCACTCTACTAGGGTGAACCTGTTTTGACCAATATAAAAACTTATGGTTAGAAAACATAATAGTGTCTTAGTAATTAGACAAATAAATAATACAGCTTACCTAAGGGAAGGTGTGCTAGAGATGTATTGTCCTCCTTATATATAATTAGTCCTTTTGTCCAGACTCTGAAGACTAGTTAGAGTTCTTAGTGACTAAAATACTAAGTGGGAACTCCAAACCTTTTTTAATATATAAAAGAAAAGAATTTCTTATTCTTTCTATCTACATTTGAAAATTCCAATCCAGAAGATAATTGCAATGATGCCATACACGTGTAACATATGGCATCACATTTTATAGCAAATGGTGACGTTGCAAACATATCCCATATTATATTCAAACCAAACACTTTTTTTTTTTTTTACCAATGACCATTTCTAGCCAACATTTTATGGGCATTCGCGAATCTCTCATCTAATGATAATGCAAATACTAAATCAATGATGGGCACCAATGTTTCCATCAATTAACTATGACACCACCATTCATATCCTGATGTGAGTCGACGTAACCAGGATCTTTAAATATCTTGAGTCACCAGGTAAACAGACAAGTTCTCAAAATTAATATCACCTTGGCCTCAGCAATTACATCATGGCCCAATGGCTACACCTTGGCCCAAACGGCTACATCTTCCACTTTCAATCATATTTTTCCTCTTCCTTTTTTTTCCATCATTTTCTCACCACACAGGTTATCCAATAAATGCACACTAAACATTCTTTTGAGTCTTAGGGGTCAGAACATGACTTTATGCATTGTTCATGTACATAATTTTTTTTTATATTTTTACTAACATATTTTATGCAAGTATAAAATTTTATACAAGGCTGGCAACATATTTTCTAGGCAATGATAGCAATGCATACATACCCCATGTTCTATGCAAATCTGATAACTTGTTTCTTGACCAATGACTATTTTCAGTAAAAGTTTAATTGATACTCAGTAACTTTTCAGCGAATAACAATGCAAGACACTATAACTAATGGTAGACATTAATGTTTTTATCAATCAACTATGACACTACCTTTCATAATTCAAAATAATCTAACATAATCAACATCTATAAATATTTTAGATTACTAGACATACAAAAAAGTTTTAAAGGAAGCTGAATTAGGCTAAGCCCATTCAAGCATTTGGGTTTGATAGATGTTAGAAAAACTAAAAGCCTGACATCTCAAGGGGCAAGCAAAATCAGATTCCCTGACTCATAGAAGGCAACCCATGTTGGAGAGTGGAGACAATATTGAGTGTAAAAACAAGCTTTTAGCTTCTCCAATGACCATGTGTCCCCGGAATGGGCAGAGAATAGAGGAAAAGGGGCCCTGGCATGCAAATATCATTTTGTTTTCTGGTATCCCCACCATGTTTTTGAGAAGAGGAGCTTCTTTTTACCCTGGTATACTCTCTCTCTCTCTCTCTCTCTCAGATTTATTTATTTATCTTAACGTAAAAAAAGCAAGGCTAATTTTTCTTCTACATGTTTTTGAAGTGATATGATATAATGCTAACAAATTTAGAGAGGAGAAGAGCAGCTTTTGTTTCTTTTTTCTCTGCTATATGAATAAATTCAATGACATTACCATTCATGAGGTTAGGTCTGAATCTGGCCGTGTAATAGCCTATTAGACTTGGAGACGAAAACATTTTTCACGGCTTCTGCTATATCATTGAGGTCTGTGCATGCCTTGAGCAAATCTACTTTAATTGCCAATTAATTCAAAGCAAAAATCAAACTCATTAATTGTGTGCTTACGGTTTTTTTCTTTCTTTCCTTCCCTTGGTGTTTTTCCTTATCTAGCAGTGCTGAACAAGTAATTCTCAAACTAGCATAGTACCTTGTG
>Ga0325414_1007555_pt1 | contig 11515 bp, 15 predicted proteins | sample PopdelMetagenome_8_FD_206183 | JGI IMG/M metagenome (GOLD analysis project Ga0325414, IMG submission 206183) | Populus deltoides microbial communities from Bellville, Georgia, United States - Leaf-PdKOR-R3 | ecosystem: Host-associated > Plants > Phyllosphere > Phylloplane/Leaf | place: USA... | reverse complement strand
CCCTGTTTGTCATTTATATCTAAAGTCTTGGTTTTTCCTGTTTGGTCTCTGAGAAAGTGCGGGAAAGAATGAAATTTACTTGTTCAGTCTTGGGCAGACCTTTCTTTGCTTTAGTACTTGAGAGGACATGAAACTTTCATTTGATGTGGATTTATATTTTTTTCTTTGTTTGGATGTTAGTGAGTATATAATGAATCTGATAATTAAAAGTTAACAGCCCTCATGGAGAACCCTTAAAGATACAAGCATTTAGGCATAGAATTGGAAGTAAAGAAGAGGCCTTGTAACTACTGAAATCATTTCCAGCATAGTAACTGTGCTGTAGAGAATATATTTTGATAATCTCGATTCCAATTGATTGTTTGGTATCAGGTATACAATGGGAAGAAATCTCAGTCCAATACTGCGGCAAGAATTGGCAAATCTTGACAAAGATGCTGATAGTCGTAAATCAGCAATGAAAGCACTGAAATCGTATGTGAAAAGCTTGGATTCCAAGGCAATCCCACAATTTCTTGCCCAAGTTTCTGAAACCAAAGAAACTGGGTCTTTATCTGGCGAATACACAATTTCACTCTATGAAGTTCTTGCTCGTGTCCATGGAGTTAATATTGTTCCTCAGATTGATAGTATCATGACTACTATCATCAAGACTTTAGCTTCAAGTGCAGGGTATTTTCCTCTTCAACAAGCATGCTCCAAGGTGGTACCAGCAATTGCAAGGTATGGCATTGAACCGACGACACCAGAGGATAAGAAAAGGCATATAATCCACTCACTCTGTAAGCCTCTTTCAGAAGCTCTCTTAGGTTCTCAAGAATGCCTGACTTCAGGGGCTGCCCTTTGCCTGAAGGCTCTAGTGGACTCAGATAATTGGCGATTTGCTTCGGATGAGATGGTGAATCGGGTTTGTCAGAATGTGGCTGTCGCTTTGGAGGAGAAGTGCACGCAAACTAATTCGCACATGGCCTTGGTGATGGCTTTGGCTAAGCATAATGCTTTGATAGTTGAAGCATATGTAAGACTTTTGATACAATCAGGATTGCGTATCTTGAAAGCTGGGGTCTTGGAGGGTAATTCTCAGAAACGATTATCAGCTATCCAAATGATCAATTTCTTGATGAAGTGTCTGGATCCTAGGAGCATATTCTCAGAGCTTGAGTTGATAATCGAGGAGATGGATAAGTGCCAGTCCGATCAGATGGCATTTGTGAGTGGAGCCGCATTTGAAGCTTTGCAAACTGCAAAGAAAATAGCTACAGAGAAAGGGACAAAATTTGAGAAGAGTTCTGGTTCAGTTAGTGGATCCAACTTTGGCAGGAGAGAACACAGAGGGAGGAGAAATTTGTCCAGTGCCTATGGTGATCAATCTCCAGCATCTGTATCACCAGAATCACAGACTCTTGATTTCTTTATGGAATATGAATCTTTCACTGAGTCACCTATTTCAACAACTAATGTTTCTTCTAATGAGTGTGACCGTGGGAGTGTGAACCGAAAACTCTGGAGTTTTGAGAATGGAGGGGTGGACATATCTCTAAAAGATGGTTTATTTTCAGAGTTGTCTCAGGGAAGTCCCATCCATGATCCATTCTCTGATCAGTCTGGGCTATATGACCTTACTGAAAACGGAGGAAGTTACATGGGTGAATTTGCAGGGTTCTTGCCTAGAAGTCCTAGAAACAAACTATCGAGAAGCACCACTCCCAGCCCTCAGGTATTGTGCTGGGACTTGTTTCATTAGTCACGTCTACGGACTTGTTTCATTAGTCACTTCTACGATTAGTTAGAAAAAGACTGACTTCCAGTGAGCTCTGATGGTCATTTTGGACACCTTTTCTTAATGTGCAGCTTAGGAGGTTTATTTTTCTTGTTATTCTTAACCACAAATTTAGGCATTGAATCGTGACAAAGGATTTTAACCTCCGGATTCAGAAATAGGCTGGCTACAGTGGTGATTTTCCATTTAAAACATATTTTATAAGGATGTTAAACTGCCACCAATGTTTTCAAAATACAGGTCAGACAGCTTGGGAACCGGTTTGAAGGATTATCCCACTTTTCCCATTTGGAATTAGCTTTAATTAGTGGTTTCAATGTTGTAAAATGGCTATGTTTCCTCCCTTGCTGTCAAGCGCACATTAAGTCATAGCTGATATAAGTTGCCTAAATTAATACAGTGATCACAGGCCTAAGGGAGGCTAGATTTATTGCTGAGATTCTTGTTCCACACATGATCAAATTACTTATTTACATTTGGCTGTAGGCTTGTGCTCCTTTTTTTGTTGCAGTTGCATGAGATATATCAACATTTGCCAATCGCTACAAATTTACTTGATGTTTGTGATATTGGATTTTGATTGCTAATATAGATTGCATTTGACACCATTTTGTTTGTGTTTCAGCGGTCACGATCTCATATAAATGTTGACAACATTAGCATCTTCACAACTCCCAGGAAGCTCGTACGTGCTCTTCAGGATCCTAATGATTTGGATTCAGACTTCTCAGAGAAACAAAATGGAAGGTTTGAAAGTCCACGCCCGAGCAAATTTGATTACAGCCCCACTCCGAGATTAAAACGAAATGGCTTTCAGCATGATGTGGGTTTAGAGGTCGATGAGAATGGAAAGTCGTATACTGGCGTTGAGGAGTTCCAAGGTGCCTCTGAATCAGTGGCATCAACAGATGACATTCCATTCAAAACTGATGTGCAAGCATCTCCAGAGGTGATTCGTGAAAATAAACCTTATGCTAATAAATTTTGCACTGAAAAAGATGCGAGGAAGACTTCATCTATTTTGGCTGCTGGGTTCTGGATTGCTTTGCTAGCAATTTTTGCCTCATTAAAGTGCATTTATCTGCAAGATGGTGACCATCATATGGTTCCAACTTAGTTCTGATATTTGCATCAAAATCTTCCAATTACCTTGTATTAGGTGATTGTGAAAATCCTATGTTTCCCTGTAGTGTAAGGTAGTCAATTGTTCAAACTATGAGTTGGATGATTATGTGCTTAATACTAGGAAACAATTTCTGTTGCTGCAACCTTTTTTTTATCATTAAACATGTTCACTACAGAACAGAATAATGTTCCTTAAACTTCACCTGCAAAATCAGTTTTGCTTATTTTTCAGAAGAGGAAGGGGAGAAACTATAGAAGCATAGACAAGAATTGTCCTCTGGACAGTGAAGTGATATGTGATGCAAGCAACTGTGCCTTCTCTTCACAACTATGAATGGTTTGCAGCATGTGTTTCGTTTCTTTTCAAATTTTATGATAACAATTTCTGTATGTGGGTTACGAAAAACCATTTCTGATGTCTACAGCTCCTAGGAAGATGTAGATATTGATATAGTCAAAAACAAAATTAACCAAATTGCAAGGTGCTGAGAATTTGGTAAACTACTGAGCTTGAATTATTGAAAACGAGAGTCGATGAGAAAAGCAACCGGTTGATGACTGTGAAGTCGGGTCGTGAGCTGGTGTAAATCCTGTTCATCTGCTCAGTTAAATTCTTATAATTATCGTTTTCTTCACCTTCCATTTCCTCACTCTCTAGTAGACTGTCTTTTCATTTGTCATCATTCTTCTGATTTCTCGCCTCCCAGCCAGTAAAAAATCCTTCTGAGCCCCAAATTGCCCCACCGTTGGCCAGAACCAAATCCACTCTTTCTAAGGCCAGGAGGAACAATGCCGAAACTTGATAAGAACATAGGCCTCTACAGAAGTCTTATCCCTCTAATCCATATGCATAGGTTGCTTCTGGTGTGCTTACTGTAAGATGGCTAATAAATAATACAACCCCTCATTTGGATCGATGAAGATTTCGAGTTTGAGACAATAAGCTCTGAGCTTAAGTGCTTACATTTCTCCATGGAGACTCAAAATGCATCTTACTTCAACCACATCTTTTGCATCAGTGCGTACATTTCAACCTGCATCAACGCAGACAAAAAAAAAAAAAAACTTAATGAATTGACAGGAAAACTTTACAAGACAGTTTTAAGAGAACTTTGTTGGAAATTGAGAAACTTAAAACAGTTTCGGGAACATGTCAACCTATTCTTCCTTTCAGCTTTTAGCATCACTGCAATCTGATCCTTTACAAACGATTTTAGTTCATTTCTTTTATCTTATATTTTTATTTACTGAGTAGACTGTTTTCTGAAACCGATTTTCTGCACAGGCTTCGCCAATGTGCATTCCAGTTGAAATATTTCTCAAACTCAAAGCAATTGGTGCTCTTGCTCCAGCAGTTGTAGTTCATCTGGCCATTCAGGGCATTTTCCGCGGGTTTAAGGACACTAAGACTCCTGTCCTATGTCTAGGCAGGTGTTTGGCTGGAATTATTATGAAGTACCAACAGGTGTTTGGTAATATGATTTTGACAAGAACAAACTAAACCAGCTACCAAAAGAAAACGAGAAAGGGAAAGAAAAATGAACAAACTAATGTATTGTTGATTTTGAATTTGATATCAAAATCTTTAATTACAAAATATCCCTTCCAATCTTCACCAGGTTTCACGATGACAGGGACCAGCATTGCAGCGGGGCCAGTGCAGATAAAATAGTTCTTACCACTTCTCAGCAAATGAGCCAGGGCTTCCAACGTAATTATCTTGGAAACCGATCTGTATCACCCTGAAGAAAAGCTCTTTTCCCTGAAATGAACCGCCAACCATTTTTTTGACTCGTTAGATTTCTCAGTTGCAGATGATCTTATGACATAAATAGACAACGAGCACATGCAGTTTAATTGAAATATTCTGTTCACCAGTATTTGTATAAGAAAACCTAACCATCTACGTTCTTGAGTCGATGCCTATAAAGCATAGTTTTCAAACAAGAAAAACTCCATTCACAAATCTCCTGTAATATCACTTGTATTTGTGAAATTCTACGAGCTAAGATGACAAAATTTCTTTTCATGTTCTCATTTATAAAACATTTAAGGAAATGGATGATTCTGAAAGTGATGAGCCATGGTGACAAGCTAAAAACTTTCTCAACATTGATACTATATGCTAGAGCCATTTGATCTTGGGCTGGAAGTAGAAATGACTCGCACATACCTGATCGAGCGCTTCATATTTTGTAGGAGAGGTGTAATAGAATGCTTTCAACCTCTCTTCTGGTGGAGCAGCATAAACTCTACCAAGCCTATTCTTCAAAATTGTGAAGGGCTCATCTTGCACTTTCCATAACCCAGGTTTCTCTTCAGGCTCGAAATCAAAATCAAACATTCTCGGAGACTCTACTTTCATTACTTCAGACGCAGATAAAACTTCGAACGGTGAAGATAAAGGAGGCCGTGTTCAGTAAGAACATTTTCTGAGTCCTTGGATCCCTGCCTTTGCTCGCCTTATGAATTTGAGATGACGAAGTATAACACTAGTTAGAGTCACATCCTTTCGACCATTATTCTTTACTATCACTGCTGTTGCCATGTTCAGAGGATAAAGTGAGACTACATATGTTATGTCAAGAGGTCCGCTGCTGCAGCTCAATTCAACCTTCAACAAGCCGGAAAAACAAGCATGAGAATTTCAGTCCTTGAGTAGGCGTTGATCCTCCTTCTCCCAAAGAAAAGCAGGCTGCAGCTTTAATTCTACAACCCCCCACCCTACTTCTCCCTTCTTCCTGTTGCCACTGAACCAAGGAAGATTTTGATCAATGGTAAAAGAAGTTCAGTTACTGTGAAAATAAACGGATCCAGGCTCATGATTCCAAGACAAAATGCCAGGATATAAAATTTGAAGGGAATTCGAGCCTTAAACTGAACAACCCCCTACATAGTTCCAAAACTGCTGCATTTTCTCGTTCTTGTAATTGATTAGTCAACCATTTTTACATTTCCAAAATGAAAAATTAATGATAAATTACTTGATAAAATTGTCACTTGACCGTGTCCTTAACTTGTCATTGCAAAGTCTGAAATTCAAACAAAATAAAACCTTAAAATTAGCTTTCCTCTAAAAAGAACCCGATCAGTTTCAGGCATGAACTAGTTTAAAGAACTACGATATAAGCTGAACAAAATGATGTAACCAAGAAAATACCTGAATAGCATCAATGGAGTCAGAGCCAACATCCTTTACAGTCCTTTCAGAAGAAGAAACGAGTGACCCTTTGGAACCGCCTTCAGAGGAATCACTGATGACCAAACCACCGCCTCCTTCAGCTTGACTACAATCCTTTTCATTACCAAGAAGTGTATAAAGAACGAACCTCCTGAAAACCATCATCCTTCCAATAAACTTTTGGCCTGGAAGACTTGACATGAGCATTAGGTATCTGGTCCCTCACAGAGCTGCCATTTCTAACAGTTAGATAAACAGTTGGCACACTGTTGGATTCCTAGAATTTGATGCCTAATCTACCTGACGTACAAGGCGTATAATATTTTGCCCTTCGAACAAAGTAGGATATTTTGTTAAACCCCAGTACATTAAGAGCAGCAGCCTTTCCCATTCATCAAGCTAAATTACCACAGATTTGACAGATTCACCTTCCCCATCCGTCAAGCTAAATTGGATTTGGAGGGTAGATTTTGAATTAAAAAACCTGTAGATTGGATTAGGAAGCCAGATTACGGGCTAACTGTTATGCCAATAAGACTCGTGCCAGAGTCAAGTACACCTACAATTGTGATTATAATCTTCGTGAATCCTACATAAAACCCTAGTCATTAGCAGCAGAAGGGTATACAAGAAAGGATGTGCTCCAGTTTTCACCGAACAGAAACACACCTTTAACAAACTCATAACACATCCCCAATACATTAGCGGGCACTGGAAGAAATCAAATTCATTCGCCAAAGATGCTCAAAGCACAAAAAACCAAACACATTTTTCAATAGAATTACAGAACTAATTGAAACCAACCATCACATCAGTTGGATTAGAAATGGCATATACATATCTTTTCTTTGACTCTAAACAAAATCGTTTTAAAGTGATACAATCAAGACAAAAGCTAAGTTGCCATGTGCAAAACTAATCTTCATCCATCCCTCCAGGTGCAGCATCTCTCCTTGGACCACCAGCTGGTTTTGCCATTATAATCTGCATGGCAGAATGGGAAAAATAAAAGAAAGCAAGCTAAAGTCACAATTCAAATTCGTGTTCAGTTCCATATAGATGGCTATAAATCAATTCCACTGTTATCTCATACAAGAATAATAGACCACTCTCAGCTGAATATAACCTAATATTTTAGTTTTATAAATTGTCCCCCTGACAAGATTGGATTATAAAAATCTAAAGTGCAAGCAAACCAAGCTGCTCAAGAACCTAAAAGTTTAGCAGATATCAATTTCAAATCACAAGGAAAGGTGACAGATGCAAGAATTAAGTACCTGGTCCACGCGCAATACAGTACAGGCAGCATCTGCAGCATATTTAAGAGCAAAAAACCTGTCCAAAATGGGGGAGGAAAAGATTGAGTTTGTATTTTATATAGACATAATTTTAGCTTGACAAATGATAGTTCCTGATCTATATCAGTTAAGAATTAATTACTAGAATTCACAATATCTGATCTGAATCTTGAAATATACATTCTTGTAGAGAACCTAAATGGAAGGAAACCCTAAGATTGAGAATGGTACAATAAAAAACTAGTGACCAATATCATATGGCAGAATAAGATTCTTTTATCCTTTTTTTATGATCAGAGACTCATCTACCCTGCTGATAGATGAAACATGCAAAAATATTTGGTTTCACAGACCCAAATTCTATGTATGCCTTGTTTAACTACACAACTAACCCTTTCAAATCGAAGTTTATATTGAACAACAAGGCATATAAGAAAATGATTGCTAACAATCACAGCAGACTAAAGCACAATATTATATACATAAACACACAGAGAAAGTTAGCATAAAAAAGGTCATGGAAAAAGTTCCATTAAGCCCTAAACTGCAACAAGTGGAAGAAACAGCATGACATGCCAATATTTCACAGAGAAGTGTGGATGCTACAAGATAGTGATAAAGAAACATACTTTGTGACATAGAGGTCCCAGATATTAGTGGTTGATACATCCTTGAAAACACCTTCCTCCAAGTCGATGCCCACTTTGGTATTTCCAGAAGCATGTTCAGCATAGAGAGAAGATATGATCTCCATTGCATTGAGTCCAGCATTCTCAGCCAGTGTTTTAGGTATCATCTCAAAACTTTCAGCAAACTTTGCAATAGCATACTGATCCAATCTGCAAGAGCAATGGAAGTAGCATATCAACAGATCATTCATGTAATGCCCTTGTGACTGAAGTCTGAATGCTGGAAAGTATTTCTACGCCTTCAAAACTTGTCGAAGTTAAAAAACAATCATGGTTATAAAAAAAATGACAAACCCAAAGAATTAATAAAGGGAGATGAACAGAAATAAACAGCTTACCCTGTTTCTTTAAATGAGAATTCTCTAAGTCTTTTGGCCAACTCAATCTCAGTAGCTGCCCCTCCAGGTACTATTCGACTGTCCCTACACATTGCCTGAAAAGAGGCAGGAAAAAAAAAGATGTACAAAGAAACGTTTAGAATTGACTTCCTGCAACCAAATTCTCCACCGGAATAAATGTTTAGCAACAATAACCTTGTAAGTATTGACTCCATCATCAACAGCTCTTTCAAGGTCATCTAGTATGCTATCTGTACTTCCTCGTAACACCACAGTGCATACAGAGTTGCCACCTTCTTCATTTCTCACAATAGTGACCTGTTTCATATATAATTCATACAGAGCACAAACATCATTTCGAGAAAATAAAGGAAAAGAGGCGAGACAAAGGAAAGGAGAAAATCTACAGCCAAAATGATGGGATTAAGGTGTCTATGAACATACCCTAGCACCACCAATTTCCTCAACTGAAATAGAATCTACACATCCCAAGTCATCTGGGTTGGGTGGACTAAGCTTCAGCTGTTGCAAGAACACAAAAGAATCTCAGAGTGCAACCAAAAGAACTTTCAAGCAGCATGAACAAATATTTCTAACAAGAAAAACTAAATATCTCTAACAAGAAAAAAAACTTTAAACAGAAGTGAACGTACGATAGCAACAGCGCCAGTGGTGCGGCAAAATCTTCTCAGTTCAAACTTTGAGCTAATCTTCAGAACCATGAGTCTACAAGCAAGAATGTCGGAAATAAGAATTGACAACAGAGGTTATGGATGCAATGAAGGAACTACTTAAGCAACCCGTTAATAACGTTACTATAAGCAAACACAAGTACAGCATAACATGACCTCAATTTGTCCAAATACTCTCCCACAACCCATACAAATGGATATATTCAAAGGAAGAATAAAACAAAACCACAAGGCAGAAAACTTGTGTACTTGTAACGTTCACAGAAATGTAATGCCATCTCTCCAACAGCTGCCCCGCTAACAATTACTTTGGCACCAGTTTCTGCCACTGCCTTAATGAGCTCCTCAACTTTAGCTTCTTCAGTTTTAGCATAATTCTCTAGCTGCGAGGCAAAAATTAGGTAGTTGTTAATACACCAAGGCCACCACAAACTTCATTAACTCTTTCTGTACGAAATATAAAGTCTCATAAAAAAGCAGATATATCCCACAACATTGCAAAGGACATGTAGAGAGCAACAAAAAATGCTATTCCCTCCAGACATACCTGTTCAGCAGAGTGAATTAGGACAGTTCCCTTGGTTTCAGTTGCAGAGGTATCAACACCACCAGCAAACACAACAACCTATGTGTGCACGGAAAAAAAATATTTGAAATTGTTAAATAGCAAGGTTCAGAAGTCCATTTAAAAAAATTAAAATAAAAGAAAACATTAACAAATTCAGAGCAGCTTTGGATTAAATGTTACAGACCCAAAGCATAAAGAGACAGATAACTGCTCACCTTCGCCTTCTCCACTCTCTTTATGGTTCCCACAGTATCACCTTTCAAAACCATACCACGGACTATTGAAGAATTGATCAAACCTCCTCCCACAAGCTTTGCAACCCGGACATTGTCCACATTGAAGTTTACTGGGTTCTTGGGACATACTTGGATGCACGCCTACAATGCAAGAAAAAAAAATCATAATAAAACAACTGATAGAACAGCTAAGTGATAATTAAAAGAGTTTCAGTAAATGTACTTACATCGGCAATGAGGTTACATAGAATATCTTCTTGTCCGAATTGCTTGCTAGCAACAGCAGCCTTCATCCGACAAATAACTTGCTCCTTATTCCTCACATCCATGTTTTCAGAACCTGGCTCCACCAGTTCGCTTAAGATTTCAATTGCCTAAGAGAGCATTTGAAAATAGAGAAAAAAAAAACATATCAAGTGAGGAAGGTACATGCACACTACACTACGCTCTCTTCAACATAATAAAACAAGTCATTTTTGCAAATTTATCATAGTACCAAACAAACCTTGTTGATTGCTTTATTGTAACCGCTGATGATCTCACTGGGGTGCAGGCCCATCCTAATAAGCTCGTCCGCATTTTGAAGCATCTCTCCAGCAAAAGAGATGGTCAAGTTAGCTCCATCCCCAATTTCCTCTTGTTGGGCCTTGCCAGCTAAGACCAAAATCTTGGCAGCTGGATGCTGAACCTCGAGTTCATTTACAATAGTGGCAGCATCATTGGTGACAAAGAGTTTGTCCAAGTGATTAATAACCATCTTATTCATACCTGATCACAGCCAAAAAACAAAGAAATAGCTTCAAAATAATTAATCCATGTGAGGAAGGAAAAATATATTGGAGAAAACCCAGTAAAGAAGATCCCCATACATGTGACTAAAATCATTTAGATTTGGCAACTGAATTCCTAATGTATGAACCTAAATCCAAGCCTTTCCTGCCTTCAATTTCAAATTACAAGTGCAAACATTGGTTTCTTTCTCACTTAACAGCTTTTAGATTCACTTGTCATTCATTGATAATTCAAAAACAAAACACAGAAATGTAGCAAAAACCCTACTTATCCAGTAGTGGCACAGCACAAAAACTTGGAATGTGAGACAATCAAAAGCAAAAACCCTAAAGACACACAGCGAACACCCAGAAAAGTAGAGGATCCAGAAATAGATGGGAAGTACCGTTGGGGCCGAGAGAAGTGCGAGTGATAGCAGACAACTGCTTACAAGCATCGATGTTTTTGAGAACGGCTTCATCGAGACCTGATAAATGCTTGTGTCCTTCTTTTAACATTGATTGCATTCCATATGGTTGCATTGAGAACCCCATCTATCTCTCTCTCTGATTTTTCTCTTTTTTTCTTTTACAGAGAAACTAAAAACCCTAGCCCTAGAACAGAAAGAAAGAAACTTGAAAAGAGTTTCTCAAAGGTTTTACGTCCTTTACTGTGTTCTGTTGTGTGTGCAAATGGATGCAAGGGTTCCAGACAATACGCCCTAGAAACCTTGATTTTAAAAGTTTCTCAAAGGCTTTACGTCGTCGTTTCGAGTTTTGTAGGGTTGACAAAGTGCCGTTATATGTTAAATTAGCTGAAATAGTGTTTTTTAAGAGT
>Ga0325414_1007554_pt1 | contig 11515 bp, 3 predicted proteins | sample PopdelMetagenome_8_FD_206183 | JGI IMG/M metagenome (GOLD analysis project Ga0325414, IMG submission 206183) | Populus deltoides microbial communities from Bellville, Georgia, United States - Leaf-PdKOR-R3 | ecosystem: Host-associated > Plants > Phyllosphere > Phylloplane/Leaf | place: USA... | reverse complement strand
TATATATATATATATTGTATTTGTCTTATGTGTCTTGAGATACTAATCGTAAACAGCAATCAATGAGGTAATTAACCTTAACTTGTTTATATCTATCCGTATTTCGATCCATCGGAAAAGACGTGCGTGCAAATAAATTAATTGATTGTACCTATAACATTTCCATTAAACATAGAGTGCAAGTATGCAGTTGTGAAAGGGACGCTTTTGCTACTGATGAGTACAGACGATGAATAAACATAAAGAGGAAAGGGACGACCTTTCCCTTGCCCTTAATGATATTTTTATGGTCAACTTCACAATATATATATGATCTCAATCCAAATTAAGATGCTCTCTGGCAGCTGGGGTGAACTCATCAAACAATTGGCTTCTTCCCGTTCTGATGCTATGACTACTTGGGTTGCCGGCAACCTACTGATGACTCTATAAATATTGCTGTAGTTAATATATATATATATATATATATATATATATATATATATATTAAAAGATTTGAGTAAGAAATACTGTTGATATGAAATGTCAACCTACTTGAATTTTTTCTTATTTGTATTTTTTTTTACTGGGTTATTCAAACTCTTTTTTATAACAACATTTTTTTTTAATTGGATTTTTTTTCTTTCCATTTAATAATTGTAGTTCAATTTTATAAAATTAACTTTACATAAAGCGTGAAATGATGTCTGTAATTATAAAAACCTGGGAAATAGACGATGAAAGAAATATTAAAAAAATAAAGGAAATGTAACATTGAAAAAAAACACAATATTGTGGGTTGAAATAATTACCCATAATGTTTTTTTTCTTTATTTCTTAGTGTTTTTTTTTTCATTTGACTTTATTATTCTCAATTTAATTCTTTTATATTAAATTAACTTGGGATTAAGTTTAATGTTTTATTTTGGTTGACTTTATATGGGGTTTTCGTGATGTTAAGAATAAGTTTTCATGTTGAGTTAATGCTTAATTTCTCACCAAAAATTAATAAATAATATCATTATCTAGGTTTCATGACTCGATATTTAATTGAAATCAATACACTTATTGATACATATAATTCTTAATTTTTTTAATTGAATATAAATATAAACATAAACATTTTACTTCGTAGTTAAAATTGTAAATCAAAGTGTGTGTGTGTGTGTGTGTGTGTTAGACTAGTAAGGAAAGATATTTAGATTATTATTATAAGGTCATGCTAAACAAAAGATGTCCAATAAAAACCTAGAGATTATACATGTTTAAAACTATAAGCAAGTAAAAGCGTAACTAATGAGAAACATGCTTTAAAAAAAGAAAAAAATACTAGCATACATACTAAGCATATAATTAAATTTGCAATTGATATTAATTCAAAGTACTATCATGCATATTAATAATAAAAATACTTATTCTTAAATTAAAAAAAATGAGGTTATTTATTTGTTGAAAGACTTTAAAGTAATGAGAGCTTTGTTGTTGTCAATGATGAATCGTATGTTTTTAAAACTTTATTGTTCCTCACTTATATAACTAGGATGTTTACAATATATCTCCGAAGATTTTAACAATATCACTGTGGTTTATATTAACTTCTAAATAAAATTTATGAATTAAAAAATATAAAACTCAAATATTTTTTTTTAAAAAAAACATAAGCTCTAGATTTGGAAGAAAAATCTAAGCATAAAAATATAAAGAAAATTACTAAAAAAGAGGTGAGGAAAGCATGTAAAATATAAAAAATTCAAGCTGTAAACTTTTCCATAACCCATTTTACAATGAATTTTAAAAGCTAAAAAATTAAAGAATTAATAAGAATTAATTCTCCCCATTATCAATATTTGATTAGCCATCATAAATCAAAAAATAAATTTTAAAAAAATCAAGAATTCTTTAAAATTAAACTCTCATTCACCCATAATTTATTTAAATTATATTAATTAAAACAAACTTTTAACAAAAAAAAAATTCTTTATAATAAAAAAAGCTTACAATACCCGCACTTTTTTGTGTTGAAAAAAAGAAAAACTCAATATCGCAATGCAGCACGAGGAATAAACTAAACAAGTTGGATTATTTTGTTCAAAATCAGTAGCCTAATACTGAGGGGGGTCATTGCGCCGAAACTGGTACTTCATAATCACACGTGGCACTTCCTAGTTGGTTTGAGTAGAAGATAATATTTTTTTTAAATGCAAATATTGTTGCACTGTTCTAGTTCGTGTCTCTGTTGCAGAAGCCGGCCAGTAGTATTTTGGCGACATGTGCCCTCACCATAAATAACGCAAAGCACTAAACATCATACTTGTGTAATTGCTTGTAAACCATTTCTCTCCTCATCTAGGGATTCACGTTTCCTTTGTTTATTCATTTTCATCGTTTTGTTTTATCTTACGTTGGAGCAACAAAGTAGAAATACAGGTAGACAAAAATAATCATGGCAGAAACAGAGATGGGTTGCAGGGAGCAAAGGTGGTCTCTCAAGGGTATGACCGCACTAGTCACTGGTGGAACCAGAGGCATTGGGTTGGTTCTCTTTCTAACTTATCTCTGCCCTTTTTAATTATTTCCTGTCTCAATCCTTAGGTAGCTGATTACTGTTTTTGATGAATCAGATTTGCGATTGTAGAAGAACTGGCAGGATTTGGGGCAAGAGTGTATACTTGCTCACGCAACGAGAAAGAGCTCAATGAGAGGATAAAAGAATGGGAAATTAAAGGGTTTAATGTCAGGGGCTCGGTTTGTGACCTCAGTTCCCAAGACGACAGACAGAAGCTGATTGGTTCCGTCACCTCTGCTTTCGATGGGAAGCTCAATATCCTTGTAAGTTCACTGTCCACCAGCTATTCCATATTTTTCAATCATATTATACTCAATTTTCAGTAAGGTTTTAAATTCGAGCATCTCCTATGTGAGAGAGAAAAAAGAAGAAAACTTACCAAATATCTGGAGGCCAAGCTTGGTGGGAGGTGCATAACCAATGAGTGCTCTCATGTTTCTTGAGACATGACAAGTTAACATGGTTAATTAAAATTTGATTTATACTAGACTGTGGATGGTTAAAGTGTTTTTGACGTACCGAAGATATTCTCTTAATTTAAGGTTGTTCGTGACTCATCAAGGTCATTTTCCTGCTTCCTACCATGCAACTTTACTGCGTCTTTGTCATAGTAAGACCATAGTGAATACTGATGACTACAGTTACCAAAAGTTTTAAGTTGAAGGACCAGACATGAGCAGGAAATAATCTTGCATACTCGTGTCAATTCTGAAGGTTATCGATGATCTAAGAACAAGATAAAATGGTTCCAGGCTAAAAGGTTTACATGATTTTCTTTCTGATCTGTGGGTTTGTAATTTGATTTTGTCAAAAAATTGGACACAGTTTCGGAATCTTGTTATACCAGATCTTCTTCATCTTCTTTTTTTCTTCTCTAATTTTCCATGTACCATTCTAAATTTTCCCGTGCTTGTATAACAATATCGTTCTCTGAATGATTAGGTGAACAATGCTGCTACAGCCATACTCCGAAAATCTTTAGATTATACTCTTGAAGACTATTCATTCATTATGAATACCAATCTTCAGTCTCCTTACCATCTTTGTCAACTTGCACATCCACTTCTGAAAGCATCAGGAAACGGAAATATTGTGTTCATTTCCTCTGTTGCTGGCATCGTAGCTTTACCTATGCTATCAGTATATTCAGCGACAAAAGGTATGCTTCCTACGTCGGATGGCTTAAAATTTGAACAATTTTTCCCATATACAGATTGCTGGTTTTCAATAGCAAAAATCAACAAAATTTTCAGGAGCAATTAACCAATTGACAAGGAATTTAGCATGTGAATGGGCAAAGGACAATATTCGCACAAATACTGTTGCACCAGGAGGTATCAGAACCACGGTTGGACAAGATCAATCTGTACTATTTCTCCCCTCATGTGTACATGATTTATGTTAGAACACCTTAAGCATCAATAGATTACTCAGTTTTGCAGGCTTCCTTAAATTAGTCACTTTCAGAAACACATGCCTTCCAAGCTTGTATTACACAGGTTTAACTTGTATTTTAATTTACTGTAGGCCGATCCTGACGTTGGAGAGGCATATAGCGACATGTTCTCTAGAATTCCGATCAGCCGTATTGGAGAGCCTAATGAGGTTTCATCACTGGTGGTATTCCTCTGCCTTCCTACTGCTTCGTATATCAATGGGCAAGTTATTTGTGTTGATGGGGGGCTTACAGCCAAGGCTTTTTAGCCAACTCATTTCTGATTCAAACTAGCTGCCTCGCATATTCAAAACTTATGAGGTGTCCCAAACTTTAAGTCCTCTGTTAAACACAAAAAAAAAGGGAGGGGGGGCGCTCTTTTTCCATCTTTCTTTCATATTGAGATCCTCTCATGTTCTGAATAACATGATAGACAGTGTTTGTCAAGTCAAAGTGTATTCGATAATTCTGTTGAATCATGTAAGAATATCTGCCACAGTTCTCATTGTTGAATGATTAAACAAAATGTTTTCTATTGATCAACGCTGTAGCTATAAATACTTCACACTAAACAAATTTGAGATCTCGAGAAGTTACACAACCAGATTTTTGCATATTACTCATAGCTAGAATGTTCTGTTGGTAGTTAAACACTAATTTAGTTGAGAAAACATTTACTGATAGCATCACAAACGGATTTATAAATGAAAAAAGTACACTAAACAAAAAATTTTTATCATCATCCTTCTATTGGTGATTATGTCATATCATTGACAAATAAAACCGTTTATAATTCCATCAACGATTTATTAAAACAACTAGTTTTTACTAAAAACACATATATAATTTGTCTAATTGCAGAATTACATGTAAAGATCAAATACACACACGCGCACGCATCCAAGATATTTTAAGAGCAAAAATAACTTCAAATCATTAATCTTAAGTCATACTTATATTTATACATTAAAACCTTCATATTCTTGCACAAGAGTATAAATTCTCACATTCATTATACTTAAACACCTTCATATATTATAAGTGTTATTGAGTAAACTATATGGATATAAGTTTCAATTGTATTATCTACTTTTTGAGAAATTGTTGTTACATTTTAAATAAATTATAATCCTTTAAGAGTTTAAGTAAAAAATTCTTGGTTAATGGTGAGGTACATCACCGAGGTGAAAAATCTTAAAGAGAGTATTTCTTCAAGTGGTGAAAAAGGGGTTTAGTAAGAATTCATCAAGGACATTGCAATCTTTGGCTTTTATTAGTAAATAACACAACACTTAAGATCGGTTTAGTACTTCAACTGTGGATTTAGGCTTGCCAAACCACGTTAAAAATCGAGTTTGCCATTTCTATCCCTATACTCTTTACTTTAACCACTTTAATTATATTATTAGTTAATGTCTTAATTATGTTTAATTGTTATAATTGATATTATTAGTGAAATACATAATTTACCCTCCTTAGATGTTATTTTTACCTTAATCCTAAAACAACAATTACCACCCGAGGGTGATATGTCATAACATTAAGATGTTTAATACATTTAAGAGATGGGTCAATTTATTAATCAAGCATAGTTGGATAGCTTTTGAAAAAGATGAAAATTCTCCTAACATGAATAACAATCTTGTCCCAAATTTTTACTCTTGTTTTTTTATCATTTAAGGATGTGATGGTTGACCAAGATGAATTAGCTTTGAGATTTTTAATGGTATCCTTGTTTGATATGTTAAAGGTCACATGTTATGTAAACAGTCTGAAGGCAACACAACGTCTATTGCATATAGAATATTTTTGCAAGTTTCACCAAGGTTAAGGGCATGATATTAATGACTACAAAGAGTTCCACCAGGAGTTTAAGACTTTGTTAGTGCTTGGTGCTCTCAAATTTGAAAAGGGTAAAAAAAAAAAAAACACAAGAGTAATAATATTATAGATACTAAAAAGATTGAGTTAGCTCTTTACTGGTATTAATCTTGCAAAAGTAGACCACCAAGCTGATTTTCAAGAAGTTTATGTCTCATACTTGTGATAGTTATCAAGCATTGTCCTATGATTCTAGATAACATTTCCACACTAGCTATTATTCTTTAATCACACAACCTTCTATGGTAAAAATAAAAGGTATGAGTTGCTTAAAGTAAAGTGACAGTGTTGCTTTTTAAAAAAGTTGGAAAAACAAATAGAGAAAAGAAAAGGATTGATCACACAACCTATAGTAGTATAAGTGTAAAACTAATGGATGACAAAGAGACGAAATAGTTTCTCAAATTTATGAAGTATAGTGAATATAATGTGGTTTATTAGTAGATAAAGACCCTAGCAAGTAAATTGCTATTTTCTTTTACATTTTGTAATAATCTATTTTTGAGTTATTTTTCAATTCATATTTTTTTCTCTCTTTAAAAAAATACAAAAAAATAAAAAATAGTATCAAAAAATATAACAATAAAAAAAGGATGCCAGAGCACCATAAAAATGATCAAAAATTGGTTGAGGAGGTTCAAAAATTTAAAATTAGATGATGGTTTATTTTTTTAATATCTTATCAAACAACCAGTTAGGATTTCTAGTTATCATAAAATTAGATAATGATTTATTTTTATTTTTAATCTTTTTACATGTAGTTCATCTCTAATCTTAATTAATTACGCTAATAGTTTAAACTGTTGGGTAAAATCTTAAGATATAATTTGTATTATTTTTCAACACAATCTCTCAGATGAAAGCCCTTTAAACTTGAAACTTGCACATCTTATACTACCTTGTGCTTAATTTTTATCAAATAAATATTCATACTCGTGACCACTTGGTCATTAAAGCTCTGATACCATGTAAAGGAACCATCTAAACCCAATAGCTTAAGACTGGGTAAAATCACAAGATATAATTTGTATTATTCTCCAACCAATCTATTTTTTCTAGGTTATTAGCTAGTGTTGTTTATTTAAATGAGAATCACGCCATATCCTCATCAAAAGATTGCATCCTTGAGCAATCCAATCTGGCAACGAGGAAATAGTAGATTTTGCATTATTTATAAACTAACCATGTGGAGCACGACTCTGCAAAATATTACGTTAAAACGATTCCAATAAAAGGGTCTAAATCAAATAAACAATAATTAAGTGCAATTATTGATAGTGTCAAACGGTGGTTCTTCTGCTTCTATATTCCACTTGCTTCATGGCATTGAAAAACTTGTGTGAAGTAGCCAGCCTCTCTCTCTTTTTTTTTTCTAATTAATTACATGTTGTAATATAAATAACACAAATTAAGAACAATAATATATGAAGTCAAATCAAGCAAGGTGTGAAAATAATCTTGAGTAGAGCTACCGTAGATAATGGTCACTAATCACTTCCTCTAATTGATGATCTTTGCTTGATTATGTTCTTAAGGATCTTATTTGCTTGATTATGTTGTGAAGTAGTTGCTCAAAGAATTTTGCGCAATAATTAGAACAAGCTAAGATGCCAGAGCCATGGACAGTGCTGGTGTTCTTCAAGGAGAAATTTTATGGTGCAGTGTCTTTGAATAGTGGAGGTTGAGTCCATTGGTTTTAGCGCTAGCCATGACAAATTTTCTTATTACACTATGACTTCTACTTGGACAATTACTTGTGTCATATTTTCAGAGGTTTTTTTTTAGTTCCTTCGATTTTTCCCAATTCAGTAATTTAACTTTATTTTTTTACTATTTCATCCTTAATAGTTATGCTGACATAGTTTTTTATATATTGAGATTGATTTCACTGATGCATCATAGAATATTCAAACATTAAATTAAAAATCAATATTATGAAAAAGAATATAGTTTGCATCTTTGATCAATTCAAAATCTAAAAAAAAAATATCCTTATAAATAATATAGCACAAATACAAATACACATAGGAGATATTAATTTCTTTTCCCTCTCTCTCCCTTCTTCTTCCTTTCCCTCCCTCTTCTCTCTTAAACTTATTTTTCTTAATGTTGATAAAACTTAAGGATACAAATCCAATTGAAACTATAGTAAATTGTTTTAATTAAAATACAGAAATTGTATATAAGTTCCTTAACAAAAATATAGTATACTTTGTTCTTCTCCCTTACTAGATTTACGAGAGGAAAACTAAAACACCCAATGAATCCATGATTTCACAAAATGTCTATCTTAAGCACAATAAAAAAAAAGTAGGGGGCTTGAATTGGGTTTCACAAATTGGCAAAGAAGTCCGTGATCGATGTCGTATTCCTTTAAATTGTCTGCAGGGAGAGACAAAAACACAAATGGGAGGACTTGACTTTTACGTCCTAGTAGTCCGAAATAACGCCATTAAAATAAGAAGGCATTATTCTTGCTTGTGTATCTTCACTGCAAAAGAAGACTTCTACTGCCAAAGACATTAAAATTGAATTAAAAAATTCGAACCATGCTCTGTACATGAAGAAATGTCTTCCAAGATTAATGCTGTAAAAGAATGATAGTTAAAGACGGCCCAACCACCATACACAGGAGGACTAATAAAATTGCTGTAAAGAAATCTTGGTCGCTCTATCATGCATGCAATTGATACTGATAAAGATGGCGTGGCGTGCGTAATCGATTGGCATTCACCACTTATCTATGTCGTGTAAATTCAGAAGTTCTTGACTAGGATAGCTTCTAATACAAGAAAGCATTTTTTTCTCAACAAATTAAATTACAAGTAAGCTTGGCAGCTGACGAAGCAGCTTCATTGGCTTATAAAAACGATATTCATCCTACTAGTTTCAGGAAATTGCGAAAATAAGCATGGCAGAAGCAGAGGTCAGCAGCAGAGAAAGCAGATGGTCTCTCAAAGGAATGACTGCTCTTGTCACTGGCGGAACACGAGGCATAGGGTTGATGATGCTAGCTTTTTCTTTTTCCTTTTTTCTTCAAATTTTCTTCTTACCACGCGCGTACACTAACGCCTTACTAAGCAGAGACTTGAATGTTCTTCTTCTTCTGTTGTCCGTGAGTTGTGCAGGTTTGCAATAGTAGAAGAACTAGCAGGGTTTGGAGCTGCAGTCCACACTTGTTCTCGTAACGAGACAAAGCTTGATGAATGCATAAGAGAATGGGAAAGCAAAGGTTTCAGGGTGACTGGATCAGTATGTGATGTCTCATGTCGAACCCAAAGAGAGAAACTAATAGAGAAAGTCTCATCTACCTTTCAAGGAAAACTTAATATCCTTGTATGTTCTTCTCCCCACCAATTTGAGGCTGTCTCTAATTTGATTTTGATATTGAAAATTAACAAATCTTCATAAATATTGCTCAGGTGAACAACGCTGCAGCAGTTGTAAGCAAGAATAGCACAAAAGTCACTGCAGAGGATATGGCAAATACTTTGGGTACAAATGTTGAGGCTTCTTATCACCTTTGTCAGCTTGCACACCCTCTTTTAAAAGCATCAGGAAATGGAAGCATTGTGTTTATTTCCTCTGTTGCCGCTGTTGTAGCCTTACCTACACTTTCCTTCTATGGAGCGTCTAAAGGTGAGGATCTCTATGTATCTGCTGCAGTTCTCATGTCAAAATTTTATTTTTTTCTTTCTAAGAAGGTTGTAGTTTAATTCCAGGAGCACTTAATCAGCTGACCAAGAGCTTGGCGTGTGAGTGGGCACATGACAAAATCCGAGCTAATGCAGTGTCACCATGGATCATCAGAACTCCTCTTTTGGATGCTAGTCTTGCTAAAAGTCCAAGTGAACAGGTAATTAGTTTGTGTTCTGCATAGGTTGCCCCCAGAGTTCCCTAAAGTTTCTAATGTGTCTGAAATTTTTGTGTTGCTTGTACTGCAAATTTAGTTCAAGAATTAAACCTCTCAACATGCTTGGATTTTTACTCAAACTTGTACAATTTAAGCTTTTGGTTGCAGAATTTTGTTACTGAAAATTTCATGTCTGCATATAAAAATATTTGAATTTGTATAAATTGATCGAAACTTTTGATCCATTTAAGTTATTTGAGAATATGTTCTCAACTAGAAGAGTCGGGAATTGACCTCCTGTAACTTTGATCCATTTGAAACTGTATTCTTCTATTAGATTTTGTAGGATTCCATCCATTTATTAACGGATTTTTCGCAAGTGAAAAACATGAATTTGATTTTTGAAACAGAAAAATATTTAAAAAGCACTATGAATTATTCATGAAAAATAATAATTAAGTTTTTTTTTCCATAATTAAAAACTGTAAAACTCCAAAAACAAAAATAATGAATATTTTATTTATATGGAAAAATTATAACAGAAGGACCCAATTTCTTTTTAAGTTTTTATTGGAAGTTTTATTTATTTATTTATTTTTCATGGATAATGTTTTTTGTCACTTTTTAAATATATATTTTTCTTATTTTTCAATTTTTATGGAAACAATCTTGTTGTTTTTATTTTTCATGGATTTTATACATATATTTTTATTTTGTTTTGTTTTATGCTCAAATTTCAAATTCATTTAAAGGTTAAAAAAAAAGTTAATAGATCAATTTGTGAGTTTCACGGACAAAAATCCATTATTTAATGGACATAACCCCATAAAATCTAATAGAAAAATCTAATTTTAAATGGACCAAAATCACACGAAGACAATTTCAACTTTTTAATTGAAGAACCAACTCTCGAACACTTGAAATTCAAAGAAGCTTGAATCCATTTATTAGTCTTGCAATTTCAAGTACTGTTATATGATCCCATAACATCAGTGTTTTTTTTGCCCATGGCAGCGAGCTGGTATGAGTCGGATTGTCGCTCAAACTCCCATCAGCCGCTTAGGGGAGGCTAGTGAGATATCATCTCTAGTGGCATTTCTGTGCCTCCCTACTGCCTCGTATATCACAGGGCAGGTTATTTCTGTTGACGGTGGATATACCGCCAATGGTGGATATACTGCTAATGGTTTTTGACCATCTTCTGGATAACAGAGGACAGTCTTTTATGTTGTTGGTGTTGTTTTTGTTAAAAAAAACACTGTTTTATGTTGTTGGTCGACTTGGTGTTGTTGTTCTTAAAAAAATGTGTAATAATAACTCGCACAAAGCTGGGTGCGGGGTTTCAAATTACTTTTCAAGTGTAAGAGAAGGATATTATGCTGGTATTGTGAATGTATTTCTTTTATCATAAAAAATTTTAATTGAGAATTGAAAAATTAATAAATATGTTTAATGAAATATAATGAAAATTGAAGGAACTAACAAACTATAAAATGTAGTTAATATTAAATAAAGACTAAAGTGAAAAATTAAAATATATATATATATATATATATGCTATTTTAATATAGACGAAAGCAGTTAATAGTTAATATAATATTAAATAAAGACTAAAATTAAAAAATTAAAACTGAAGGACTAAACTATAGATTTATATGCCTTGTGATTGTAAACATGTAAAAAAGCTATTTTTTAACCAATATCAATTTTTATCCTTGTAAAATAGAAAAACAAAACTAAGAAAAGGATGAAAGAAGAGCAATTAAAAGAACGATGATTAAAATTAGATAAAGAAAAATAA
>Ga0325414_1007552_pt1 | contig 11517 bp, 6 predicted proteins | sample PopdelMetagenome_8_FD_206183 | JGI IMG/M metagenome (GOLD analysis project Ga0325414, IMG submission 206183) | Populus deltoides microbial communities from Bellville, Georgia, United States - Leaf-PdKOR-R3 | ecosystem: Host-associated > Plants > Phyllosphere > Phylloplane/Leaf | place: USA... | reverse complement strand
CTCTGCTGCCCAGTGCGCGTTCGATATCCCTTTCATTTCTCTTTTTGCTTTTTCTCCACCGAAACTCCATCTTCTTTACAGTGTAAGAAAAAGATCCGTAAGAAAATCCAGGAAACTCTTTCTTTAAAAAAAGAAAAATCCAGGAAACTTACCAGTACGAGTTCTTGACCTAAAGCAACCGGAAAAAATTCGAAGTCATTGGAATAAAAAGAAAAGAAAAGGGCTTTGGAAGTTGGTTGCTAAGATACCAGAAGTAGAAAAAATATTGGGTTTGCACTTAGTGTTCAATTAAGTTATGGTGGCTACATTATCCAAGAGGTTGGATTCAGTTTTGTTATACAAGCACTAGTATTTTAAAAATTATAAATCAATAATAACAACATTATTATTATTAATCAAGATTAAAATTAATAAAGAAATAAAAGACCATGATGTTTTACTATAGATAGATCGAAGCCTACATATATTTTTTTATTGTTAATAGAAGAATTGATGCATGTGATATCAAGAATTATATACAAAACTAAATGTTAGAATATAATATTGATGTAAAGTGATGACTAAATCAAGAAAAACTGAAAGATAAATATAATTTAAAATATTTGAACGACTTTTGCTTTTTTGCAGACTTTATCAAGGTTTTTGGTTTCCTGATTTTGACCAACTGAACGAGTTTGTTTTGAATTGATTTTTGGTTTTTTCAAAAAATTATTGTTCCCTAGTAGATCTAAATTGGATCGATCCGGAACAAGAACACCCCTGGTAATCACCTTGGCTCTAACTTCAACCACCCAACTACCTCAAAATTGCAATCACATCAGGCACATGGCGTTGCATTCGCATCAATCCCCTGACTATGAAATGGATTTCCTGGAAATTGATCTCCTTGGTCTGCAGGAACCCTAATTAAATGAAATGGATTTCCTGGAAATTGATCTCCTTGGTCCACAGCCTATTTTCTCCGAGACCGTGCAACATGTTGAAAACTTGCAGTTTGGTGGTGGTGTCAAAGTGGGCCATTAAAAAAATTAAGTTTGAAATACAATTTTTTTTAACAGTTTTTATATGTATTTTCAATTGAGTTTTGTAAAAATTTCTAAAAATTTGTTTGTTTTTTCATTTTAAAAGCATTTTTTAAAAAAATTTAATTTTTTTAATTTTTTCTTTACTTCAAATTAATACCCAACTAACCATAACCATATTTTTTAAAATTTTATTTTTTCAAACCATGACTATAGAAACTGTCTCAAAAACAAACACACGCTCTCTAGTCAGTTGGACCAGTGGTATGATGAGACCATGTTTCTGTGCGACGATATGGCTTTTTATTCTTTTGTGTGAATAAAAATAATATCTAAAAAGAACGAAACCCTCAAATATCAAATCTTTATATGTTTGAATACCTAAAAAGACGAAAAAGCAAAAATTTTCAAACTTTTTTCCTCTATTTTTTAAAAAAGGGGGAAAAAGCAATATAGGTCATGGATTTCTTGACAGGAAGGTGCCTCTGCTGACTGCTGCCCAGTGCGCGTTCGATATCCCTATAATTTCTGGTTTGGGAAAGTGGTTTTAGACCCGTTTGGAAATTTGATTTTTTTTAATTATTTTTTATATATATTTTTGAATTATTTTGATGTATTTATATTAAAATTATTTTAAAAATAATAATAATAAAAATTATTTTTATATATTTCTAAAAAAAATAATTACTACTACATTTTTAAGCATCATGGTATAAGATTTGAGATGAGATAATGGTAATGGGAGAAAAATTGGTGTTTGAGATTAGGAAAAATCAAAGTTGGACTGTTTGTCATAAAAATATTAAAGTTTGAGATTCTAAAATCAATTTAATATGATTTTTTTTTTGTTTTTCGTTAATTAGTTCCAGTTAATAGGTTGGTGGCTAAGTTTATTTTAAAAAAAAAATGGAATTTATAATATTTAATATAAGAGTTTCATAGTTAATAGTTTGAAAATTCATTAAAAAATACTTTTTAACTGTGATGTGTGTGTCCCAACCCCTGCTCTTGACAGGAAGGTGCCCCTGCTGCCCAGTGCGCGTTCGATATCCCTTTCATTTCTCTTTTCACTTTTTTCTCCACCGAAACTCCATCTTCTTTACAGTGTAAGAAAATCCAGGAAACTTACCGGTACGAGTTCTTGACGTAAGGAAACCGGAAACAATTCGAAGTCATTGGAATAAAAAGAAAAGAAAAGGGCTTTCGAAGTTGGTTACTAGGATACTAGAAGAAGAAAAAATATTGGGCTTGGCTGGATCTTGTGCCTCTTTAGCCAACACTTACCACACGGTTTGTTTCGTCTAGATTCGTGAAATACTCGTAGAAATTTGGTGTTTTCTGATTTCCAAGTAGAATTGTACTTGTTCCAGTTTGAAATTACTAATTGGTAGATTTAATCGCCGATTTCTTGATCTTACCTTCTGTTTCATGTTTGACCACAGGAACCGGCCTTATACAAAATAGCGTGGAAAGCAATTGCTGAACTAAGCGAGCTAGTTGAGGCTAGAAAGGATCGGTACTAATTTATTGCTTTAGGGATTTTCATGGCTTCCACCAGCGTGCAAGGAATAACCTCATCTTCATCTTCTCCTCCTCCGCTATATATGTATGATGTGTTCCTTAGTTTTAGAGGCAAAGACACCCGGAACAACTTTACTAGTCATCTATATTCTAATCTGAAACAGAGAGGCATCGATGTATACATGGATGATAGGGAGCTCGAGAGAGGAAAGACCATCGAACCTGCTCTCTGGAAGGCCATCGAAGAATCAAGGTTTTCTGTCATTATATTTTCAAGAGATTACGCTTCTTCACCATGGTGCTTGGATGAACTTGTCAAGATTGTTCAGTGCATGAAAGAGAAGGGGCTAACTGTTCTGCCAGTTTTTTATGATGTGGATCCCTCAGAGGTAACCGAGCAGAAACGGAAATATGAGGAAGCCTTCGGTGAGCATGAACAAAATTTCAAGGAAAACTTGGAGAAGGTCCGGAACTGGAAAGATTGTCTCTCTACGGTGGCCAACCTAGCTGGCTGGGACGTCCAGAATAGGTAAATCATCTATCTATTTACTATTGTTTCTTGGATAGTAAATGTGTATTTTTTTCATATGCATGATTTTTTATTTTTTTATTTTTATGATATTTTGAACTGATGTGATCAAGCATTTCTAATCTTTATATAAAACTTCTTTCTATTCTTAGGTTTTTCTTTATATTTTGAAAATGAAATAAAATATTAAAAAGAAAAATTAAAATGTATAAAAAAGTTGAAAAACAAATCTAGCATGAACAAATAAAAAGTTAGTTTAAAAAATTAAAAATTGTGAAGAAATGACAACAAATTCATCATAAGAAATAAAAAATTGACTAAAGTTTTTGAATATGTTGGTTTTAGCTCTTCAAAATAAAATAAAATAAAAAGATTTTTTCCATCTTGAATTAAAAAATTCAAACTATTTATAAATCAAAGAGACAAATTTATTTATAATTTTGTTTGTGAATTTTTTTATTTTTTTATTTGGAATTAAAATTTGATAGGTGTCTTTTCGTTAAGAAAGATAAAATAAATGTAAAATTAGCCTGTTCGGACAGAGGAAGTTCTTTTATTTAATAGATCAAATAATAAAATCGCAATATAAAAAAAAATCAATATTACAAAGATACTTTTAGTATGATTAGAATACTTTTGTCTAATTCTATTTTAGAATAATAGAGGATAACTATATATCAATTGTATTGACAAAAATTTAAAGTCCACGGGAAAAGTACAGTAAAAATATCTTCATTAACTATGATTGGAACGATGAATTTAATATTTTTTCATTCTAAAAAAACATATCTATTAAGGATAATTGGGTCTTTTTACAAGGGCTAATGATCATTATAGAGTTAATAAGGGGCAATTAGGTATTTTCAATTTTTATGGTGCAATTACATAGTTGCCCTTAAAAGCAAAAAAAAAATTGGATCTAGAGGTTTTTTTAAAATTTCATTTTTCACGGCACAATGAAATTACTTTATGGCCTTTAAAATAAGAAATTCCTTACCCAAGGGCTTATTCATACTTTCCTTTTTTGTTTTTGTTTTTTTGTTTTTGATGATAATATAGTTTTATAGACAATTTAGTATTTTAATAAATATATATAAAAAAATGATTGTTGCATCTATAATACATGTAAGCGAGTAAGTTGTCCCGCCTTATTTAAGCGGCACGTGCAAGGGTTTAGAGCGCCCAAAAAAGCCCTTCATTATTGTTTTTTTTATTCACCACGACATGGCCTAAGTACCTGGTTGGCATGCGAGGAGTAATTCTCTTCGGAGCATCTCCAATGGAGAAGCTAAATGGATAGCTAAAAAAAAAAAAAACACTCTAAGAGAAAAGCCAAATAAAATGCTAAAATGCATTTTCTCTCCAACAAATATTATTTCTACATCTCCAAAGAGCCAAAACCAACAAAGTGAGGCCACTAAAAAAATAAACCAATTAAATATAGCCATGTGGAAAAAAAATAACATCAAACTTATTAAGAAATAATAAAACACTTGTTTCTTCTACTCCAATATAAATGGCTCTTCAAATGGCTTTTTTTCATTGGAATAGATATGATAAAAAAAGCTATATTTATACTATTCAAAATGCTATTTTATCAATTTAGCTTTTCAAAATAGCATTTTAAATTGGAGATGCTCTTAGTTTAGCACCAGATGACTTTTTTCTCTCTCTCTTCTTGAATTCCACAACCAACCTTCTAGAATTTTACAACAATCCTTCAATTTGTTTTTTTTTTTTCATATTTGATCTATGTTCTTTCAATTGTTTTTTTTAATTATTTTATAGAATTAAAATTTGTATTTAATTTCATACCCTTTTAATTTTTTAATCTATTAGATTTGATTATCATTTTTTATTGCTATTTATTTTATTAGAGATTATTTTTAATTTTGTTTTGTGATTTCATCCTTCATTTTTCATTGCTATTTTTTTTTTTACCTTGGCAAGTTTGTTAAATTGATATTTTATTTCTGATTTCATACTTTAACATTGAATTGGGCTTCCTGGTTTAGCCTGGATTTAAGATTTAACGGGTTGAGAAATTGAGACATTAGCCTAGGTTTAGAAGATTCATTCGAGTTTCTTTTCTTTTAAGCTAATATTTTTTTATTTAGTTTCATCCTTCATCATTTAATTTAATTAGAGATTAGGCTCTATTAATTTTTTTATTTGCTTTCTATAAGATTTTTTAATAAATTTAAAATAACCGAGGTTATTTTAGGTTTTTTATTTGTTATTCTTTGTTAAATTTAGCTGTTATATTTAAAAAATCCTTTCTTTAATTACATAATTTTTTTTTTCATTTTCAACTTTCAATATTTGGTTGATTGAAATTGGGCTCCTTATTTTATTTTGATTTGGGTTTCATGGGATTATCACGGTTTCATGCTCTGGATCGCGAGTTTCACAAGTTAACCATAGTTAGTTCAGGTCGATCTAGTTTGTTGTTGTCTCAATTATTTTCTTAAATAATTATATCATTCAATATATCATCATCTTAATATTTTAAAAGTATATCGTATAGCATGCATCAAATTTTTTACTTTCTAATGTCTTTACATTTTATAAAAGTTAGAAAAAATAATCTGACCATAACGTGGTATGGGCCAAAAATCTAGTTATATAACTACACATGGAAGTGAAGTTCTCAACAAGTGGCAACTTATCATTATATAATTATTGAAGGGTTATTTAGATATATGTGTGTTTGTGTAGAAATGGGTGCGCGCACAAATAATTATAAGCTACAAGAATTTTTTTCACATGAAAAATGTTATTTCTCAAGCTAGTAAAGGTGGGATAAAACTTTTCAAACTAGCATGGTTTCATCAATTGTACAGGTCTCACTTACACAACTGGAGACATGCAGGTCTCACATGTCAAAAAAAAAATAAAACTTCCTTTCTTTTTTTGTTGGCTTATATATTCATTTAGTCCTTAAATTTTTATATTTAGTTAATTTTAGTTCAATTATTATGATCATTTCATCCATTATTTTGCACAAAAAAATATATTAACTAAAATTAATATTTATTTTGAATGCCATTGCTAAAAAAGAGTTAATTTTTGCCTAAAATACTGTTTTTTTCCCAACTTAAATAAAAATAAGTTTAATTAATGAAATGATCATTATAATAGAATTAATATTAATTTTATATAAAAAATTATATAAAAATTGAGGGACCGAATAAGAGATTAGTTGAGAAGAAAGACAAAGAAATGGGTTGGCATAATAATCAAAGTTGAAGGCAGAAAAGAAAGAAAGAAAGAAGGAAGGACTTCGAATCTCATCTTTCCTATTTATTTGATAAAAATTAAACACAAGGCAGTGTAAGTCTGTGCAAGTTTCAAGCCCAAAATATTTTTACTGGGGATGTGTTAGAGAATAATATAAATTATATTTTGATTAGGTAAGATCTTAAGATATGATTTATATTATTCTCTAATAGTCTAGAAAAAAACTTTTTGAATGCTAGTATGGGAACAAACTTGAAAATTAATAAATTTAAAGTTGTTTTTTTAAAGTTTATTTTGCAAGATAATTGAAATTTTTTATAAAAATAACTTAGTGGTCGACAAAAAATATGATAGAACTCCATTTGCTTTTTGGTCTGTTAAAACCAAACTTAATGGATATTTTATTTCCTAGCTTTTGTTCATGTATGCCTGCTTCTTTAGTAATTGTGTGATTCTATAGGCAATAAGATAGCTATTGTACGAATCATTCTTAGCATCAATACAATCCTAGTTCCTTTTTCAGTTTATTCTTTCCTTTTCCTCTCCGTTCTTGAAGCTATCTATTATCAGGGCCCTATTTTTCTCAAAGGTTGGTCTATTAATTTCCGGCTAACAGCCATACATTTTCGAGCTACAATATGCTAATGTTTATCTTCCCATTATCACTATCTGATTTGATTTCTGCACACTGCGTGATTAATGTTTTGCACTCTCCTTTGCAGGAATGAATCGGAATCAATTAAAATAATTGCTGAATACATATCGTACAAACTAAGCGTCACTCTGCCAACAATTAGCAAAAAATTAGTTGGAATAGATTCTCGTGTAGAGGTATTAAATGGCTATATAGGTGAAGAAGTAGGCAAAGCAATCTTCATAGGGATTTGCGGAATGGGTGGCATAGGTAAGACGACTGTTGCAAGGGTACTATACGATAGGATTCGTTGGCAATTTGAAGGCAGCTGCTTCTTAGCAAATGTCAGAGAAGTTTTTGCTGAGAAAGATGGACCACGCCGTTTACAGGAACAACTTCTTTCTGAAATCCTAATGGAACGTGCTTCTTTATGGGATTCTTATAGAGGGATTGAGATGATAAAGCGGAGGTTACGACTTAAAAAGATTCTTCTTATCTTTGATGATGTAGATGACAAAAAACAACTAGAATTCTTGGCTGCGGAGCCTGGATGGTTTGGTCCAGGGAGCAGAATTATCATAACAAGCAGAGATAAAAATGTGTTTACTGGAAATGATGATACTAAAATTTATGAGGCTGAGAAATTGAATGATGATGATGCTCTTATGTTATTCAGCCAGAAAGCTTTCAAAAATGATCAACCTGCTGAAGATTTCTTGGATCTATCCAAGCAAGTCGTGGGTTATGCTAATGGCCTTCCACTGGCTCTTGAAGTTATAGGTTCGTTTTTGTATGGAAGAAGAATCCCTGAATGGAGAGGTGCGATTAATAGAATGAATGAGATTCCTGACGATGAAATTATTAAAGTGCTTCTCGTTAGTTTTGATGGCCTCCATGAATTAGAGAAGAAAATATTTTTAGACATTGCCTGTTTCCTTAAGGGATTTAAAATTGATCGAATAACAAGGATACTTGACGGGTGGCGTGGATTCCATACAGGTATTGGAATACCAGTTCTTATTGAGAGATCTCTCATAAGTGTCTCTCGGGATCAAGTCTGGATGCATAATTTATTACAGAAAATGGGTCAGGAAATTATTCGTCGTGAATCCCCTGATGAGCCTGGAAGGCGCAGTAGATTGTGGACATACGAGGATGTCTGCCTTGCACTTATGGACAACACAGTGAGTAGCTGATAGAGAACATTATCCATAAGATTTCATGAAGTTTATTTTAATTTATGCTACAAATATCTATTTGTTTTTTACTTGTATTCCCTTTTGGTTGACAGGGAAAAGAAAAAATAGAAGCCATTTTCTTGGACATGCCTGGAATAAAAGAGGCACAATGGAACATGAAAGCCTTCTCTAAAATGAGCAGACTAAGATTGCTCAAAATCGACAACGTGCAGCTTTCTAAAGGACCTAAAGATCTTTCCAATAAGCTACGATTTCTTGAATGGCATTCTTACCCTTCAAAATCATTGCCAGCTGGTTTCCAGGTGGATGAGCTAGTTGAACTTCACATGGCTAACAGTAGCATTGAGCAATTATGGTATGGGTGTAAGGTGAGATTAACTAATTTAAGGGCCTTTGTATTCTTTTTATCATTTTCCTATATATGTATGATAGTAGTGTGTCCATATTTCTTCTCCCTTGCCTGATTGCAGAGTGCAGTTAATTTGAAAATCATCAATCTCAGCAACTCACTAAACCTGATCAAGACTCCAGATTTTACAGGAATTCTGAATCTCGAGAACCTAATTCTTGAAGGTTGTACAAGTTTGTCTGAGGTCCATCCATCACTTGCACGTCACAAGAAGCTTCAATATGTGAATCTTATGGATTGCGAAAGTATTAGGATTCTCCCTAGCAACCTTGAAATGGAATCGCTTAAAGTTTGCACTCTTAATGGCTGCTCAAAACTTGAGAAGTTTCCAGATATAGTGGGAAACATGAACAAATTGATGGTGCTTCATTTAGATGAGACTGGTATTAAAAAACTATCTTCATCAATTTGTCATTTGATTGGCTTAGAAGTATTGAGCATGAACAACTGCAAGAACCTTGAAAGCATTCCGAGTAGCATAGGTTGTTTGAAATCCCTTAAAAAACTCGATCTGTCTGGCTGCTCTGAACTTAAAAAGATACCAAAGAATTTGGGGAAAGTTGAAAGTTTGGAGGAGATTGATGTAAGTGGAACTTCAATAAGACAACCGCCAGCATCCATTTTTCTTTTAAAGAGTCTTAAAGTATTATCTTTGGATGGATGCAAAAGAATAGCTGTGAATCCCACGGATCACAGGTTGCCTTCTTTGTCGGGTCTGTGTTCTTTAGAAGTACTGGATTTATGCGCTTGCAATCTAAGAGAAGGGGCACTTCCTGAAGATATTGGCTGCTTATCTTCATTGAAGTCTTTAGATCTGAGCCAGAATAACTTTGTTAGCCTACCTGAAAGCATAAATCAGCTTTCTGGACTTGAAATGCTTATCTTGGAGGATTGCAGGATGCTTGAATCATTGCCTGAGGTTCCATCAAAAGTTCAAACATTAAATTTGAATGGTTGTATATGCCTAAAAGAAATTCCAGATCCAATAAAGCTAAGCAGTTCCAAAATCTCAGAGTTCATATGTCTGAACTGCTGGGAATTGTACAATCATAATGGCCAAGACAGCATGGGGTTGACCATGCTTGAAAGATACCTCCAGGTCTTCTCTTAATGATATCCTAACCTTTTTGTATCTCTCTCCCTCTCCCTCTATCTATCTAACATTTTGGTTCTTCATGGTACAGGGTTTGTCTAATCCAAGACCTGGATTTGGTATCGCTGTTCCAGGAAATGAAATTCCAGGCTGGTTTAACCATCGAAGTAAGGGATCTTCAATTAGTGTGCAAGTGCCTAGTTGGAGCATGGGGTTTGTTGCGTGTGTTGCATTCAGTGCAAATGGTGAAAGTCCTTCTCTTTTTTGTCATTTCAAAGCCAATGGAAGAGAGAATTATCCTTTGCTGATGTGTATTAGTTGTACCTCTATCCAAGTTCTATCAGATCATATTTGGCTATTTTATCTATCTTTTGACCATCTTAAAGAGCTTAAAGAATGGAATCATGAATCCTTTAGCAACATTGAGTTGTCATTTCATTCTTTCCAGCCAGGAGTAAAGGTGAAGAATTGTGGTGTCTGTTTGTTATATTCTCCATCATCTCAATCTTCTATCCATTTTATCGTTGCAAGCAAAGAAGCATCTTCTTCATATAAAGCTTTTTTATCGAGTTCTTCATCTTACCGTCAATGGATGCAAGATGTTTTTCTTAGCTTCAGAGGCGCAGACACTAGCAATGATTTCACCCATTTAAATACAGCTCTAGCCCTGAGAGTCATTATCCCAGACGACAACGAACTAGAGAAAGTAATGGCAATTAGATCAAGATTCTTTGAGGCCATTGAAGAATCAGGGCTGTCAATTATTATATTTGCAAGAGATTGTGCCTCTTTACCTTGGTGCTTTGATGAACTTGTCAAGATTGTCGGATTCATTGATGAGATGAGATCGGACACTTTGTTTCCAGTTTCTTATGATGTCGAACAATCAAAGATAGATGATCAAACAGAGAGTTACACAATTGTCTTTGAGAAGATTGGAAAAAATCTCAGGGAAAACGAGGAGAAGGTACAAAGATCGATGGATATTCTCAGTGAAGTTGAGATTTCATCTGGGTCGAAAAGGTAATAATTACTTCTTCTTTTTTTTTTGTGCAGCTTGACTTATCAACCACTTGAAGTAAATGAAACTAGGAAGGCTGAAATATCGACTTTCAGAACTTAATGTTAACAAATCTGGTTTTTTTTTTTTTTGCATGGGATAATCACCGTGCAAAGTTCAGTTCATAGTGTGGTTACAAGTTTTTCCTTTTTTAAGGTAAATTATGAATTTTTAAAAAAATAATATTAAACTCAATTGAGTTCATGGTCTGGATTCAACCCACATGTTTTACTAAGAATGATATTGTTTACTTTGTTTGTTTTTTAGGTTTATTATAAATTCAAAAGTAGAAAAATATTGAATCCAGTTGAGTGCATAGTACAGGTCACGAGTATTTTTTTTAAAGGTTGAATATAAATTTAAGAAAAAAAATACTGAACCGGTTGAGTAAGATTGATTTTTTTATGGTGTTGTGCATTTTTAATTTTTAATTTTTTTTTAAAGGTTGAACGTGCAAGGAATGACCCCATCTTCATCTCCTCCTCCTCCACAATATGATGTGTTCCTTAGTTTTAGAGGCAAAGACACCCGGAACAACTTTACTAGTCATTTATATTCTAATCTGGCTCAGAGAGGCATCGATGTATACATGGATGATAGGGAGCTCGTGAGAGGAAAGACAATAGAACCTGCTCTCTGGAAGGCCATCGAAGAATCAAGGTTTTCTGTCATTATATTTTCACGAGATTACGCTTCTTCACCATGGTGCTTGGATGAACTTGTCAAGATTGTTCAGTGCATGAAAGAGATGGGGCAAACTGTTCTGCCAGTTTTTTATGATGTGGATCCCTCAGAGGTAGCCGAGCAGAA
>Ga0325414_1007551_pt1 | contig 11519 bp, 14 predicted proteins | sample PopdelMetagenome_8_FD_206183 | JGI IMG/M metagenome (GOLD analysis project Ga0325414, IMG submission 206183) | Populus deltoides microbial communities from Bellville, Georgia, United States - Leaf-PdKOR-R3 | ecosystem: Host-associated > Plants > Phyllosphere > Phylloplane/Leaf | place: USA... | reverse complement strand
ATCCACGAATTAGTATTTGTTTAAAGATATTATTGTCCTTTTCCTTATTTTAATGAATACTAAAGTGAACAAAAAGCTCCCTAAACCTTAAAAAAAAAAAAAAAAAAAAAAACTAACACCGACGGGTTGGGGTATTTTACTTTTTTATATATACAATAAAATTACACATGCATATATCCTTGGACTAAACAATTTAACAAATGGAAATAGGGGTACAATTTAACAAATGAAATTAGGGGTAATTGGTCGGTTATCAGAACCTTCAAAATATAATTCTAACTTTACTATCATAAATAAAATAAATTTATGGTATGATTGTGAAAACCAGGTCGAACCCATGAAAAATTTCACTTAATTTTTCTATAATATACTGAAACAAAAAAAATGAGAGATTTAAATAAAAAAATTAAAGAAATAAAATTATGAAAATAAAAATAATAAATTGATATGTTGTTAACTCAGTTTAAGGGTCCACACATCCATTCCTATAAATATATTGATCATCGAAATAAAATAAATATTTTTTCACGTCAAGCAAATAAATTTGATATCCATTAAAGCTGAGAAAAATCAATTAGATTACGAGTAAATTAATTAAACAAAGCTCTTTAATCAATTTCTTACTATCAAGTGAATTTAATATTGAAAATAATTCTTATTCACTCAACAGTAGCCTTAGAAATAAAGTCTGTGAAGTTATTCTAAGCAAATGTTCAAAAGCTTGACAATTTAACTTAGTTTATTCTTCCCTAATAAATCAAAATCAGAGTTGTAGTAATCAAATCAATTCTTTTGCTTCTTACTATAGTCCATAACAACAATTATATATTAAAAGAAACTAGAAAGCATACATGCCATTTCAAAAAAAAAAAAATCAATAAGCTTGAATAAAAATCAATAGCATAATTCTGAATCCAAAAGCAACAAGGCTACTAATTCATCTTCCAAAAGTAACAAAGCTGTTAATTCAAGTCACTATCATATCATTGAAGATTATTTAACCCTGTCATTGAAAACAAAATCCATTGGCGAGTTGTATGCACTAAATCAATTCTCGAGTTGATGTCAACATCTAATGGAAATGAGGCACGAGAACTCATTTCAAAGCTAAAACTACAAGTAACTTTACCATAAAAGTGAAGTGGAGCGCGTGGATTTTTCTTGGCACTCAAGGTGAATACTTTGACAATTCACCCATGGAGACTTCTCCATATTAATCACAAAGTAAGGCTTCGAGTTTAGGCACCATAACAGTGATGATGATCGAGATTACATCTTTAGAGGATCAAGTGGATAACCTAACTAACTCGTCGAAGGGCTTTTGACTTCACTCAAGGAAAAAGACCACAATATAGAAAAGCTAATAAATAAACTCGAGAGCATGAACTAGCGAGGATAGACTTCAGCTACCAAGGTTGTGTAAGTAGATCAGCTAGATGTCATTAAGGATTCTACAATCAGAGCTACAATGAATATTCACAGTATTATAGATGGCGTGTTCATCATAAATCAACTTAAAGAACTTATAAAGAAAGCCTTCATGGACCAAATATAAAGTTTAGTTCACCTTCGTATTCTTATGTAAAGTTGTAAACCTAAAAGACCGACATGTTAAGGATGACTCCGAGTCGTCAACTACTAAATTTTTAACAATTCAATGGTAAAAGGGAATCCAAGGCTTCATATGGCTCAATTTATGGAGGTTTGCAACAATGCTTAAACTGATGATGATCTCGTAGTAAAAGAGTTTGTATGTTTCTTGAAAGGTTATCCTTTAACTGGTACACTAACTTGGAGTCTAGCTCAATTGATAGTTAGGAGCAATTAGAAAGCGAGTTTCTTAACCACTTTTATAACACTCATGTGGTCAACATGGTTGAACTCACTAATGCATGTCAATGGATAAAAGAACTTATCATCAAATACATTCATTAATGGAGAAACCTTTGCCTTAACTGTAGGGATTGACTTACCAAAACTTTTATGCTAGATATGTGTATTTAAGGGATGCATTGGGGACTCCATTATATTTTAAAAGGCATCAAGCCGAAGTCTTTTGAAGAATTGGCTACTCGAGCATAAGACAAGGAACTTAGCATTGCTGCAGCTAAAAACTTATCATTACCTATGCAAGAGCCTAGAAAAAATAAGCCTAAAGGTCGCGGATTAAAAAAAAATGCTCCAAAGGTTGAGAGAAGGCAATCTTTAGTAATTAACTCTGCTTCCATAAAGGTATAAATTAGAATTAAAAGGAATGATCATATAACATTGAATACTTTTCAAAAGGGTGAAAGAAAAAAGTCATCCCTAAAATAGCAACATGGAAAAGAGTATATGTTCCCCGACTCAAACATATCTAAAATACTAAATGATTTGCTTGAAACAAATCTCATTGAGATACCGGAGTTGAAATGTTCCAAAGAAGCAACCAAATGAACAATCCAAATTATTGCAAATATCACCATCCTTTGACCAATAAGCTTTACCACAACCTTAAGTTAAGCTTCACGTATAACCCTTGTACCGCAAGTTAGCAACTTGAAGCCAGATTCATCTAAGAATTGCGACAATGAAAGATGGAATTTAGTCACTCATAAAAGAGGAAGGAAGATAGACACACATATCATAAGCCATCTATAATAAGAATCTTGATCATAAAGAAGACAATTAATAAGTTGATGCGTTGAAAGATGTGACGAAGGTCCATACTAGATAGAGAGGAGGATCTTATAACTCAAAGCTTAAGAAAACCCATTACACTAAATGAGTATATGCCAAGAGAGCTGAGAAGGATGGAAAATATATTTGTTGTTTGCTATCAAGCTGATGAAGAGAAAACTTCTACTGAAGAAACCATAGAAGAAAGCTATAATGACTATCTAAACTTGCCATATGATGTATGCACCATAAAGATATCCTTTAATGATGAAAACCTGTTGCTTGGATCAAAACTCCATAATCGCCCTATTTTAATCAAATGATACATCATTGAAAATATGTTTAATTGTATTTTGATGGATGATAGTTCAACTATTAATATACTACCTCTTAAAATAATGAAAGAGTTAGGGATTTTCATGGATAAACTCTTTCCAAGTCATCTGATGATTCAAGGCTTTAATCAAAGAGGGCAAAACACCATGAAAAGATAAGACTTACGATAGATATGGGGTCCAATGTATTTTTTCACATCATACATACCAAAACTACTTACAAAATGCTATTTGGATGACTATGGTACATGAAAATGGTATTGTCTTCTCAACACTCCACTAATGCTTTAAGTATTATTAAAATAGACAAGTGAGAAAATCGTGACGGATACTGATCCCTTTAACATAGTTGAAGCCCATTTCACTAATGCAAAGTTTTATTTTAGGTCAGCCATGATGGAAAAACTACGATCCCTACCTAACCACCAAGGAGAAGGAAGAGATGACTTTAGGGGCTCAGAAAGGCATAAGTCATATATAAATAAAAGAATGACTTATCCAATGAAGAATAAAGGAAAAGAAAAGGTATTAAAAGACTCCATCAATAATAAGCTATTATGTAAAGCCATGGTACTATGATATATCCAGGTGTTAGTAAGAGGAGAGAGTCAATCTTTTTTTTACTAAAGATGAAGAGAAGATCACCAAGGTGCTTGAAAACTGAACCTTGCCAGCTATTAATCTCACATTAACCAAAGTCTCAAAACCTTTATTGAAAGGGTTTGTTCATCAAATTAAGTTAGTGGTTATAAATCTTGAAGGACTGAAAGGGGAAAAAATGCACAATAGCGATCACAAACCCCTCTGATGAAGAGAAAGAAAAGGAAGTGATGTATCTCACTTCAAATCACATCACTATTAAAGAGGAGAATAATGATGAGTTTATCATCCAAGAAGATATTGAGGAGGCTTCACCTGCCTTTTAATCAAAAAATAAGTCTATAATGGATGAACTTAAATAGGCACCATTAAAAACCCACGTCTAACCTTCATCAATGCAAACTTATCACCTGAAAAATAAGAGGATTATATAGAACGTTTGATGGAGTCACTACAAGATTTCATAATTTTACCGACGGACATATTCCGTCGGTGTGTTATTAGAAGTTCGTCGGTGATTTTTTTACTGACTTAATCACCGACGGATTACATCCATCGGCTTTCCCTTCATCGGTGATTTCCCATTCCGTGGCTATATCGGTCGGAAAAACAAAAAAACCATTTGCCGATGGTTTTACAGACGGAATTTGCGCGCCAAAAAAAAAGATTCTCGCTTGAAATATACCGATGAATTTTTATTCTATCGGTGATATCGTGATTGACCGACGACTACTTTCCATCGGTAAAACTGTCAGTGAATGTATGACATACCGACCGAATATATCCGTCTGTAAATTCGTCTGTAAGTGTGGCAGCTATTGTCAAATGCTGACGGATTAAGTCCGTCGGGAAAGCTATCGGTGAGTGTTTGAAATACTGACTGAATATATCCGTCGATGAATGCATCGGTTAATGCTACTATCAAATACCGACAGATTCATTCCGTCGGTAAAACCCTTTGTAATAGTTTTTTTTAAATTTGTTTTTAAAAAATTATTTAGAATATATAATATAAAATTATATAAATTAATGGTAATAAAAACCAATTATGCAAATAAAATTTATATTAAACATAAAAAACAAAAAATCTAAGTTAAAATCAAATAAAATTTACAAAATTAATGTGTTTCAAAAAAAATATTAAATGAAATTTTAAATGAAAATAATGTTTATTATAAATTAATATCAAGGTGGAGCTGGAGGAGGAGGAGGAGATCCTGGAGGAGGAGGCTGGTGGTTATACGACCAAAAAGGATTAGGCGCACATGTTCCACTTTGTGTTGTCATGTTCATGATCATTTCACGAAGCTGTTCATAAGCCGCTTTTTGTTGTGTAGACTCTGCTATTTATTTTGCATAAGACGCTTTGAGTTGCGCGTACTCCGTTGATAGGTGGTCGTATTTTTCGGTGAGCTGAGCCGTGTGTTGCTGCAAGGCCACAAACTCCTTAGGTTGGGAGCTCGATATTGATTGGGAGGTCGTAGTGTTGAAACACTACGGGTCGACTGCAAGTTGTCAGCCATAGTGTTGGAGAGCCCGTAAACCTGATTTTTATCAAGTCCACCTGACGATCCAACCTCCATCCACAAATCCAGATCGAATTCCGAATGGGTCAAAATATCGTCCCCATATCTCTCCCTCAACCGATTATTATAGGTCTCCTGAAAATAAAAAAAGTAATCATCATATTCAATTCAATAAACATAATAACTTACAAAATAAAATGGTTGAACAAACATACAACGAAATGTTGAGCACGGTTATCAACGAACTGTTGCGCCCCCTTTTGGCGGTCTTGACTCCGCACGTACGTCTCCACAAACAGCTCCATCGGGCTCGGCTCACGTCCAAGAGACGCAGCCTATAATGAAAAAAGATATATTAACAACAACTTAATTTAACTATATATTTTATTTAAATTAATCTTACCATCCGTTTCGCATGTGAAGCAAACAGAACGTAGCCACCAATGTGCGTTATCACCGTGCCATGAATTGGCCGATTCCGGTTGCCAACACCGGACTGTGAGCGTCGTGTAAACCGCTCAGACGTCACGTGCTCAAGATAGTGTGGCCATATATCTTCCGGGACATATATCGGTTTGAAGTCCCTCCAAACCGCAACATCGTTCCAGCCTTGGAAACCCCTATCCCTCGCGGTTTTTTTGCCCTTTTTTGTGCTTCATACAAAAAATCACGCAACCTACTTCACGCAACCAAAAATTTCATTTCGAAACATAAATTTGTCTAAAAAAATCTTGTATTTTTTCGATCTTACCTAGTTGCCGCGTGATTTTCCCACACCCTCCTCACAATAGTGTTATGCTTACTGTCCCAGTAGAATTTGTGTTGTGTATAAATAAACAAGTTTAAATAAAAATAATATTTTATTTACAATTATATTAATAATTTATTAGAAATAAGCTGAAAATTATAAATTAACACCAACATGAAATCTGTCAAACCATGCATTAATTTGAGGCATCCATTCAGGATGCTTGGATATCTAACTCCATTGAAACAATGGAATCTCCATCGGCGATTTAAATGCCAATGATATTACTCGGGTGGCCTCAATGTTTGTGAACCTAAAAATAAATGAAATAAATTAAATAGTGATTACTTCATAAATTATGTTGTAATTTTTTTTAAAAAAATTAAACCTTAACAAACTTACATTGAAAGGTCATCCTTCCACTGTGCCTCGTACTTGCGGGTAAATTGATTTCGCTGCGAAGGCACCCCGCCTCTGCGCTGTGAAGTAGCGCTGGAAGAGGCAGCATCGGTTGACAGCGTAGGTGGTGTAGGTGCCTCTTCTTGAGAGACACTTAAGAAAATATCATCATCGCTGCTAGATGAACTAGCTGCGACTGTACGTGAGCGACCAGCTCTGCTTTTCATTCTACGCATCTACATAATTTTATACAAATAATTATATAATTAAATTCAAATGTTAAAAAAAACATTCGACAGCGCCTGCCCTATAATGGATACTACCCAAATCCACAAACCTGCACATATTAACAAAAGCACAACCAATTGACCCAATCTATACTAATTATTCCAACATATTCAATTACTAATCCTAAGGTAAATTCAACATTAAGAATTACAATTCAACAAATTATTCAATAATTATGCCAATACAACAATAAAATATATTCAATAAATAAATAAAAAACTGTAGACTAACAATTAAAATTAATTGAAAAAAATTAAACATAAATCATGCAATAATAGAGTAAAATTAACAATTATTCCAAAATATTCAATTACTAATACTAAGGTAAATTCAACATTAACAATTACAATTCAAAAAATTATTCAATAATTATGCCAATACAACAAAACAATAAATTAAAAAAAAAACTCTAGAATAACAATCAAAATAAATGGAAAAATTTAAACACAAATCATGCAATAATAGAGTAAAATTAATAATTATTCCAACATATTAATTACTAATTCTATGGTAAATTCAACATTAACAATAAATATTCAACAAATTAACTAATAATAATTATGCCAATACAACAATAAAAAATATTCAATAAATTAAAAAAAAAACTATAAACTTTAGCAATGAATTATGCAAAAAAAAAACTATAGACTTTATCTACATTACAAAAAATACACCAAAACAAAAAAAGACAACCAAAAAAATAGCAAAAAAAAACCATTAAAGTAAAATGAAATAGAGGAAACACTAACCTTTTAAACTGATGAAGATGATGAAGAAAACTTGTTATAGATTGGAGGTGAAAGCTTTGAAGAATGGAGAGGAAAAAAATCAAAATCTTAAGGTGAGAAACGAAGGAGAAGAAAAAATGAACTGAACGGGCGGTCACTTGAACTTATATGGCAATTTTACCGACGGATTCACCGACGGATTTAAATTAATTATTATTTTGATTTATTCCGTCGGTGATGTGTTAAAAATCCATCAGTAACTTTTGAATTTCGCACTAATATTTTCAATGACCCTCCATATTTTTCGTGGTCCGTTGGTAAATCCGTCGGCAATATGACGCGATCAGAGATGCATTTAATGCGAAACCCTTTGAAATTTGCTTGGTTCGTCGGTAATTTTGTCGGTAAAATTGACCCGCCGACAACATACAAACGGACTTAAGTCGTCGATGTTTCCGTCGGTGATATGGTGGCATTTCAAGTAATTATTTTCGAACTCTCTGTGAAATGCCGATGGAATTAAGTCGTCGGTGTGTCCGTCGGTGATATTATGGCATTTCAAGTAATTATTTTCAAACTCTCTGTGAAATGCCGACGGACTTAAGTCGTTGGTGTGTCCCTCGGTGATATGATGGCATTTCAAGTAATTATTTTCGAACTCTCTGTGAAATGCCGACGGACTTAAGTCCGTCGGTGATATGGTGGCATTTCAAGTAATTATTTTGTAATTGTGGCATTTCAACTAATTATTTCAAGTAATAAATATTTTGTGTTTCAAAATATATCATCCATAATCTAAATTACATAAAAAAAGGGTTTTACTTAGGGCTTCATTTTGGTAGTTAGTCAGAATTTTCTTCTTCTTCGTCATCAATTGAATTGTCATCACCTTCATCGTAATCTTCAATGTGAATATCATCTTCTTCATCGATATTTGCTTGTCCGCTAGAGCTCAAAACAAAATTCAACTCCTCTACGTCAACATCAACAAGACTATCATCGAAAACACGAAAATTTGAATTTTCTTCCAATTCAATCGAAGGAGCAACTCGATATGGTTCAACCACCTCACTAACTTGAAAGACTTCATCTCGCACACTTGTGTCTTCGTTCTCATCCTGAACAACCTCGACACGACCCCGGGGTTTCGTTTTTAAAACGGACAACCAATCCACTCTTGATCGATCCTTTCTAAATGAAGGGGTGTATGTGTAATAAACTTGTTGACATTGCTTTGCGAAAACAAAGACATCGTTTATGTTGCGGAGTCTAGCTTTTGAGTTGATTTCGACTAGACCATAGTGCAGATCAACTCTGATTCCTCTGTCAGTCGTGTCATACCAATAGCATTTGAATAAAACACTCTATTTTGCTCGTTATGATATTCCAGTTCGACGACCTGTTCTAATCTACCATAGTAGTCAACTTCTAACTCACTACTAGTGGATCCCTTAACACAAACACCGCTGTTGTATGTCTTTCTTCCTTACCCGTATTCTTCAGTATGGAAAACATATCCATTGACAAAATACCCGTTGTAGCACTTACATTTTCTTTCAGGCCCTAAGCTTAGTGAAGACAATGACTTAGGCGCACTCCTTCCCATTTGATAAACCTTGTATGTAATGTACATCAATAAACATTAAATGAACGAGAATCTCGTAATGACATGCATACGTACAGTAATTTTGCAAGTTATAATGAGTTTGTGATAGTGCTTACATGTGTTCTGAACCATGTGGCAAACTGTTCATCTTGTAATTGAAAGATCTAGGATTCAGTCAGCTGTGAGTTATTGGAGAGCAAATATTGTCGATGTTGCCTACAAATGATGATGAGTGTATGATATTACAATATATAATTAACAGTATATTACTAACAAAGTTTAAGTAGTATAAACTTACTGAATAAAAGGTCTCTGCTCATCACAGTTAAATAGAACATAGTTGTATGCTTGTTTGAACTCTATTTCCAACAAATATCTTCCTCTTACGGTATTTTTAGGTGTGGGTCGTCCAGTATTGGAGAATATTGACAAGTTCCCACTAGAAGGCACTTCACCACCATCATCATGCCGTGGAATGCGATTGATTCTCGTTCTCAGATGAGGTTCGAAATAGTATGAGATAAATGTTGAAATCTCCTCAATAATATAGGCCTCACATATCGAAGCCTCAACATGTGCCTTGTTCTTAACTTTTTTCTTGAGATTAAACAAGTACCTGCATTGAAATATTAATCAAGTATTTTCAATTAAGAAAAACATATAAAATACTTTTATATATGAATTACATTGCAACTGTAATATCTAACCATTCAAATGGGTACATCCATCTATATTGGACCGGTCCTCCAGCTTTTGCCTCGAACGGTAGATTTATAGGGAGATGCTCCATTGAGTCAAAAAATGATAGAGGGAATATCATCTCAAGTTTGCATAGTGTCTCGATGATATTCGTTTGAAGCCTCTCAATGTGATCAACATTCAACTTGCTGGAGCATATATCTTTGAAGAAATGACTAATCTCTGTGAGTGCATCCCATATTCCCTTTGGCAACAAATCACAAAAAGCTAATGGGATGAGTGTTTGCATAAACACGTGGCAGTCATGACTCTTCATTCCATACAATCTACAGTCCTCTATATTAACTAGCCTTGATATGTTCGATGCATGTCCATCCAGAAAATGCAGACTCTTAAGTCATTTGTAGACTAGCAGTTGTGAGTTTTTCTCTAACACGAAGTTTGCTCTTGGTTTTGCGACCCGTGACTCATCATAAACCAACTCCATATTTTTACGGTTACAGTATAGCACTATATCCAATCTAGCCTTGATGTTGTCCTTTGTCTTCCCCTTCACATCCATAACGGTGTTGAAAATGTTCTCAAACATGTTCTTTTCGATGTGCATGACGTCAAGGTTATGGAGGAGCAGATTGGTCTTCCAATAAGAAAGCTCCCAAAAAAAACTTCACTTTACCCCATTATGGGTCAAACCAAAACCACAAAAATTTTGCTTACCTGATTGAAGGCCAAACACAATGTCACCGTACTCTGAGACAACATCATGCAATTCTTCACCAGAAAGACACGGGGATGCAACATCTTTTTCAACTCTGCCAACAAAGAAATCTTTTCTGTTCTTTTTGTACCTGTGATTAAGTGGCAAGAAGCGACGGTGACAGTAAAAAAAAGAAGCTGTACCCCCGTTTGCTAGCGTGAATGCCTTGTTGTTTTCCATGCAGTATGGACATGCGAGTTTCCTATGCGTGTTCCAAGCAGAAAGCATTCCATAAGCTGGAAAATCATTGATAGTCCACATCAAAGCCGCCCTCATAAGGAAATTTTGTTTCCTCGATATATCATAAGTCAGAGCTCTAGAGGACCACAACTGTGCCAACTCATTAATCAACGGTCGAAGACAAACATCTATATTCCGCCCCAGGCTGCTTGGACCGGGTATGATAGTAGATAAAAACATGAACTTCGGCCTCATACACATTTTCGGTGGCAAGTTATAAACTGTGAGTATGACCGGCCAACAAGAATAAGGAGCAGCAAATGATCAAAATGGGTTGAATCCGTCTGTACACAACCCATGACGCACATTCCTTGATTCAGCTGAAAACTGAGGATGAACACTGTTAATGCGTTTCCACGCTTCACCGTAAGCAGGATGAACCATCACTCCATCAACCGCATGATGTGCTTGGTGCTATGTCATGTACTCAGTAGTCCTTGATGACATGAATAACCTCTGCAGTCTAGGTGTGATCGGGAAGTATCTAAGTTTTTTATATGCCACTATAGTCTTTCCCCTGTCAGTTCTAGGTTTGTAACGGGAATGCCGGCATAGCATGCACTCGATCATCTCAGCATTTTCAAGGTAGTATAATATGCAGAAGTTAGGGCAAATGTCAATTTTCTAGTATCCTAAACCGAGGGGTTTCATCATGGATTTCGCAGCATAGAAGTTCTCTTTCAGCTTGTTCCCTTTAGGTAAAATGCTTCTTGCCCATTCAATAATCTTGTCATACCCAGCCTCACTCAACCCATGATCTGACTTGATGGTGAACACCTGTGCTACGGCCGATAATTTACTGTGGTTGTGCAGCCATCCCATAATGGTTCGTCAGAATCTTTCAACAAATCAAAAAACCTAGCTGCATCTGCATTAGGTTCTTCTTCTACGATTGGACATTGACTGACATTACCTTGATTCATTCTCATTGCATC
>Ga0325414_1007546_pt1 | contig 11525 bp, 5 predicted proteins | sample PopdelMetagenome_8_FD_206183 | JGI IMG/M metagenome (GOLD analysis project Ga0325414, IMG submission 206183) | Populus deltoides microbial communities from Bellville, Georgia, United States - Leaf-PdKOR-R3 | ecosystem: Host-associated > Plants > Phyllosphere > Phylloplane/Leaf | place: USA... | reverse complement strand
ACTGCCGGTTCTTGGTTTTTCTTACAAGTTACAAGCCATGTTAATGCGTTTCGATAGTCCCACATCGGCTAAAGAGACCATGTAAGCGAGACGAGTCGTGTATATAAACGAAAGCTGAAAGCCAAACAAATCATACCTTTCTCGGCCTTTTGGCTAAGATCAAGTGTAGTATCTGTTCTTATCAGTTTAATATCTGATACGTGGGCCATAGGTCCACACGATATTAAATTAGTTTTTTGAGGGGGAAGAGTTCATTACAGTAGCTTGCTACTGGAGCTCTCAGGCGTCGCTCATGCGTTGCACTATTGCAAGAGCCTGGCGCACCCCACCAAGTCTAGTTTAAACGTAGTCATTTGTTCTTGACAAGAACTCGAGGCGTAATACTGCGGTTTTCAAAATAAGGTTGGTGACATCTGTTAATCTTAAAGCATGCCTTTCAGTGATGAAGGCTTACATCTATGTTAAATATAATCTGTCTTGTTTCCTTTCCTGTTCTTGTTTCTTTGAAAACGAGAAAATCGAACTTCTAATAAATAACCAACATATTCCTGGTCGGAAGAAAAATATACCACATTGTACTTTATGAGAACTCTGCACACTGAATTCAATCGCCGAGTTTGGTAACCCGAGGTTGTGACCCAGGTGAGAGCTTCATGGTGTGATTGGACATTGTCTCAACTTGCGAGCTCGGGTCCTGGTAAGGCAATCAACTTCTCGGATCGATCCAAGCCTGAAGTGAAGGAAGGTGGACTCCAGTCCCTGCGTAAAAATACACAAACAGTTGCACCCTCGATATATATAAAACTAAACGAATTTCCATACGAGTATTATATTTTATATATATAAAACATTAAATGATATCAGGTGAAGACACTGTTCTTAAAAACAGCAAACCACCTTGAATCTTTTTTTTCTTCTTTTACATCCTTTTTTTTTTTACTGGATCCTAGCATCTTTTTTTTATTGGACCATTTTGTTTATTATCTAATAATTATAATTTAATTTTATAAAATCGACTTTGTAATCCATAAAAAGGTGTTTGAATTATAAATAATAAACCATCTCAAATCTTTTTTTATTCACATTCTTTTTTTTTGGATTATTTTTTTTATTTGCATCCTTTATTTTACAGGGAATCCAAAGGGGAGGGGGGTTTGATTCGGGGCTCTTTTGATGAGTGGATTTATCGATGTGAGGTAAATATATGGGTATAAATACTTTAATATAAAGGCATTTTACTTTCCATTTAACACTTTTTTTTTTCTTTTGGTCCTTTTTTTTATTTGTATTTTTTTATTAATTTATTTTGCTTTTTTATTTAACAATTATATTTCGATTTTATGAAATTTGCATTTAGCAAACCATGAAATTGTGTTTTGATTGTCAACAGTGAACCACCTCAAAGTTTTTTTTTTCTCATTCATTATTTTTTTACTAGATTTTTTTTTTGTTTACATCATTCTTTTTAATAATCCTTTTGCTTCTCAATAGTTTGATTTTATAAAATTAATGCTCGATAAATCATAAACACTTGAAGCAATACAAAATTAAAAAATATAAAAAATAATGAAAATGCAATATAAAAGAAAGATAAAATTTATTGTGGATTCTAATAATTATTTACAATGTTTTTTTTTATCACTTGAATTTTTATATTTCTAATTTAATCCTCTTATATTAAGTTCTCTTGAGATTAATTTTGATATTTTGTTTTTAAAGGTTTTATATGCATCTCTCATGATATTAAAAATAACTTTTTTTTATATTGAGTCGATGTTCAATTTGAAAAAATAAAATTTAAATTTATTAATTCTAATATGTGTGTGTGTTTGTGAAGAGAGATTCAATAACAAGGTCAATAGCGCGAAAAAAACTGAAAAAAGGACCCAATTGTAAATACAACTTCGACAAGCCCTTTTCCACTTCAATTTTTATTGAAGGCGGGAAAACAAAATAACAAAAAACAATAAACCAAACTCAAACAGGGAAACAAAGAAAGCGGAAAATGGAGAGAAAAAGCTCAAGCAAGGAGTTGCAGGATCTTCTGCAAGCCATCAAATCTTCAGATGTAAGCTAGCTCCTTCAATTTCTTCATTTCTTGCCTTCTTATTTTTTGTTGTTGTTTGGCTACCAAAATCGAAATTAGATCTCTCAAAAACAGCAACGAAATGATTCATCTCATTTATGATTTTGTGTATTTTGTAATCTGAGAGGTTTCGAATGCTAATAATACAGGTTGTTGAGAGCCAGATTGAACTGGTTAACAAACTTCGGGATTTTGATTTCCTGGAGATATCGGATTTGGCTTCTCTTCTCGAATTCCTCACAGTATCCTCCATTGTACTTGTTTCTATTTTTTTTCTTTTTATTTATTCGGAAAATGCATCACTGATGTAAAATAAAAAATTAGGGTTTGGAGATTAGTTTGGATTCCTATGATTTTGGATGCTTACGATAGATGTTCTGAATATCTTTGTTGTTAGATTTTTTATTATTAGTATTATTATTTTGCCTTAACAAGAAGCTGGACATTTTGGGAGGACTTTACTTGCTTGGATATATCTCAATGCATGTTAAACAAGACTATTTTGAGTGTGGCTGCGAAATATGTAGATTCAGATGTGTCTGGATGTTTAGTACAGTTTCTTGCTCTCGGGACAAAGGTAGAGTTTCACTTTAGCTTAATTCTGTTTGTTGGTATTCTTGTTAGACATTCTGTTGAGTGGTATGTCTGTTCTTGACCTTATTGAGACCGTGTGTGCATTAGGCAAGTGGTTGGTGTGGAAAACATCTGAAGATGACTGCGATGTCAACTGAAGAATCTCAAGAACATTCAAATTTATTCTTTCAGGTATGTACTGATCTCTGCAGCGCCATTGGGTGTAGATTGTTCTGTTTAGGATAGTATTCTTAGGTTTTTCTCCATGATTAGCATGTGGTTTCCCACTCTTGATCTGTGTTTTTTTTAAGCAAAGAGGCTTCCTGGAACGAGCTGGACTGGAGCCAACATGAATTTGATGGTCTTTGTTTATTGTTATAGAAACTAAAATGACACTGGCAGTCTTTAATTGTATGTTTTCTGAACTTTTAGAAACCAGTAGTGTGTTATTACTTAGTAAGGACAACTTTTACAGAATATAATAATATTTGAATGCACTCAATCAGTTGCAGGCCTATGTAAATGTTAGTTTTCTCAATGCTTAACTATGTTATATCATTAGCTATACATTGAATGACAATCTTGCATATTAAGTTGTGCATATCCCCAATGGGAATTTGTAAAGAAGAAAGTGAGTCGTTCGCTATAATGTCTGTCTCCTTGCTAAAAGCTTTGGGCAAATTATTTAACTTGCATCAACCAACATCTTTTGAACTACTTGTTACCAAAATGAAAAAGGTCATGAACTTATCTTGGAGTTGCAGCAAAGCAGCCAACCATAGAAGTGCATATTCAGTATGTGAGAAAATTACTAATGCTGATCTGATGTGTCTAATAAGAAACTGGTCATAACTACTTCTTGAGTAATTCATATCGTTTTTAGGTGCTTAATTTGTGCTGTATTAGTTAACTTTACTTTTGTGCAATATATTTACAAGTTCTCCAATGATGAACATCCTCTCTTCTTGACAATAATATTGGGGTTTATGCTTTTGTAAAATATGGGCCTTTTGAGCTGAAATGTGATTTTTGTGATAAGATCCCAGTGATTATTATCATATATTTTCTGAATAACGAGTGGTAGCCTTTGGTTTTGTTTTTTGACGTCTTAAACTTATCTTTTGCAGCTTCTTTTGGATTTATTTAGTCTCTCTGCTGCCAGTATGGTTGCTTTGAAAAGACACCCTGTTTTTGTTGACAATGCATCAGCAGCTACTGTTGAGAAATTCATTTTGGAACTGCTAAATTTGATAAAAGACGTAGTATCAGAGATTAAGGTACCAGGTCTTTTATTTTCTTCTGTGCTTTTACATCATCGAATAGCTTGTGACTTGGGATCAGGCTGCTTGCTTGAAATACCTGTTGCCCATAACCTCATTAACAATTTTTACATGCAACAATTGTACTTGCGGTGAAAGTCAATGGTAGATTATCTGTTTTCAGGCTTATAGGAAATCATAATATATAACATCTTCAATGATTCTGTCTTTTAGTGAAGATCTTTAGGGAAATCCTAAAACCGTGATCCATATCAGTGAGTCCTTTTCATCTCCTTCCCACTCTAATTTTTGCTTCTGAGTAAATTCCATCATGCATGGCCTTTGTGACATCCATAGCTGTCTACAACCATGAAACATAATTGTACTCTGAGCCTTCGAGGCATTTAATTACATCTTTACGACCATAATGATCACACCAAGGCTATCATCAGGTGGTCCATTTGAATTGCATTTTAGGTGAAATTTCGTTATCCTGTTTATGATATTAATTCATTGCTTAGAGGATTTAGTTAGTATCTCTTTCTAAGAATATTCTGTTACCGTTCTCAAGCAGAGGATCAACTCCTTTGGCTCAGAAGCATTAAAGGCTGCACAGACTGTGATTGATACTGTTGTGAGACTATGCAAAGGATATTTTGATGCTGTGAATTGGGATCTTTGTGATGCAAGACCTGAGAAGGATGGAAACAATACAGATTCAGAGAGAGCCAATATAATGAATCATGTTACGAACATAACAAAATGTACAACAGAGAAATTGTGTGAACTGGGGATCCTTGCAGCAAATGATGGTGGGAGTCTGGTAACCATTCTCAATGTGTCATGGAAAGGTGTGATTACCTTGCTTCAGCAAGGCAAGAGGGTGTTAAGAGAGATGTTAAGCGTGCAGGATATTATTCTAACCCTAATTTCACTGGTGAATGAACCTCTCAGGTGTGCAGCCGGGGCTTGGTCTTCTTTATTGAAGGAAACTATTTCTTTAACCGAAGCCAGGAGGACATTTCTTCCATCTAAGTTTTACCTTACCAACGCAGTGAAAATATCTTCCCTCTATCCATGCCAAGCATATTTGGTGTACAAGGAGGTGACCCTCTGTGTCATAATGATCTCATCCTTTAGCATTTTACTGAGCTATGAAAAACTTTTGAACACAGCTAGTGAAGTGTTGTCAGAACTTTTGGAGAAGACATCAATAGATTTGCTGAATTCTTTACTCAATTCAGCTGAAGTGAAACAAGAGCTCAAGTTTGAACTTCTGGACTGGTTGTTCAATGATGATTTCTGCTCAAATTCTATGCATGGAGATTCAAGTAGTTTTTTTCACATGACTTCAATGGTTGAAATCTTTTCTGTGAGCTGTGAAGCTATGTCTGAAGCAAGATTATTGTTGCTTGGCAGGATTGCATTGTTTCATAATTTACTAAGATATTCTATGGATCTTGAAGATGACATAAAGATCAAGATCACTAGAAAACTCAGATGGTTTCTGGATATGTTAGTTGTTGAAGATGTATACTCCTTCGTTCTTGATTTGCAGATTCCTGTGCCACATGGTTCGGGGAAAACACTGGAATTGATTTGGCAACCTATGTTTTCAGCTCTTTTGCATGCACTAAAAACCTTCATGATTGTGGTGTCTTCAAGTTTTGCCTGGGCAGAATTTGAGGCTTTCCTGCTTGAAAATCTTTTCCATCCACATTTTCTTTGCTGGGAGATTGTAATGGAACTTTGGTGCTTCTTAGTGCGTTATGCTGAAATGGACATGGTGAAAGGCATCATTGATAAACTTTGCTCATTAATGAAGCTACTGGAATCACCAGAATCAGTTCTTATTCCAGGTTCTCCTCTGAGGAAAGTGGCAAGGATAATCTGCTTGCTTGCTAAAAGTACACCACCTATGGCAGACCATGTTTACAGCTCTGTTGTTGGTGACGGAAGATCTCAATTGTCATCAGTTCTGTATGCAGCCTTGCTCTTGGAAGGGTTCCCTCTAAATTCACTATCAGATAACATCAGAAGTGCTGCAAAACAGAAGATCATTACTGACTACTTTGGCTTCATAGGGAGTTTTGATGACAAAGTGTTGACTACTTGTAGTTCTGGTGCATTTGGGATTCCAGTTCATGCTCTATCTGCTTCCTTGCAGGCACAGTGAGTAGCCCAGTTTCTTTTATTTACATACAACATATAAGCTGTTCTGATAAAATGGAAAATGAACTCTCTCATTTACATTTTGCAATCCTGACCAAACTACGAAGCTTATACATTGCCTCTAACATTTATAGCTCTCAAGTAGTTTTTCATATATAGGATTAAAATCAGAGCTTCACCATCTCCTTTTTTGCTGTTGCAGCGCTTCTTGCACTCTTATGTGATGATTGATTCCTTCTTTTATTTTTCAAACCATTTTATCTTATTCTAAACATAGTCTTGCTATTGGTATCACCAAACTTTTCTGAATGATCCTCTGGTTTAAAATCGTAAATGCGTGAGAGAAACCCTAAACAGTTTATCCTCGTACCTTTTTTTTTTATTAGTTAAAATTATGTGATGAAACTTTATGTTTTCTAGGCAGGTTAGCATATCTGATGTTGATGTGAAGACCCTTAAGTTTTTAGTTGCTATAATTCGTAACTTCAGAAACCCTGTCGAGAAAATAATGAAGGAACACTGTCATGAGCTTTTAAGTGAAATGTTGGGAATTGTGTCAAATATGAAGCATCTATACAAATCTGATGAGATGGAGGGAGTCCTATTGGAGCTTCAGAACCTGTTTGTCTCAGGGCCAGCAGCATCAAATACCCAATTGTATCAATGCAAACCATATCTTGCTCTTTTTATGGGAGGACTTGGAGACATGGAGATGACAGAGAGTGATGATTGTGCAAAAAGCTCTGCTGTGTGGGAGTTGTATCACATGCTATTCAGGGAGCGGCATTGGGCACTTGTCCATCTTTCAATTGCGGCATTTGGATATTTTGCTGCTCGTACTACTTGCAATCAGCTATGGAGATTTGTGCCACAAAATGCATCGCTATCTTATGATCTGGTGTCAGGGAATGAAGCAAGCGAGGAGAGGTTTATGTCTGAGTTGAAGGCATTTCTGGATAAGGAAGCAGCTCTTCTTACCACTACACCTAGCATTGAGCAGCTTGAGCTGCTTGTGAAGGAAGGTATGATGCTGAAAGAAATGGTTCAGAAGATTTCAGGTATAGATGCTATGGAATGTCAAAGTATGGAGATTGATGTTGACAACGTATCAAACAAGAGAAGGAAACTCCCTGATGGAATCAGCAAGGGATTGGAATTACTCCAGAATGGTCTGAAGGTTATTGGTGATGGTATTTCTCAGTGGCAAGAAAATCACTGTGAATCCTCGGAACTTCATGACATATTTTCGAGCCACCTTTCTCGCCTTGAAGATGTCGTTGCTCACTTGACAGGCTTGGCTGGTAACGGTTAAGTTCCATTTTTTACCTCTCTAGTGGAAAATTGTCTACAGAGGACGAAGGACCAAATTACTGACTTCTAATTGTACAGGTACTGCAGGAATGAATGTAAATAAAAGAATTAAGTGCTGAGCAGGTATGTTTATTTGCCTCCTCTTCTTTTATTTTTTAAAGTACAAATTTAACGTGCTGTGAAAATGGTAGCGCTTCTCCCTCTCCAGTATATCGTTTGAAAGAATTAACCCATGTAGGCATGTAGCGGACCCATAATCACAGTAATTCGAAACTCCAAGTGCTATAAATTTAACAGAAACGAGTATTAATTCTTAATTATAGATTTGTCATTTTAATCATGTTTGCTTAAGGAAACCTGATGGACAAGAAATGAAGACTTCTCTATGTAGTTTTTTTCTAGAACTGGATTTTTTAGGTTTCACTTTCTTATTATTTAGTTATTCCTTGATTAATTACTGGAGTTTTTTTTTACATGCAACTGCTTATGCTCGGAATATAGGCTGTCAGTAAATGCAATGTTTAATCTGGCTGACTAAACCTGTTCAACAAGATCTTATGGTTACAATGCTCAATCCTTTAGCGAATGGAAATAAATTACATTTGGTTACTAAAGGATTAAAAGTACAGCTTCTCTTTATATTTATTATTTTTAAGTAATAATCTTATTAGTTAATGTAAATATTTTTAACATGTATTATGTGATTTAATATGATTAAAGGGAAAGATAGAAATCTTAATGAATTATATAAAAAAGCAAATATCTCTCTCTCTCTCTCTCTCTCTCTCTCTCTCTATATATATATATATATATATATATATATATAACAAAAATATAGAAATAAAATGGGCCGTCAGCCCATTGTTTTTCATATTCTTGTAAAATCAATTTCATTTCCAAAGAGAATCAATTTGGTCCTTCGCTAGTGGCCTAGCTCATCCTACAACACTAGGCATGCTTTCCTGGGTCAGGGGGCTTAGCTTTTCCTTGTTTAAGTGCTGGGTTTCTGTGTGTCAATCTAATGGATATTTAGAGCGCATTAGCATTTGCGAAGCCATGGGCTAATCTAGGGGCAGTGGCGAAGCGGATTTATTTATTTATTTGGATGAAAGGAGGCAAATCTGTTTTAAGGGAAAAAAGAACCCGAAAAAGCTTCCTCTCTCGCGCAAACAAAAATTGTGTTATTAATTTTTGACTTGTTATTTCCATTACAAGTCGTTTTATTCAAATGAAAAAATAATATTTTTCTATACTGATTCTATTTCCAACTATACTTTTCAATTCAGTACAATTGAGTTGATTAATTTATCAATCATGGGTAATATATCTTTTTTTTAACTTATGATTATATTTAAAAAATTTAATTAATACCCTTTCCTTTATTTCTTTTATTTTTCTTTTCATTATTTTTTTATTTAAGTTTTAATTAATATCCCTTATTTAGTTCAATTTTAAAAAAAAAAATTTTGTAAGTTCACAATGCTTCGAAGCTATTGTTGTAATTTATCTTTGTTCAATGATATATTTATAAAAAAAAGATTAATTTGAAATCCTATCTATAACACAGCACAAATTTTAGAAGTAAATTAGGAAGTCCACACGAGGCAAATTACATTTCATTTTAAGAATAGAGAAGAGCTAAACGACCGTGCTTATGAAATTATTTAAACCGATACAAAATTAGAGCTCAGCTCGGAACCTTGACTCTGTTTCGCTGTGCCAAGGGCGGCGCAAGCCTAGATTATAATCTTATATGCATTTTTTAATTGTATATTTTATATGTAAAGGAATAAATAGTACTAGGCCAAGGAACATATAGACATGTACCAACAAATAAATAAATGTTATTTAACCTTAAAACGAATCATTATCATGGTAATGCATACTTTTTTAAATTATAGAAAAGTTTATAGATACCAAAAAAATATGCATTAGAAAAGGTAAACAAATCTGTATTCTGATACGAAGAGATTTCATCGATAATCAGGCTTCCCAGATACAGCTCATATATGCTTTAAAACTATACCGACGGTTTTCAACTTTAAATGGTAATCTCTTGAATCTGGAGGGAGGTGGATTGGAGTCAAGTCCTGCCCTTATAATCGATTTAACAAATCTATCTGCCAGCCTATATTCAGTCTTCGAGATTTTCATCTCACCGGTCACAAAAATGAAGGTTCTCACTAACATCTTTCTTGTAGTTAGCCTGGCCATAGGCATCATTTTCATGTCATTGTATCAGCCAGAATATTTCTATGGACTAGAGTACGATGTTCGTGTCATCAATGGGTTTAAAAACAACTCATCACTGCCACTGGTCATATGGTGCTCATCAAACAATGATGATCTCGGCGGACGTGCCCTCCAGGAAGGTGATGATTTCAGTTGGAGCCTGAAGACCAGCTTCTGGGGCACTACTCATTTCTTGTGCACCATGAAGTGGGATGCAATGAGGAGGAAATTTGATGCCTTTAAGGTTCCAAGGGATCTTCAGCGTTGCAGCCTTTTCAGGAAGTGCTCTTGGTCGGTGAGAGAGGATGGGTTCTATTTCAGCAATGATGAAGTGAACTGGAAGAAAGACTTCTCATGGTTATAATTATATGTTTTCATTTTCTGGGCAACATGGCTTCTTTGCTGTTGCTAAAATCATTAATCATGTACTTTCGAGGATTTGCAAATCTAATGATGCAATAGTTATCAGCATTTGGCAATATATATGTTAGCAATATCCGAACTTGTATTTTGTTACGAGTTCGGATATCCAAGAGATCGTCCCAGCTTGTAGTCATGTTTATTGCAGGAGAGTATTATTAATTAATTAATTAATTAATACAAGTTCTCAACTTTGTTTTTCAATAATTAAATTACTGTTTGCCTGAATAACAAGTTTTTCTTCGATCACTTGCACCCACGAGTTTTTCTTCTATATGAAACACTTAGATTTTGTTTGTAGCGTGTTTGAAATGTGTTTTTTAAAAGTTTAATTATTTAAATTGTTGTAATGTGTTAATGTTAAAAATAGTTTATTTTAAAAAAAATATTATTTTAATATATTTTTAAATAAAATAATATTTTAAAAAGTAACTGTTACTATATTTCCAAACACCTAATGTTTGTTTAGAATTAAAATGTAAAGTATTTTTTAAAATAATTTTTTATTTATGATATTAGCACATTAGAATTATTATAAAACATTAAAAAAAATCAATTCATTTTTTAAAAAAATTAAAAATATTTTTGAAGAAACACATATAAGTATAACACTCTCGGACCCACCGGAATGTTGTACCATTTTTCAAATATTTACTAATCTATTTGGGATTGTAGTAGCGGTTGCGATTCAAAGTGTTTTTCGCTTAAAATATATCAAAATAATATTTTTTTTATTTTTAAAAAATTATTTTTGAAATTAGCACATTAAAAAATTTTAAAATATAAAAAAATAATTTTTATTAAAAAAATTAAAATTTAAAAAAACATAATTTTAACCCCATTTCAAAAGAGAGCGGTCTAGACTTCTCCTGCAAAAGACAGTAACTGGACTAAATTGATATTTCATTTTATTAATAACCGCTATACTTATAAATAAATACCAAGGACACCAGTAATGGTGGTTTTTTTTTTCACGGTACATAAAAGGAACTTATTGTAAAATACATACATAAAAATAATTTTCAAATACATATTGCGATTATGATTTAAAGTATTTTTTATTTAGAAATATATAAAAATAATTTTTTATTATTTTTAAAATTATTACATCAAAATAATTTAAAAACATGAAAAAAATAATTTTTACCAAAACAAATTAAAATTTAATAGAACACAATTTCAATTATATTTTCAAACTGAGACTCTGTACGTACAAACACAAGAGAAAAGCACTTCTCCTGCGAAAGACAGTAACTGGACTAAATTGATATTTCATTTTATTAATAACCGCTATACTTGTAAATAAATATCAAGGATACCAGTAATGGAGTTTTTATTATTATTATTATTATTATTATTATTATTATTATTATTATTATTATTATTATTATTATCTATCTGTCTCCTTCCACGGTACATAAAAGGAACTTATTGCAAAAGAAGGATACTGTTTTTCATTCAACAGCCTGCAA
>Ga0325414_1007543_pt1 | contig 11527 bp, 2 predicted proteins | sample PopdelMetagenome_8_FD_206183 | JGI IMG/M metagenome (GOLD analysis project Ga0325414, IMG submission 206183) | Populus deltoides microbial communities from Bellville, Georgia, United States - Leaf-PdKOR-R3 | ecosystem: Host-associated > Plants > Phyllosphere > Phylloplane/Leaf | place: USA... | reverse complement strand
GGAAACTAACATGAAACAAATCTCTGCCAAAACCCTCATCAAAAAGTAAACCATGTTAAAACTTCCTCAATGTCATGCGGTTATTTCATATAAAACAACATTCATTGTTCATGCAAAGTAGAAATCCTGGCTTCATTAAAAATCCCCATCATCAGCATAAAGGACATGCAATTAGAGATGGACAAATATAAACTGAAACTCCCGGCCTCATGCATAAATTGGTTCGGATAAACAAGATGATATTCATGTTAAAAGTTCCTGAAACAGAATCTAGGTAAGTAAGGAAATAAAGAGAAAAGACAACATTTTGAGACTCATAAAATTGCTCAAAGAAACCCCCCCCCCCAAACATCTTGAAGAAAAAAACAATAAACAAAGACCCTAAATCACTCAGGGAGCAAAATTGCCTTGGCTAATATGCAATGTATCTCTTCCTAAAAAGAAAAAATAAACAATCCAACAAGCACTTAAAAATTGATTGTTTCAACATCATCAGACATACACATGATCCCATCTTGAATTAATAATTCATACCCCTTAAACAACCAAAACAAACAATGAAAATAACAATAACAATAATAATAATAATAGGACGGAAAAAGAAAAAATAAAAACAAACCTTTGGACTCCGATTTACTCTCATTTGCCTTGGGAATTTCCTTCTTATCTTTTGGGTAATAATTCTCATACTCTACAACAAGCATCATCAAAAAAAAAACAAATCAGCACCCAATATCAAACCAACATTTCAAAAAAAAAAGGAGCGAGAATAAATTATGACTAACTTACTTCTCTTCTTGGGAGCTTCACTACAGAAAAAGCGTCTAACCCTAGGGTTCGCAAGAATAGAATTCAAATTCGACAACTGCGTGCTTGACACAATCTGTTTCCCAGCTCCAGAATACGATAAATAACCTCTTACAATCCCTAATCCGCGTATGCCATTACTCTCTAATGCCGCAAATCGCGAAGTTAGTTCGTCAACTAACACAGTTCTCGTATTAAAAAGATAATTACTTGTGGTAATTACGTTCTACAGCGCACACAAAAAAAAAATTAGAATACAAAAAAAAATAAGAACACAGAGTAAATAAAAGAGTAGTGGTTTTATTTTTTGTCGTTTACTCTTTGTAATGTTGAACGAGCAGAGCGAGAGAGAGAGCGACCGATTCTTGACAGTATCATTGTGGCAATCGTAAAAACATCAATGAATAAGACTTGTTGTTGAGAAGTGAAACCCTAGATTGATATTTGATAGAGTGTCCTCTGTTTGGATGATGAGAAAATGGATTGATTTTTAATTTCTTATTAATATGGGCGTGGCGTCCGAGAGAGGGACGCAGTGTCTGTTTACACAAATGGATAAAATCAAGATGTCAATTCCGTTTCGGTACTTTCTTTTTCTTTTTCTTTTTCTTTTTTCAATTGAAACGGAATATTTTAGTTTAAAGTATTTTAACGGGTGATTTCAAAATTATATATATATATATATATATAATTCAACAAATATAATTTAAATTCAAAATAAATTAATTATAAATTATACAATACAAACACAATGTCAAACAAATATAATTTTAAAATATAAAATATTTATAAATAGTCAAAATTAAATAGATCTCTAACTTAAAGTAATTCAATTTAAATAAAATATCAAAATATTATGAAAGTAAAATGTTTCAACACAAAAAAAATATAAATCAAACATCATCTCTATTATTAACATAGAAATAAAGATCTTGATCTTGTGGTGGTATGTAGGGAAAGTCATCAACTAAATATTTCAATAGTTGATCATTTTCACCAAGCTCATTCTTGTCAACAAAACATATCTTTTAATCATCTAAAGTCAAAGTAGACAAAGATTCAATTTGATTCAATGGCTTTTCAAGCTCGGAACGGAACATGTGAAATGAAATCGGAATATTCTTGCTAAAATTTAGCCAAAAAATCCGGAACAGAACAAGATTTAAAATGAGGTAAAAAATATTCTATTTTTTGAACTGGTATGAAATGTTTCGACCATTCCAAACGAAACGGAATGGAATTGACAACCTTGGATAAAATGGCTTGTTGACCCAATAAACACTTTTTATTTCCTACAATTTATCTTTTAAGTTTTTTATCTGCTTTATTATATTATTCTATACTCTAAAATACTTGGTATTTTCACTTTTATTTGTGGTTGTGCAAATTTTTATTTTTTTTTATTTGGTCTTCAAACTTTATTTTTGGATGATAGGATCCTATTTAAAGAATAATTGATTTTAAATTTTTATGAAAGGATGGGATTGGAAGGGGAGGTGAAATGCAAAACGCGGTAAACATGGGTGACATACCATAAGTTTTAAAAAAATATAATTTGGTCCTCCAACTTAAATAGTCACGAAATTATACAATTTTCGTTCCTCGAAATTGTTTCAATTCCATTTTAGTACAGATGTTTTTTTTTGTTTTTTTTTTGTCCTGGTTGAGAGATGAGAGAAAGGGGGATCGCCAAATTCTGACCGTAGAGAGAGAAACATGTCGTTGACACCAATTTAGGCCATCAAAATGAGGGATATTTGTGTCAAATTATTCCATTTGATTAGGAAAGTTCATATTACGTGTTTTTGTACCTTAAAAATTCATGAAAAGACATATATAAGCTCAAGTTGATTTTTTATTTCGGGTTGAGTTCGGTTTTTGGGGCGGTTTTTTAAGATCATGGATAGATTTGTCATAGTTTCTAAGGTGTTTTGGGGTGAAAAACAAGTTGAAAAGGTTCTTATTTCAAAAGAAGATGGGCCTTGATTTTCCGGCCACCACAGTGGCCGAAATCTAGGCAAAACAAGCGACGTGTCGTTTGCCTCAGCAGGCGACACATCGTTTGTTTTTTTTAAAAAAAGCCATGCACAGATTAAGAACAAAAAAGGACGCAGTCGAGCGGGCCTACCCTGGTGAAATGGACAAGGTGGGCTAGCTGCCACTAGGCCTAGCAACGCCTGGCCCTTTTTTCTCCTATTTTTTTTATTTCAATTAATGCTTTTAAAAAAAATTAATTATATTTACATTAATACCTCTTCTCTCTTTTATTTTTTTTTAGAGAGCCTCTTTTAAATAATGGTGACTTTTTGGTTATGCGTTTAATTTTCGGAAAGGTTTTTCATATTCATCTATGGTTTTGTTTTTATCTTTTGTATAGATAAACTATATTTTTTAAAATAAAAAATATTTATTTTAGATGATATTTTCAATATGTATAGCCTTACATGTTATTTCTTTTTTTTTATTCAATCAATTTAATATGTTTTTCTATTTTTATTATCGTTTGATTAATTAGCAAACATGATCAGGTAAATGTCTTGTCTTTCGTGATTAAAAATTTTGATCTAAATTTGTCTCTTGGTTTTTCAAGTTTTATTTTTAGGTGTCATTAATGATTTTTTATTTATTTATTAGCATACATAATTCTCAGTTTATTTGATTACATGTGTGCATAAACTTTTTGATTTGTTAAATTTTTTGAACTATAAAAATGCGTTAAAAAAACCTGTATGTATAATTTTTTATGGAAAACAAAAAATATTTAACCTGTGGCAGGGCACGGGTCACGTAACTAGTCTTTCTCTATAAGTTATTTATCATCTTCCTATGTTGTTTCAAACATTTTGATTTCCTAAGATTTCTTAGAACTCTAGTATATATTACAAGACTACAAGCTAATCCAAAGTGTTTTCGAGGTAAAAAAAACATTAAGACGATGTAAGTATTTTTAAAACAATTTAAAAAATGAGACTCAAGTTATTGAATTGATTGGATTTAATAAGCTTGGATAATTTAAATAATACAAACAAAAAAAATACAATGACAATAAATGAACTGGAAAAAAAACTATAAAGTTCATCGGAAGCAAATTAAATAATAACATGAAGTTAAAATATCAAACAACTCGATGTTAAAAGGTAAAATTGAGAAAAATTAATTAAAAAAATCAATGGAAAAAAAGACTCGAGTCAACTCGGGTGTACCTGCTAACCCTGCAACCTTGGGTACAGGATTAAGATAATTGCATAAAAAGCAAAGTGAGAGAGAAAAAAAACATGAAAACCAATTTCAATAAATCAAATTTTGAGGGAAAAAATTGAAAAAACAATAATTTAAAAAGGACCTAAAAAACCAAAGTTAACTTTTGCTAACCTTCGAAACTCGTGACATTGGTTATGAGCTCTAAAAAAAACCAAAATCAACTTGTGCTAACTTTCAAAACATGTGACCTTGGTCATAAGCCGGGGACCAACCATATAGAAGGCAAACTCTAAAAAATAACATAGCAAAATTCTAAATTAGAAAAATATCAATAGATGAAATTGAAAAGAAAATACAATTAAATAAGATCCAAAACAAGAGAAATAGTAATAAAAAAATGAAAACTAAATTTGATATAAAAAAATTAAAATCAAATGTTGAGGGATGAAATTGGAAAAAAATCAATTAGAAAAACAAAAACAAAAAACTAACAATAATTAAAAGAATAAGGATCATATTTGATATGAAGATTAAATGAAACCAAATGATGAAGGGTGAAACTAAAAAAAAATCAATCAAAGAAAGTTAAAAAACAAAAAAAACAAAACAAATAGTAACTAAGAGAATGACGGCAAAAAACAAATGAAATGACACATCTATATTTTAGCAAGAAGAAAAGAGAGAAAAGAGTGAAGAGAGGAAACAAATCCACCAGAACTCAACCACCACTCCTTCATATACACACGTGGCACCGACAGAAAAAGGGTTGTTAGTTGCTTCAAACGTCACCCTGAAATGCAATGTTTGATGGTTGGGAGGCGCTACATGCATCGCCTATTTATTGGTTGTTATTTAAAAAATATATAAAAGAATGTTAAAAGGCCAAATACCCCCCCAAGCCAAACTTGTTATCCACTCTAAAACAAATTAAAATTATGATAAAGCCTTAATATGCAAGGTTAACAAGTTTTGTTTTCAGGGGTATTTTAGTTTTTACATTATGCTTAAAAAATATAAAAAGATTGAATATCTCTTTAGTAGCCTTTTAAAAAATTGTCTTATAAGTGTAATAAAGTCTTTATATTATGTATATAAAAATTAAAAATACCAAAATGCCCTTGATCAACCTCTTAAAAAATTAATTTTAAAGGGTAAAATAGTCTTTATAATGTGTATTTAAAAAATAAAAAGAATTAATTATCCCTCATTAATTTTATAATGACTAATAAATACTATAAAAATGACCAAACTACCTCTAACACCAAGCTTATTGGTTTTTTTGTTGGAAAGGCAAGATGGTAGTTACAATATTCTTGTCCATAGTACAATGTGTCTAGGTGCACAGTGATCTCACCACCCTAACCATTTTTTTTATTTGATATTCTTTGATCTAATTTTTTACTTTGACAAATATTTGTGAAACCTACATCAACTTGATTTAGAGGTAGTTGGTGTTTATCACTGTTCAAATCTAAAGAAAATTTAATTGATAACATATTGATTAGTGGTTCATGTAGGTTATAGTGATGTTAAGGTAAGAAATCTTTTTAGATCAATAGAATCTTTTTATGAATCTCTACCCATTTAGACCATTTTTTTATCTCATTTATGGATTTCTTCTTATATAGACCATCTTTGGTTGTATCTCCATATCCTTTTAAGTCCTAGGGGGCATATTGATAATTCTATCAAGATTGTGATCAACTATGTGGTAAAGTAATTTTTTTCTACAACAAAAATATTGGACAAGATAAGATCTCTTTATTTCACATACTCAATAATCAACAATCTATGTCAATCACCAATATTTTCAATATGAAATTTATTGGTTTAGATTGGGAGATATTTAAATTAGTAAAGGAGGATAAGGCAAATATAGCTTCTCTAAATATTAAAGCTAGTTCCAATTAGCTCATTTAGTTCTTACAAGAGGACATCACTAATCTTCAAGCTCCAAGTAGGAAGATCATTGCATATATCTTTATCTAGTTCTTGTATAATCAAATTGTTCATCTCAAAGACAAGTTCAATTTGTCTATCGGCCAAACATTTAATGGACAAGTTCTAATTGTTCCAAATTTTTACACTCCTTTAGGAGTAAATAATCAAAGAGAAAAATTCACCTTCTGAGAATAACTTGATCACGGTTGAAAACTCAACCATGTCTAAGACTAATTTGGTCACGATAAAAATATTAACCTTTTCTTGGATTAATTTGGTCAGTGTACAAAAATCAACCATATCCAAGACTAGTATTAAGCTATATATTTTGTCTAATTCTACATGGTCAAAAATTATTTTGTACTCAATGATTGGACACAGTTGATCAAGGAAGAGTTTTGTAACCTTAAAGATCAAGGAAATAGTCCAAGAAGCTTCACTTGGCTTCGTCACTAACAAATACTTGTCATATCATGCTCATGATGTTTCCTATTTATCAAAGGTATTTGTTCAGTACTCTTTACCATCTAAGAATTATTTTTTAAAAGGCTTATTCTATAATTAATTGTTAGTGCGAGGGTTGATCAATATGGCATTGTGGCGCTCCATTTACAAGACTTGTATGACTTTTGGATGAAGTCTGATGAAATATGCCTAATTAACCAAGACATTACACACACACACACACAAAACAAAACAAAAAAAACTAATGGGGCATGTAATTGGCTGAAAAAGGAGAAAAGATGTGTTGAAAAGTAATGACTAGTTGATTTGATGAAAAGTGCTTGATTCCTCACGAGGAGGAATTGTTGATCAATAGATTTCAAGTCCACAGTTAGAAAATATTCCTCCATCTTATTCTAAAAAATAAAGGATTATAGGGATATTGTTTATATATGAAATAAATCAAGTGTATATTATCTAACCAGGACGATGACAATTCATTATATGGTAGATGAATTAGATTAAAGTCAACCATTAGAAAAGAAAATGCAACTCAAAAAAGTAATCAATGGTCAAGTTATGTTTCAAAAAGAAGTCTTTTGCAATTGATAGCTGAAGGAAATGAGACATTATAATGTGAGAAGTTTCAAGTAGAATATTTAGTCCAAATTGTTTGAGGATTTTAATTAACAACTCTTAAATGACAAACATAATTTATATAGAGCTAGGATTTGTATTTCAACTTAAATTTCAACTCTATAATAATATAAATAGGTCATCGAGTTACTAAAAAAGATGGTCTACCCCCAATACACAAATTTCTCCCCTGTAATTTATCTCTCAAATTTTTAATATTTGTGCTTTATTATTTATCTTTATTTATAAACTAGACCCGATGCCCTCACTTCATTGTGGGCCGAATGAAAAGCCAATTATTGCATTAAAAATTGTGTGAACGATGTTATTTTTTTTTTACATGTGATAAAATATGTCAAATGATGATAAAAAAAAAACATGACAAGTGTATCATATTGATATCTGAATAACACTTTGTTTTCATAGTCTGAAACAATTTTTTTAGGAACAAAATTAGCCAACATATTATCTTTGTTAAAAGAGAGACATTGTTTTTAGCTCGAAGAAGGTGTGTGCATGTTCAGAAGGAAAAACATAAAACTTTAGAGAAGGTTTCAACAAATTTTTTTAGTATCCAAGAAAAAAAATGAGCCATTTTCTATGAATTACCAACCAGTCTCCCTTGCAAAAAATGGTCAAAGGCTAACCACGTAAAAATGGTCAAAAGCTAACCACTTAAAAAATATAGCAACACTCACATTATCCCTCCCTCCTTTACAACTTCATCTTTTTTTTCTACTATGCAAAACATTCATTTCCCTGTCCACCAACAACATTTTTATTATATTTTTGTTTCAAGGTCTGTTTAGTTATTTTTCAAAAAATAATGACAATCTTGTAAATATTTGAACAACTTTTGTTAACTATTTTTAAAGAGTATGTAAAGTGTTATTCAAACTACATGATGCAAAGCATAATTTTTCAAACAATAGCGGCAAAGTGTAATTCACACCAAACTTAAATGTAATTTCCAGAAAAAAAATCATGTTGTCATCATTTTAACCTTAACATAATCCCAACTTAAATGTAAAATAATGGACTACCAAAGGATTACATCATAAAAAAGAAATAGAAAGTGAAATGAAAAAATAACAACAAATTGTACTGACTTGGATTAACATGTAAAATCTACAACTCGAGTAATGGACACGACTATAATGAGCTAACTCGGTTGGACAATTTATGTCTTTATTTTTCCTTCCATTATTCTTTTTCTAGTTAAGCCTTAATTAGATATTAATTGATTTTAGGTTTGATTAAATTTGAAACCAAATTGAAGAGTTACAAAAGAAAACAGGTGATATTTAAGAAATAAAAAAAAAAACTCAAGAATGAAACTGAAAAAAAATGTGAGCATAAAGAAAGGAAAAAAAAACAAGCAAACTCAAGCGAATATCTTAAACTTCAGTTAATTTTCAAAACCCATAAATTGTGTAATCCTAGGCTTATGTTCAAACAAGAAGCTGAATTTTAAACCAATTTAATGTTAAATGATAAAATAAAAAAATATTTCAATCTAAAACGTTTGCCACAGTAAATCAAATAGCAATGAAAAAAATAAGAATCATATTTAACATAAAAATTAAATTAAATACCAAAGAATAAAACTGAAAAAATGTTTAATTAAGAAGGATTCAAAACAAAACAAAATAAATAATAATCAAAAGAATAAGGATCAAATATGACATATGAAAAAAAATTAAAGGAGGATGAAATTAAAAAAAAATTAATTTTATAAATCATTTCAAACAAAACAAATAGTAATTAAAAAAATAGAGACTAAGTCTGAAGAAAAATAAATTGAATAGCTACTTTAAAAATTCAGAGTTCAAGTGTAAAGATTGAGGAGAAGAGACAAAAGAAAGAAAAAAAATTCTTTGATTCAATTCTTACTATCTATGCAATTGTGAAATCTATATTTGTTTGATATAGAGGTAGTTCTCATCTCATCACAAGTTAAATTCTAAAAAAGTTTAATTGATAACACAATATAAATATAAAATGTTTTTTTTTCCTATTAGAATAAGGTAAAATGCTAGCCAGATATTTTTAGTATAATTTTGTGCCAAGCTTAAATTTCTCCACGTTAATCATGCATAAATGAAATATACAACATTATTTATTTTAGTCTAGTCAATCATGTTTCATCTCGAATCAAAGCCACATATATATAATTATGATACCTTATTACCTAGTTGAGATAGCATGCATCATCTTTTTCAATTCTCTTATATATTCCAAAATATTTTTCCTTTTAGTTTTATATTCTTCAAAACATTTATCACAATATCATTACCCCTAGATTCTTCATTTTTATTATCCTTCCTATTGAAATGATAAAAAATTGTATAACCACTTGTCTATTATAGATATAGTATTAAGCAATTATAAGACTAAAAATACTGGATTACAATCACATAATTATAATTTTTTTTTCCTTTCCCATTTTCTTTCTTATGCATCTTTTGTTAGAAATTTGTTTGAATAACATAGTTAATGAGCATATTTAAGACCGAACAAAAAGTGGAGTCCATTTATTTTTAGGGTTAAAACTTTTTTGGAAAATATTATCCAACAAAAATTCTTTAACATGAAAAATTAACACGATAAAAATAAATTGTAAACAAATGGGAAATTGATCTCAAAGAACTTTATTTTGTTTCAAGACAATTATTAAAAATTTATGCAATCAAGTCTTTACTTGGTTTTTTCAATTCTAGAATTCTAATTCCCTACATTAATTACACTCTAGTTTTTAATTTTTATAATATATTTACAATCAAGTTATTCTTGATTAATTATCACAGTTTTTTTTTTTTTACTAATGATTCTTAATATGTGTGACTCATTAGATTCATAATATGTTGGACTAAATACAAATCATAATCCTAAATAAAATAAAATTAGATAAATTAAACAACTTAATTTTTTATTAATTTAACAAATTGATTGATTTATATTTGAAGATTAAGAATAGTATTTAGTAACATGACATGATCTTTCAAATATTAAAAAAGTTATATGTGGTCTAACTTAGCTTTTTAGTGATAAATTTCTTAATGTAACTATTATCCCTTCATCTAAAATGCTTTCATTTCAACATTTAAACATTGAGTATTTTTATTTTATTAAATCATATTTATTCTCAACACCAAAGTCATTAATTCTTTGAATATGATTAAAACTATTTTCAAATCTCATAACACCTTACATAAGGATTTCAAAATCAATATTATCTTAGACCATTTAGATCATTCTTTAAATTCATCTAGGGTGATGAATTCTCACTTGATTACTCAGATACCTTTATATAATTTATATTATACTCAATATCTGCTCATTTGTTATCTTTGATTAAGGTAATGTATAGTCAAGATATAAAAAAAAAAACATAGCATTTCATATTTAAGATAACTTGGTGATTTCAAGTCTAAAGATCACTTACACAACTACTATATAAGTCTTTCCATAGACATGTGTAATCTCTCCATATGAAATTCTCATGCGGTTTAATTTAGTATACTTGTCATTTAACAAGCATATATATTAGTTTTAAGTATCCATCATACTTCAATTTATGAAAATAACTATTTCCTTTCATGAAGAAAAAAACATAATATATAATAACCTTAATTACTCTAATTAATGTATAGTCTTGATTGAGTATTAACTAGGAACATTTAGAATATACCTTGATGTTATAAGAATCCTCATAATTATAATCATTTTATAATTTTCTTTGCAAAACTTCTCAGTGACTTCATCATTACTCTATACTTATTAATCAAACTTAAATGAGAATTAAAGATAAAAAATATCTTTATAAATAAAATTATATGTTTTGCATGAATAAACATGTTGCCATATGTAAACCACATGATTAGCTACAAGGCTTATATACTACAATCTCCTACTTTTACTAAAATTAATCGCTTATGTATTTTGTATCATATTGCTCCATATAATGGTAATGTTTCTACTAGAACAGTGCTTTAATTAGATATATAATATTCTTTTTAGTATGTAATCACTCTATCTTTACATCTTTCATTTCTATGATTTCTTTCATCAAATGGTATCAACTAAGTACAAGTTTTGGTCATTGATGAGATCTTGATATTACTTATGTAATGACTCTATTGTTATCAGAATACATGATCACTAAATTAACAATAATAAGAACCACTTCTAGTTTTTTGATGAACATCTTGATTCAAACAATCTTTGTTGTTGCCTTATTGGCGAGAAATGCCCTACTTCAATTGTATAATCTACTATGGTCTCTTATTTAGAACTTTTCCAACTTACGACACCACCATTCAGAGTAAAAAAACATATAAATTCAAATTAGCTATCATCAATATATTTTAAAGACAACTAACATTCGAATATCCACAAACTACCAGCTCATCTGAATATTCATATATTATTCACATGTCAAACACTTTCTTTCTCCTCTCAAATTCCAAGGATCAAAATGTAAAACAATGAAGTTTAG
>Ga0325414_1007541_pt1 | contig 11528 bp, 6 predicted proteins | sample PopdelMetagenome_8_FD_206183 | JGI IMG/M metagenome (GOLD analysis project Ga0325414, IMG submission 206183) | Populus deltoides microbial communities from Bellville, Georgia, United States - Leaf-PdKOR-R3 | ecosystem: Host-associated > Plants > Phyllosphere > Phylloplane/Leaf | place: USA... | reverse complement strand
GAAATAATCACAATAATGGCACTACAATTAACTAAACATAAAATTTAAGGGATCAAATAAGAGAAGAAAGAAGAAGAATAGGTTGGTCCAATAATGAAAGCTCGGGAATATATCATGGCTCCGATGATGACACATTTAACACCATTTGAAAAGCTCTTGACGAGACAAATCCATAGACACCAAGGAAAGCTACTCTTTGCACTTACGAGGAGTCACATGCGCCGCTTAAAGGTGGCAGAAAGCTCACATACCGGCATAATTCTTGCGCTAGTACGCAAGTTTTTTTTTTATGTACACGCACCACACAATGTTTTTTGACCTACTTGTGCATGTTTTACATGTGCCATACAAAAAAATTAATGGCAGGTCACGCATATATGACCTGTCTGAGTGACTATGTTGTGTTAGTTTAGGAAAACAATTTCCACATGCTAGTTAGGAAAATATCTTTGTCCTAATGTGCTAGTTTGCAAAAAAAAAAAAACAAATATTTTTGATGCAAGATCATTCTTAATAAAACTCATTTTTTTACATACAATAATAAATTTGTATTAAATGTTCTCATTTCTAAACAAAGTTAAAAAAAAAGAAGGCATAAGCTCATGATGATACCTAACTTAAGTGTGGGCCTTTGATTGCTTCTAAGTGCCCAAAAGTCATATAGACCTATATGCCCCGTAACTGTTCGGGTTATATAACAATTTCATCCGAGTAATATGACTAAATTTTCTCCTCCATCTAGCTCGTGACTAGGGGGAGATCCCTTATAGGTCAAGGTACCCATCCAAAAAGTATTGTCTAATACAAAAAAAATATCTGAGCAATGACTATACCATCCACCCTTACCAACTTTTATTAAGAAGACAAAAAAGTATTAGCATTAAATGCTTTCATATATCAATAAACACATTATCATTTTAAGAAGATAAGTGTTCCCATCAAGCATGGTTTGACTAACATTCTCATCTCATCTACCACTCTCACATCAAATAATAAGTGGATATATTAAATGACCATTCAATCTATAAATGGCTCAAGAACCAAAGCCCTTGTATTAATAAAATTATGAGAAGTGGCCGAAACCCTAGGAAAGATCCAAAAGCCCTAAAAACATACTTTATTTTCTTATTTTGTTTAGATAAATCTTAAAATGATTAGATCATTAGATGATTCTCTTCTTAAAGAAAGGACATTATTTTATAAGTAACATATATTCAATAGTTTTCAACACATGTTTTCATACTTTAAAATAACATACACAACCTAATCATTCATTGTCCTTCTACCCTAAAATATTTTGAATCTCATCAATAAGTCTAAAATTTGAGTTTCAAAACTCAAACTATTAGGCAAGTAATCAATAAAATATAAAATAGTAAGATTAAGGAAAACCCTCATAGATTAAGTGCTTTTCAAAATTGATAGAGGACTAAGATGTTGAAGATGAATTTCTAGATTTAGCAATGACTAAAAATCACAAACACCTGTAAAATAAGTCTTCGTTAGGCTTATAGGAACCTTCGATGCTAAATTTAGTGCTTGTAAAAGTAATCAAGCCTTATAGGCTATTTAGTATTTGTGTTCATAGAAATATGATGTAGAAGATGATAAGAGAATACTATAAAGTAAAAAGTTAGAATTTGCCTTACCTCGTGACTCATAAAGGTTTATATAGCTATGAGTTACGCTAACTTGCATAGAAATAAGGGTAAGGTAGGGAAGATATTGTGACATCTAATTTAATAACAATAATTTAAGGTAATAACCACTAATAATTAGTGGTGCAATATTGAGTGAAAAACATATTGTCATATGGGCTATCTATGAAGCATAGAAATCCCTAATACCATTTTATAAGCCTAGTTATAACATAAAAATGTAAGAGAATTTAATACTAAATACCAACTATATATATGAAGACTAGATAGGGATATTTATGGTTAGACAACTCTTGTTTGGATAAACTCATAGCTAGGCTTCTTTCTTTGAGTGAGATTGTCCCATTTTCTAATTATGGTTGCCATGTTAGGCTGTACAGAGACCTTAGGCCTATTTCATAGACTAATGGATTGTGGGCTAATTGGTTTAAATAATCTTCGTAGAACTTATATTGCCAATCCTAGGTTTAAAGAGCATTTTGACACCCATCATACCAGTTCCCAAAGATATGTGGTTTACACTTATATTTTGGGCCCTCACATTCATTCCATAACCTATTAGGTTTAAGTTTGGGACTTGCCTTATGTTCTATGTCTCAGGCTTAGTAGTTTAGGTGTAAATCTTGACCCCATCATTTTTTCTCCAGTCTTTATGATGGACCTTAAAAGACTTTATTCATTGCGCTTCACATCTACTTGCAAGTAATAGGGATCACATACCCTAAATATGATTTTTTACTTATTCATTTGTCTCATTTCATTGTTCAAGTTTAATTATAACTAAGTGCATAAGAAGTCCTAAGGCTAATGCATAGACATTAAAAATAAGCCAAAAGGTTGATGCCCTTTGAAATTCATACTAGTTATTCTAGGGTTGCCACATGTCCACCTAGCGAAACATGTGGATGAAGACCATTGGGCCTTATTAATGAGCCATCGAGCTTATATAAGGCCATTATTAGGTCTTCACTTGTCATTTTCCTATCTTGAACAATTTTAGTTTTTACTCCCTTGTTATAAAGCGATGTTTGGGGGCTAAGTTTTCCATTAAAACCCTATATTTGATCAAAACTTCTATCAAATCACCATAACGATATGCATCTTTGTTTTTTTAGAAAAGGTGAAGGTATTTTAAAGAATTTTTCATGTTATATAGCTATTGTTTATAGAAGTACTAGTTCATATTAGTGATTATCAGTTCTAGTATTATTAGAATCTAATGAGCAAGGCTTGTATAAGGTTAACAACATTTCTCAAACTTAGAAAATTCTAAGAATGGTAAATCATATCAACTCTTTGTATGTCTAATTGCATTTACACTTTTCCATTATTGGGGTCTGTACAAAGCGTGTTCCAATACAATGATATCTATACTAGCTAATTATATTTTAATATAAAGACCATCCTAACTGCTTTTGAGAACTATAGGAAGCAACATGGAAAATAACCAACTCCAACACTGTTTAGATATTGTTACTAACTATCTGGGTGCGTAGATAGAGCTTAAGAGATTGCTTGGTTCTATACATTCTCACATCGAGAAAAGAGTTCCATTAGGAATGTGTTTTAGAAAAAGACCAACCACATGAAAGAGTGGAGGGAATTGTTATTATTTATGACGTATAACAGAGCAATCCTCATAGTTAAGCCATATAAGATATAAGGATGTTTGGGTTTTTAGAGGATCCTAATTATCCCTTATAATGTTAATCCAACCTTGACATATGCAAAAACGCTATGATGCAAAGTGTTATAAGTATGTACTTATAATAACCCGTAAAATTCAATGATTCATAACACACTATTTACTCATCACAAACCGGAAATGGGGTGATTTTGTTTTGTATTAGCATATTCCATTGATGCATTGCATGATATCATTTATCATTTCAAAATTAAACATCATTAAATGATGCAGTACGTCACACATACAAATAATATACGATAATATCGCAAAAAGGTACATATTCATTGCATCTATAACATGAAGTTTCCATACACACCATAATCCATATCCACAACTTTGAAAGTCATCATCATAAGGTTTTACAAAAGTGTCAAACGGTAGTTCATAGCTATTACATAGTTGTACAAAATACATGTCGTCTAATCATACTATTACATGATTTATCCCAAAATACTTAGGAAAAAGTTTCTAAGCGCCATGGCTATGAGACGTCCCTATTACAAATCAAATTCAATGTAAGCGTATAAACAATTCCTTATAATATAATTGAACAATAGACATATACTTGTAACTGTATTAGCAATTTAAATAGGTAGATTCTCATTATTAAGTTCCTACTAAATCTATCTTTAACATTTTACTTCACATCATTGTGCAACCTTACATCACATCATTTCTTTAGTCTATAATCAACACCAATCAATAACGTGCATTATGATCTAGAAACCCTGGTACGTTGGGCATCCTTCCACGAATGATTATTCCCTCCTAACTATAATCAATTAGTTTACGGTTTTTATACATTAATCATAAGTGTAATTCACACATTAATATTTCTATTTTAGCGTATCTATAATTACTTTCAAAAGCAGATATTATTATCATTATTAATCAATACTAATCTCATTCAATTATCTCAATTATCCAACATGGATACTAATAGCCAAAGCTAACTTTACGATTCCTTTCTAGTTATCTAACAAGGATACCATTACCGAAGCTACTCCTATCATTCATTCCTGATCATCCGATACATATCCTATTAGTCGAAGTTAATCTCATCTATTTATTTCGGTTATCCAATATGGATATCATTAGTTGATGCTAATCACACCATTCATTCTCAGTTATCCAGTACGGATACCATTAGCCAAATCTAATCTTATCATTCATTCTCGGTTATTCAATATGGATATTATTAGCCAAAGCTAATCTCATTATTCATTCTCAGTTATCTAAATATAGATACCATTAGCCAAAGCTAATTTATCATTCCCGGTTATCCAATATGAATATCATTAAACGAAGTTAATCTCATCAATTGATCTCGGTTATCTAATATGGATACCATTAGCCAAAGCTAATCTCATCAATTGATCCCAATTATCCAATGTGGATACCATTAGCCGAAGCTAATCTCATAATTAATCCTAGTTATCCCATATAGATATCATTAGTCGAAGCTAATCTCATTATTCATTGCATTTCATGAGTAATTTAACCGATTGAAATCGGGGAGCAACGTTATGTATGAATACTTCAAGAATTTAATAATAATTAGTTAAAGGTGGAAACCATGAATACCCCTCCCGTAGTGTGTCCTCACTCAGTTGAAGATCTGATCCCGGTCGCACCTCCTGATACACAAAATGACCATTACTTAGTATATTTTTATTTAGGTAATGTCAAATACCATTTCCACACATATACCATTTCATACATACATCCATTCAAACATCTCCCGTGTTCGTATAATTGTATAGTGATAATATCATAACAAGACATTCGTTCTTAATTTTAATAAAGGTCATTTATGGAAATTATATCATTGTGACACTGAAATCATCAACAAAACTGAATTATTTTGATATTGAAAATCATTAACAAAAATTAAGTCATTTTGACACTGAAAATCATCAATGAAAACTAAGTCATCCTGACACTGAAAATCGTCAATGAAAACTAAGTTATTCTGACATTTCTTTTATGTAAGTTCACGCATATGGTCAATACCAAGTTTTACTCTTAAAGACCATACTTCAACTTAGTTTTAGACATATACCACAACCAAATTCACTTTCAAAGTTTATGAAGTGAGGGCAACATATAATGTTTCTATTCTATAACAATATCACACATTTATCAAACATTGTTAAAGAGGAATCATCATTCATTAGTATCTTCATGAAGGTCTTTGTTTGCTATCCTCTTTTAAAGTGACTGAAGCCTATGTCACTCCCCTAACAAGTATATTTTTGTGCTTTTCATGTGGCAACATCAAATTCTCATTCATTATCGCATGACATAAGGTGTTCTACGCATTCTAATTACGAAGTACTATTAAACATGTTTAAGGATCATATTCTTTCCAATAATGTCATCAAGTTCATCATAATGTTATCAAGTAGTACACAATCAAGTTCAACATGTATATTTTCAAGGATTCTCCTATCTAAATTTCTATAGGCCAAAATATGGGTATTAGTATTAAGTATTCATTTCATCAATTTTAACTACATCATTCCAAGTCACAAAACATAGGCTAATAACCAATTTCACATTACATATGAGTTTAATTTCTATAATTTATTTTATTTCCCTAAGGATGTTCATCACATACAAGTTCTCTTCATTGTTCTTCCTCTTAGCTGAACATGATATTCCCTCATCTTCTAGTTTACTTAAGTAAATCATCATTTTCACAATAAACATGTCTATATTATCATGCATTAATTCACACATTAATTTTCTAAGTCTATAATCAAGCAAGTTCTTCAATTCATATGTAAATATTCTATTTTAGCTCAAGTATTTTCCTAAGAGCATAATAAGATCACAATTGACACATTTTATCATCCTATTCCATCATTCTCTCATTCTTTCAACAGGGCAACCTTTAGTTAGGGTTTGTTCTTCAATATATATATCAATTTTTTTTGTTATAAATTCTGAAATTACATTTTTTTTCATCCCTATTTTCCAATCTTTTCATTTAGTCTTTCTAAAATTAAGAGTGCAAGAACCCTAGGTCATTCTATTTGAGGTTTCTTTCTCATTTGCTTTAAAATCTCAAAATAACAAGTAGGAGAGTGAGGTTACTCTTACCACATGATTTTTAAACAAGATTTAGGGAAGGTTTTAGTGGTTTTCTTCCCCCTCTCTTGATTTTTCTCTTTTTCCTTTGTTGTTCCAGCCAACCCTCTATCCCTTTCCTCTCTTCATGTTTTTGGTTCTCTTTCCACTCTTCAACTCTCTTCTCACTCAAGTATTCAAGGCGATTGACATACAAGGGTTCGTGTCCTATAAAACGTCATCCATAAAATAAAAGATCTAGCTCATAAAGGTTTTGGGCCCAACTAGTCTAATTCTAAAGACTTTCCAGGTTTCCAGATTATCCAAATTACTAGTGGGGTAACCTAACTTCTTAACCTAATGTATTATGAGAATGGGAAAGATTTCACGATACCTAGTACATAGGGTGGGTCCCAATCTGAGTGGGAGTTTAAATGAGCATCAGTAGACACAGGTCACACTCGACATTGAATCTTCCTATCTATTTTTAAAGGAATGAGCTCTTGTCTAGAATTTTTATTGGATTTTTGTAAAGTGTGTGGAAAGTCATAAATAAAATGCATGTGTATGCCATGATTAAATAACATGAATAAAAATAAATATTGCAATAAATGAAAATTATGTACAAATAAATAAATAAAATAAAAAATCATAGGCAAATATTATGGGAAACAAAAGAAAAAATCATCAAAGAACACACAAGTAATAGGCTCAACCCTAAATTCTTCAATGAAGTTGTTATTCTGTCGCACCTCGATGGACATTCCTGGGGGGGATGTATTGTGAATGATTAGAGCTACCACCTAGTAATTTAAAGGAAACTAGGGATCCTAACAAGTAATAGGTTATTTATGCTTAAGAGAAGAATAATGTTGCCCTCACTGCATCCTTTCTTGTGAAAGGTTACCCTAACTACGTATTCTTTGTTCTAGATTTATTCTTTTTATTGTCATTAACTATCCTAATATTTTTAATTTCCTTTATATTCCTTTTTTTTATTATTGTTTTTATAAAATAAAATGATTTTTAATGTTAGTCCTAAAAAAATCAAAGACATGTCAATACAAAAAAAAATAGCCTATTTACATCCTAATGCCCAAAAATCAGAATACAAAACCTACAAAAGAAACGGGCTTTACAAAGCCCATTTGGGTCTCTTTTATATCTTGAAAGCTTAACCCAATAAACATTAACTAATGAACTTATACCCTGTTTTGAAGATCAAAGTTAATTAAAATGAAGACTTGCCCATCATCCTTTTTGTTTCTTTTATTTTTTACTAGTCAAGTAGATATGCAACTGACTCAGGAGAAACTTATTATGTGGAGAGAAAAGAAAAGGTACAGGTTCGAATGATATCAGTAACGAAAGAAAGAGGAAAATGAGCTTATATTAAAAATTACATATTTCGTGTTCATGAATTTATTGTTTTTCTTATATACAAATTGCAGATTTTGTGTTCACTTTACTCTATAGATCTTAGTTGTCACTACATTGATTTCTAAGTGAGGAACAAACTTTCATAAATCATGATTCATAACTAGAGTAAAGGATCAAACATAGTTTCTCTAAAAAAAATATTAAGTAACAAAAGTGATGATTCATAAAGTCTAATATTCATACAATAAGGACAAATAGAAATGGGAACTTAATAATTCATAGAATCTTTACACAATCATATATTATAGAAAATATGTTTCACATTAGTATACAAAAGTTAGAACCTGATTCAGTAGGGCTATTACTCTTAAGATGAACTGAATATGTTTGAATCTGCAATGCAATTACTTTTTACCCTGCTGCCTAATATTTGGTTACTTTTTTCTTGTGTTCGTGTCTCTGACTCTTGCTCTTGATATCTCTCATTTATGTCTCCTCTCTTCTTCTTTTTTTCCCTTCCCTCCCTTTTGCTATCTACTCTAAGACCACTTTTATAGGAAAATTTCTAGTCTTTTTAGTAAAGGAAACAAATATCAACATAATGAGGATTGGATTTATGAAGATTGCCCTGATGAATCAAGACCATAAACTAGCTTGGGTGTTGGCCACCAACCCTACTTTGCTTAGGATTGAAATTAAATCTTAATAGTGCCTGAGAGTCAGCTTTTCAATGTCTTTTTTAATGCCTAGAATTTTTGTAGGTTTTAGGACAAAACAACGTTGTTTTGTTCTAAGTTTCATCATTTTGTCTTCATTCTTTTAAGCATTTCACTTAGAGTGAAATGACATTGTTTTTTCATCACCTTCAGAGTTAGGTTTTTTTCTCTAATTTATTTGCGCCAACTTCAAATTGATCCTTCCTCTTCCATGCTTTTTGCTCTTTGGTCCCTGGACTTTTAATTTTTTTATTTTGGTCAATTTTCACTTTTTCCCTTTAATTTCTTTCAATCCAGCCCCTGACCAAAATAATATTTGTCCTCTGAATTCTCTATTTTACTTACTTTGGACCTTGGTCTTCCAATTCTTCATTTTAAAGCAAAATTGACTTCAAATTTGAATTTTCTCTCTCAATTACACCCGTAATTGATTTTCTAACTTAGTACTTGTTCCAAATTCTTCTTTAAAACTCAATGTTTTTCAATTATAGCCAAATTAAATCAATTTAAGCTCTTTTCTTCAATTTCTTCCTTAATTAAGCTCTCAATTATGGCCTAAATATCTCAAACTTCCTTCGTGATACTTAATTATTGGTCCAACTTCAACCCATATATATATATTGACAAACAAAAATTAAATAAAGATGAAGAAAATAAAAAAATGATAAAAATTAACTAATTATTAAAAAGATATATATTTTTGGACTTTTCTTTTTTTTGCAAAATATATTCAAAATTAGGGTAAGAAATTGGGTTACAACAAAGATGACAACCTAGTATTGAAAGAGGAAAAATGGATGATATGTCCCTTTATTAATCACTTAAGTAGCCAAAGCCTTCTCGAGATCCAACTCTTCCCCTACTTGCTATTTAAGTTGCCACCCCTATTAGTGGTAAAATATAACTCTCCACCCGCTCAATAATCTAGGGTGTTGGTATCCTTACCAGGATAACACGTAAACTCTAGAATCAAAGGTTAGGGGGCACATAGTTCCCTCTAAACTAGAGCTGACTAAAAAAATGATTGAGCTTAGTTAACCCTATTCGAGGAGAACTCCAATATTTTACAAGTAGTAGGGATGACAAATATAAAGGAGTTTAAATATATCTCTCAATTCTCTATAGACAATGTTATTGATGAGGTCCTTAAAAGATTAAAGTTTTCTAAAGATGATACAATTTGAGATGTTGAAAATAGACTAATCGACTTGGTATTATTAAAAATCATATGCACCTATAACAAGTCCCTTGTTGGGCTTAGGGGACCTTCTAATGCTATAGTTAGCAAAGTTGTAGGAGTAATCAAGCCTTAAAGGTTGTATGGTGTTTGTGTTTGTAAAATTATAACGAAGAAGATGATAGAAAATATAAAGTTAAAATATGTCTTACCTTGTGGTTCATGGACTTCTATATAACCATGAATCATGCCAACTTGTATGGAAATATGAGTACATGGGAAAAATACTGTAACACATTATTATATAATAACAATCGTTCAAGATAATAGTCTTTGATGCTTGGTGGTATACTATTGAGTGCAAAAGACAATGTCATGTAGGTTGAGCAACTTTTACCTGAGTAAACTCATACCCAAGCTTTTACCTTCATGTGGGCTTGTTCCATTATTTAGGTACATTACCTAATTAAGCTTTATGGAGACCCCAAATCCATTTAAGAGACTAGTGGATTGTGGTTTAGTTTGGTTTATAAGAAGTTATGTAACCATCTTAGATCTAGATAAGCATCAAGGCACCCATCATACCTAGGCATAAAAAGACGTGGTTTACACCCGGGCTTTAAACCCTTGGACTCATTCCATAGACCACCATTAGTTATGAGATTGGGCCTTGCCTCATATTATGTATTTTGGACTTGATATATAATGTGTAAATCTTATACTTGTCAGGCTACATATTTCTTGGTGAGTCATTTTAGAAATTACCAATCAATAATTCTAAAAGATACTGTAAATGAATACGAATTTACCTACTTAAATTATAAATACCAATATTCTATTTTTTGCTCCAGAATTCACAGTCATTCTTATAGGTCTTAAACTATATTAACAAAACTCTAAAAGATTATGTTCCTTCTACTGCACACCTATATCCATGGCACAAGAGATTCGAACAGTACCATTTTTTTCTTTACTTTTTTTTTCTGGTCATTAATTTTTTGTATTTTTAATTTTATTCTTCCACATTAAATTAATTTGATATTGAATTTAATGGTTTTTTTTAATGAACTTGATCTTGGGTTCTCGATATGTTAACAAAATATCCCAACACTTTATAAGCACTTGATTTTACAAAAATTGTTTGAAATTTTTGTTTTCCAAAAAATTAAAAATAATGGGACTAGAATTAAATTTTTTTTTAAAAATGACAACCCTCTTTTGCATTTTTGTCCCCAAAGTAAAAAAAAAAAAAAAAATAGAGAAATCAAGCTCAAGAACCAAAGAAAGAAAATAGAAAAAGAAAAGAAAAAAAGGAAAGAACAATGAGTCATCTAAGATACAACAGAGGGACAACATCCACACATGTTGTTTTAGAAGGAAACTATTTCCAAGATAATTACAATGATATTAAGGACAATTGTCATTAAAGGTAGGAGGAAACCACACATACCTTCCTAATGCAGTAACCTTCAATTGTTCAACATGCCTTAACCTTAATAGTTCAGGAACAAAAAAAAAAGCATGAAAAGTTGTGCTTCTAGTTTCCAACACATGAAACGGTGCGTCTAGTTATGACCATTTTACTAACAAGTACAATATTTTGCAACCAACATGACTGTAAATTTCTTGAACAAATTATAAAATGGCTCGTGTACTAATTGTAGGAAAATCAAAGTAACCAATATGCAAAAAAAATCATTTATTTAAATCATAATTGAATTGTCACACAATACACATAAAACTTTTATTTTCCTGCATTTTTCTAACTGCTCCAATAATATATTCTTCCATATATTTGTTCATTCCACAATTTTTCTTTCAACGTTATCGATTCACTA
>Ga0325414_1007540_pt1 | contig 11528 bp, 9 predicted proteins | sample PopdelMetagenome_8_FD_206183 | JGI IMG/M metagenome (GOLD analysis project Ga0325414, IMG submission 206183) | Populus deltoides microbial communities from Bellville, Georgia, United States - Leaf-PdKOR-R3 | ecosystem: Host-associated > Plants > Phyllosphere > Phylloplane/Leaf | place: USA... | reverse complement strand
TTTTTATTCAAATGTTATTGATATGATACTGATAGAGATATTAGAGTAAATTCTTACCATTACTTGGTCAAAAATAATAAAAAAAGATAGATCTAGCAACATCAATAATGTTTTTGTATTTGCTAAACAATACCAACAAGTATGTTTTTGTATTTGCTAAACTCCACCTGTAGCTCCAACTACTTTTTAATGTATATAAATATTTGTAATTGATTTTTTACAGTTAAGTTAATAATATAAAATGTGTTTTTCAATTTCATTTAGTTGTTTAATGCTATTTAATATCAAATTATTAATAGTATTTCAAAAAAACAAATTACTAAAATACCGACAGACATAAAAAAAATATGTTAGTGATTTCATAAACCCATTTTCCTCGAAGAGTTGAGTTATGAACCATTTTGATATAGACCAATGAATTCATTGACGAAACATGTTTGTCAATGACTATGTCGATGATACACGATATATTACTGACGGTTAGTCCATCGATGAACAGTCGATAATATTTACCGATAGATAAGTCGATAGAAAATGGTCGGCGCCTATTCTGTCAACATTTAAATCACCAACTAAATTATCAATGTTCAAAAATCCCTAATGAGACACTCATCGATGACACATTTCCATCAAGAAATCTACCGATAATTTTTATACCTATTGAAATATATAACTTTTGCACCGATAGAATATTATGTCAAAGTAAATCAATTTTTCAATTGTTATTGTTTATATTATATAATTAGAATGAAAATGAGAGAAAAAAAAAATAGCAAGGGAACCATAAACTTGTTACAAAACCATGCTTGAAAAAAAAACAAAAGAAAGAAATATATAGAAGGTTGGCAAAAAAGTAATAGCAATTTTAACTGATTATTTTATTCTCTCTCGCTATCCATCTTTTTTTTTTTTTTTTTTTTGTAAGACCACATGGAGCTCCGACTAATCCATATTCAAGCCGGGTTAGACCACAAGGGTGACAAAGCTCTCCCTACCGAGTATTTAACACAGCTGCATTCCTAAGTCTCGAACCGAGGATATTGGCTAAAGCTAGAACGGCCCGTGCCAACTGATTTTACATGATCATTGGTATCTTCTCTCTTTGTTTGAATCACTTATAAACTTCTTTAAACAAGAAATTAAATTATTTGTTTATTAGGGTATCTCTTCTTCTTTTATTTTATTCTAAATCTCTCCTCTTCTTCATTTTTAAGAAAATTTAATTCGAACCTAATTAATCTCCAATTTACAAAAGAGGGATGAGAGAAGTTAATAAACTATCACAAATCATCCATTCTACTATATTTTAATAGATTTTATTTGTGAGTAAAATCGAGTTCCAAATCATTTGGGTTTATGGGGCGAAACCTAGCTAGTCAAGGATTATTTGGAAATACAGTAATAGTTATTTTTTAAAATATTTTTTACACAAAAATATATTAAAATAATAATTTTATGTTTTAAAAAAATTATTTTTGACATCAAAATGATATAAAAATATAAAAAATATTAATTTAAAATAAAATAAATCAATTTCTTTAAAAAGTGTTTTCAAAACGAAAAGACAAACAGACTAATTTAAATATTTGTTTTACCCATAAATTGGTAAAAATGCATTCATAATACAAATGACTTTATATCCATCAATAAGAGATAATTAGCATGAGAGATAAGAAAAGAAACTATCCCATTAAAAAAATAAAAAAAAAGGGGGGGGGTAAGAACTTGATCCATGTTTGCGGTGGGAAATTAGCCACATCTTTTCATTTTGCCACGAAGAAGATGTTTTTTAAGATAAGCTCACATTCTCACGTGTTTGCCATTTTTTCTTCGGTGGGATTCCACCGACCTGTTTTTTCGTGGAATCCAAACACGATAGCACCAACATTAATTCATTTCTTTCTTTTTCTTATGAATTTTCCCAGAGGAATTAAAGAGCTAGAAACAGGAGTTTTGTAGCCTTTTTTTATTTTTAGGAGCAGGAATTATCTTAGCAAGATATTAAATAAGAAATTATTGCATATTTTAATCAAGTGGGATATACGTGTTTTTGTCACGGTTACAAAACCCATCCGGGTCCGGGAAAATCAATTCAAATCTATCCATGTTAATTTAAAATAATGTTGTTTTAAGAATATTTTAATAAAAAAAAAATTTTCAAAAAAAATCCTTTAAATTCAGATGATTTTAACCGAAATCCTATCTAATTTAATATATAAAACTCAGTACAGATTAGATGAACCAAGAGAGATCGAATTTAATAAAATAGTTAAAAAAACTCGAAAGGCAAATTCAATGCACTGCATCAGCGGCTAAAAACATCGTTGATTGATGTTATTAATTACGTCCGGGGCTCAAACTCGATCGTGGGTCCAAAAACAGGAACGAAATAAGAATAATTTATGGAATTAACATTCCAGATAACTCATGAAAATATATATATATATATATATATATATATATATTATTCAGGAACTAAAACAATAAATCGAGAGAAACTTTCATTTATTTTTAATTTTTTGTTCGGATTCTATATCAAACCCCAAAGCGAGGATTCTAGTTACGAGGAACACTACCAAAAATTTGCTAATACCGACAGAATTGCCGACAGAATACTTCTGTCGGTAATTTAGGGTCGCCATTACCGACAGAATTTACTCCGTCGGTAGATACCGACGAACTTACAGACGGAATGTTGAGAATTTAAAAAAAGAGGGTGGTTCGCTGACGTGGAGGTTATTCCTGGTATTTTTTACCGACGGAATCACCGAGGGACTCAAAACGTCAGCTTCGTACAGTGACGTGACCAATTCGCCAATGAAAATGCTGACGGAATCACCAAAGGATTTAAAACGTCAGCTCCGTACAATGACGTGACCGATTCACCAATGAAAATGCCGATGGAATCACCGAGGGATTCAAAACAGCAGCATCGTAAGTGACGTGCCCTGTTTGCCGACAGAGGAGCCGACGAAATCACAGACGGAATAATCTGTTAGTGAAGCCGTCGACAAAAGTTAATATATCCCCTCGACCCTATCCTCCCCTATTTCTCCTTCTTCTTCCTCATCTCAACTCTCCCCAACTACAAACAACCAATATGAATTTATAATTTTATACTTGTTATGATTTGTTTTAGATTTTGTAAGATTGTATTTGTTTGTAAATTGTTGAAACTTTATTGAATTATCGAATTACATGTGTTGTTTTGAAATAATTAATAGCTTGTTTAATGGGTCCGTTTTAATTTTTATCATCAATGGTTTGCGGAATTATAATTTTTGTAAATTGATATATATATGTATTAATTTGTATGGACGTTGATAATTGATAATGAATATTTAATATTTATAAGAAGTTGTAATTGGTTTGTTGGATAATCTCGAGGTAAACCAATATTTTTGCAACTTTATTTACCTAACATAGTTAATTAATACATATTGTCATCATAATTTTATAGAGATTTGATAGAAGTCATGGATGATCATTCATGGATTTATTGAGATTCACCTCAAAGATTACGGAGGATGGATTATTGTAACGGGGTTCAGGGTTTTACTAATTTCACAACATCTATTCCCAGAAATTTTACTGGAGGCGGTATTAAGTGTCCATGCAGGAAGTGTCAAAATAAAAAGTATCTGCATCCAGATGTTGTAACGATGCATCTTCTACACAAAGGGTTTATGGAGAATTACTATTGTTGGTATGCACACGGACAAGTATTTGTTAGTAAAAGGAGAATGGAAGAAAGGGTGGTTGGGTCAACTTCTAGTGCTAGCAACGTGCATGAAGCGGCAAATGACAACATTAATTCTTACAGGAATATGGTTATAGATGCAATGAGAATGAATCAAGGTAATGTCAGTCAATGTCTAATTGTAGAAGAAGAACCTAATGCAGATGCAGCTAGGTTTTTTGATTTGTTGAAAGATTCTGACAAACTATTATGGGATGGCTGCACTAACCACAGTAAATTATCGGTCGTAGCACAGGTGTTCACCATCAAGTCAGATCACGGGTTGAGTGAGGCTGGGTATGACAAAAATATTGAATGAGCGAGAAGCATTTTACCTGAAGGGAACAGGCTGAAAGAGAACTTCTATGCTGCGAAGTCAATGATGAAACCCCTCGGTTTAGGATACCAGAAAATTGGCATATGCCCTAACTTCTACATGTTATACAACCTTGAAAATGTTGAGATGACTGAGTGCATGACATGCGGGCATTCCCGTTACAAACCCAGAACTGGCAGGGGAAAGATTCTAGTGGCATATAAAAAACTTAAATACTTCCCAATCACATCTAGACTACAGAGGTTATTCATGTCACTAAGGACTACTGAGCACATGACATGGCACCAATCACATGATGCAGTTGATGAAGTGATTGTGCATCCTTCTAATGGCAAAGCGTGGAAACACTTTAACAGTGTGCATCCTTACTTTTCAGCTGAATCAAGGAACGTGCGTCTTGGGTTGTGTACAGACGGATTCAACCCATTCGGGTTATTTGCTGCTCCTTATTCTTATTGGCCGGTCATACTGACGGTTTATAACTTGCCATCGGGGATGTGTATGAGGCCAGAGTTCATGTTTTTATCTATGGTCATACTAGGTCCGAGCAGCCCGGTCCAGAATATAGATGTTTGTCTTCGACCGTTGATTGATGAGCTGGTGCAGTTGTGGTCCTCCAGAGCTTTGACTTATGATATATCGAGGAAATAAAATTTCCTTATGAGGGCGACTTTGATGTGGACTATCAATGATTTTCCAGTTTATGGAATGTTTTTTGGTTGGAGCATGCATGAGAAACTAACATGTCCATACTGCATGGAAAACAACAAGGCATTCACGCTAACAAACAGAGGTAAAGCTTCTTTTTTTGACTGTCACCTTCGTTTCTTGCCATATAATCACAGGTACATAAAGAACAGAAAAGATTTCTTTGTTGGCAGAGTTGAAAAGGATGTTGCACCCCCGCGTCTTTCTGGTGAAGAATTGCATGATGTTGTATCAGAGTACGGTGACATTGTCTTTGGTCTCCAATTAGGTAAGCAGAAGTTTCCTAGTTTGGGTTTGACCCATAATTGGGTAAAGCGAAGTATCTTTTGGGAGCTTTTTTATTGGAAGACCAATCTTTTCCGCCATAACCTTGACGTCATGCACATTGAAAAGAACATGTTTGAGAACATTTTCAACACTGTCATGAATGTGAAGGGGAAGACAAAGGACAACATCAAGGCTAGATTGGATGTAGCTTTGTTCTGTAACCGTCAAAATATGGAGTTAGTTTGTGATGAGTCACGGGTCGCAAAACCAAGAGCAAGCTTCGTGTTAGAGAAAAACGCATAACTACTAGTCTACAAATGGCTTAAGAGTCTACGTTTTCTGGATGGACATGCCTCGAACATATCAAGGCTGGTTAATATGGAGGAATGTAGATTGTATAGAATGAAGAGTCATGAGTACCACGTGTTTATGCAAACACTCATCCCATTAGCTTTTCATGATTTGTTGCCAAAGGGGATATGGGATGCACTCACGGAGATCAGTCATTTCTTTAGAGATATATGTTCCACCAAGAATGTTGATTATATTGAGAGGCTTAAAACGAATATCGTCGAGACACTATGCAAACTTGAGATGATATTCCCTCCATTATTTTTTGACTCAATGGAGCATCTCCCCATACATCTACCGTTCGAGGCAAAAGTTGGAGGATCGGTCCAGTATAAATGGATGTACCCATTCGAATGGTTAGATATTACAGTTGCAATGTAATTCATATATAAAAGTATTTTATTTGTTTTTCTTAATGGAAAATATTTGATTAATTCAATGCATGTACTTGTTCAATCTCAAGAAAAAGGTTAAGAACAAGGCGCATATTGAGGTTTCGATATGTGAGGCCTATATTGTTGAGGAGATCTCAATATTTATCTCATACTATTTTTAACCTTATCTGAGAACGAGAATCAATCGCATTCCAAGGCATGATGATGGCAGTGAAGTGTCTTCCAGTGGGAATTTGTCAATATTCTCCAATCCTGGACGACCCACACATAAAAATGTTGTAAGAGGAAGATATTTGTCAAAAATAGAATTCAAACAAGCACACAATTATGTTCTATTTAACTGTAATGAGTTGAGACCTTTTATTCAATAAGTGTATATATGTGTAATACTAATTAAACTTTGTCAATAATATATTGTTAATTATATATTGTAATATAATACACTTATTACCACTTACAGGGAACATCGACAATATTTGTTGTCCAATAACTCACAGCTGACCGAATCCCAGATCTTTTAATTACAAGATGAACAATTTGCCACATGGTTCAAAACACATGTAAGCACTGTCACAAACTCATTCTCACTTGCAAAATTATTGTATGCATGTCATTACGTGATTCTCATTTACTGTTCATTGATGTACATTATATATAAGGTTTATCAAATGAGAAGAAATGTTGCAAAGTCATTGTCTTCACTAAGCATGGGCCCTGAAAGAAAAGTTAAGTGCTACAACGGGTATTTTGTCAATGGATATGTTTTTCATACTAAAGAATATGGGCATGGAAAAAAGACATACAACAGCGGTGTTTGTGTTAAGGGATCGACTAGCAGTGAGTTAGAAGTTGACTACTATGGTAGATTAGAAGAGGTTATCAAACTACAATATCATAGCGAGCAGAATAGAGTGTTTTTATTCAAATGTTATTGGTATGACACGACTGACAGAGGAATCAGAGTTGATCCGCACTATGGTCTGGTCGAAATCAACTCAAAAGCTAGACTCCGCAATGTAAACGTTGTCTTTGTTTTCGCAAAGCAATGTCAACAAGTTTATTACACATACACCCCTTCTTTTAGAAAGGATCGATCAAGAGTGGATTGGTTGTCAGTTTTAAAAACAAAACTCAGGGGTCATGTCAAGCTTGTTCAGGATGAGAACGAAGACACAAGTGTACGAGATGAAGTCTTTCAAGTTAGTGAGTTGGTTGAACCATATCGAGTTGCTCCTTCGATTGACTTGGAAGAAAATTCAAATTTTCGTGTTTTCGATGATAGTCTTGTTGATGTTGACGCAAAGGAGTTGAATGTTGTTTTGAGCTCTAGCAAGCAAGCAAATGTCGATGAAGATGATGATATCTATATTGAAGATTGTGATGAAGGTGATGACTATTCAATTGACGAAGAAGAAGAAGAAAATTCGGACTAACTATCAGAATGAAGCCCTGTGTAAAAAAAAAATTCATGTAATATATATTATGGATGATATATTTTGTAATGTTTCCATATTTATTTTATAAGTTTATGTATTGTTTAAGCACTGTTGTTATTGTTTTGTACGATGGACAATTTAGCAATCAAAATAATTACTTGAAATGCCACTATCACTGATGTCCATACCAATGAAATAAGGTCCATTGGCATTTCATAGAAAGTTGGAAAATAATTACTTGAAATGCCACTATCACTGATGTCCATACCGAAGGAATAAGGTCCGTCGGCATTTCATAGAAAGTTGGAAAATAATTACTTGAAATGCCACTATATCACCGACGTCTATACCGACGGATTATCAGCCGTCGGTATGTTGTCGACAGGTCACTACTACCGACAACATCACCGATGGACAGTGTGAATACCAAAGAGCGGTGCATTACATGCATCTTTGACTGTGTCATATTGCCAACGAAATTACCGACGGACCGCGAAAATTATGGAGGGTAATACGAAAGGTTGGTGCGAAATTCAAAATTTACCGACGGATTTTTGAAACGTCACCAACGGAATAAATTAAAATAATATTATTTTTAATAGCCGTTGGTGAATCCGTCGGTAAAACTGCGCTATAAATCTTTGCGGTCGCCCCTTCAGTTCATTTTTTCATCTTCTCCATTCTTCACCTTTGATTTTTTTCCTCTCATTTCTTCAAGATTTTTGCCTGCAATCTCTAACTAGTTTTCTTTTTAATCTTCATCAAATTAAAAGGCATGTGGTTCCTCTATTTCATTTACATTAAAGTTTTTTTTTAGCTATTATTTTTGTTATGTTTTTTGTTTTGGTGTATTTTTATAATGTAGATAAAGTCTTGAAATAAACACATTATTAAGGTAAGCATATTTCATTCCTAAAGTCTATAGTTTGTTTTTTAATTATTCAATGTATTTTATTGTTGTATTAGCTTAATAACTGAATAATTTGTTAAATTATAATTGTTAATGTTGAATTTACCTTAGAATAAGTAATTGAATATGTTGGAATAATTAGTAATTTTACTACATTATTGCATGATTTGTGTTTAATTATTTGCATTAATTTTAATTGTTAGTCTAGAGTTTTTTTTGAATTTATTGAATATTTTTTATTGTTAGTCTAGAGTTTTTTTTTTTTTAATTTATTGAATTTTTTTATTGTTTGTATTTATATAATGATTGAATAATTTGTTGAATTGTAATTGTTAATGTTGAATTTACCTTAGAATAAGTAATTGAATATGTTGAAATAATTAGTAATTTTACTACATTATTGCATGATTTGTGTTTAATTATTTGCATTAATTTTAATTGTTAATCTAGAGATTTTTTTGAATTTATTGAATATTTTTTATTGTTTGTATTTATATCATGATTGAATATGTTGTTAATGTTGAATTTACCTTGTAATTAGTATGAATGTTATATGTATAGATGTTATGTTATATACAATATTAGTGTAGATGCAGTCAATTGGTTGTGGCTTTTGTGATTATTTGCAGGTTTGTGAATTTGGGTAGTATCCAGTATAGGGGAGGTGCTGTTGAATTTTGTTTTAACATTCAAATTTAATTATATAATTATTCGTATACAATTGTGTAGATGCATAGACGAAAACCACAGCTCGTCGCTCACGTATGGTCGCAGCTAGTTCTTCTATCAGTGAGGATGATGTATCCTTAAGTGCCTCTCAAGAAGAGGCACCTACGCCACCTGCGCCGTCAACCGATGCTGCCTATTCCAGCGTGGGTTCACAGCACAGAGGTGGCATGCCTTCGCAGTGGAATCAAATCATCCGCAAGTACGAGACATAGTGGAAGGACAACCTTTCAATGTAAGTTTGTTAAGGTTTTAGTTTTTTCTTTTAAATTATAACATAATTTATGAACAACTAATCAATATTTCATTAATTTAATTTATTTTCAGGTTCACAAATATTGAGGCCGCCCGAGTAATGTCATCGGCGTTCAAATCATCGATGGAGATTCCATTATTTTAATGGAGTCAGGTATCCAGACATCCTGAATGGATAACTCAAATCGATACATGGTTTAGCAGATTTGAGGTTGGTGTTAATTTCTAATTTCTAGCTTATTTCTAATAATTTATTAATATAATTGTAAATAAATTATTATTTTTATTTATCTAATTATTTATACACAGCACAAATTCGCCTGGGATAGGGCGCATGACAAAGTTGTGAGGAGGATGTGGGAAAATCACGCGGCAACTAGGTAACATCGAAAACAACACAAGATTTTTTTTAGAAAAATATTTATGTTTCAACGTCTAATTTCTCACTATGGAAGTAGGTGCGTGATTTTTGGTATGAATCACAAAAAAAGGAAAAACAAAACCGCGAGAGATAGGGGTCTCCAAGGCTGGAATGACGTGGCGGTTTAGAGGGATTTCAAACCGATATACATCCCGGAAGATATATGGACACACTATCTTGAGCACGTGAAGTCTGAGCGGTTCACACGACGCTCACAGTCCGGTGCTGGCAACCGGAATCGGCCAATTCATGAATCGGTGACAACGCACACCGGCAGCTCCGTTCCGTTTGCTGCACATGCAAAACAGATGGTAAGATTAATTTAAATGAAATATATCGTTAAATTAATTTGTTGTTAATTAATCTTTTTTCATTATAGGCTACGTCTCTTGGACGTGAGCCGAGCCTGATGGAGTTGTTTGTGGAGACGCACGTGCGGAGTCAACACCGCCAAAAGGGGGCGCAACAGTTCATTGACAACCGTGCTCAACACTTCGTGGTATGTTTGTTCAACCATTTTATTTTGTAAGTTATTATTTTTATTGAATTAAATATTATGATTACTTTTTTTATTTTCAGGAGACCTATAATAGCCGGTTGAGGGAGAGATATGGAAATGATCCTTTGACCCATCCGGAATTTGATTCGGATTTGTGGATGGAAGTTGGATCGTCTGGTGGACCCGTAAAAAATTAGGTTTACAAGCTCTCCAACACTACGGCCGAGAACTTGCGGGCAGCCCGTAGTGTTTCAACTGTTGGGAGCTCCCAATCAGTATCGAGCACTCAATCTAAAGAGTTTGTGGCCTTGCAGCAACACACGGCTCAGCTCACCGAAAAATACGACCACCTATCAACGGAGCATGCACAACTCAAAGCGGAGCATGCACAACAAAAAACAGATTATGCACAACAAAAAGCGGAGTATGAACAGCTTCGCGAAATGGTCATAAACATGGCATCACAAAGTGGTGATACATGTGCGCCTCCTCCTTTTTGGCCGTATAACAACTAGCCTCCTCCTCCTCCTCCTCCTCCTCCTCCACTATTATGTTAATTTGTAATGAATATTATTTAACTTTAATAGTTAATTTAATATTTTTTTAAAACACATTCAGTTTGTAATGAATATTATTTAACTTTATTTTTTTGTTTTTGATGTTTAATAAAACTTTTATTTTCATAATTGGTTTTTATTACCATTAATTTATATACTTTTATATTATGTATTCTATGTATTCTAAATAATTTTTTAAAAACATATTTAAAAATAATCACGGAGGGTTTTACCAACGGAATATATCTGTCGGCATTTGACAGCAGCTGCCATAGTCACCGACGAATTTACAGATGGATATATTTGGTTGGTATTATACACTCACCAACAACTTTACCGACGAACAGATCCGTCGGTATTTGACAGTACCTGCCACAATGACGGACGAATGTACAGACGGATATCTTCGGTCGGTATTTCAAACACTCACCGACACATTTACCGACGGTATGAAGCCGTCGGTACGTATGTCACACTATCACCGATGGGATAAATCTGTCGGTATATTTCAAGCAGGAAACTTTTTTTTTGCCCGCAATTTTCGTCTGTAAAACCATCGGAAAATGTTTTTTTATTTTTCTGACAGATATAGCGACGGACTTTGGTGTTACCGACGAAAGAAAAGCTGACGGACGTATTCCATCGGTGAGGATGTCGGTAAATAAATTACCAACGAAATCTTAATCACATACGGACGGAAGTTGTTCGTCGGTAAAACTATGAAATCTTGTAGTGGAATACAAGTGTTCTTAGTTAATGGATAAAGGAATCCTTAAAAATGGAGTGAGAGTAAGTGCCCCAAGCGTAGAGGACGAATATTGGCATCGCGTTGCTTTAGCTTTTCTTGACTATATATAAAGAAGGCCATTCCTTGTTTCAGTCTTTGTATAGAGAAGTATTGAGTGATTAAGGGATATAGAGGGATCG
>Ga0325414_1007539_pt1 | contig 11529 bp, 9 predicted proteins | sample PopdelMetagenome_8_FD_206183 | JGI IMG/M metagenome (GOLD analysis project Ga0325414, IMG submission 206183) | Populus deltoides microbial communities from Bellville, Georgia, United States - Leaf-PdKOR-R3 | ecosystem: Host-associated > Plants > Phyllosphere > Phylloplane/Leaf | place: USA... | reverse complement strand
ACACCAGTGGAGGAGTGGATATATCATCTAAAATTCCAGCCAAACAAGGCACAATTTCGATATACAAAAACCAACACGAGAATTCTCCTCACTAAAAACAAACACAAAATGAGCTCAGACCCCATTAAATATCTTCCTTAACTAACAGTAAGTTTTAAGAAGATTTGAGGGAGACACAAAATGGCTCGAGCTTGTTCCCTTACCTTTGTTTTTTATTCCAGTAGTTTGAGCTTTCGTAACAATACCCCTTTTCTTAAGAGATTATTGTCCTATAAAATCTATGTAAAACTATAAATATACTCTTTCTTGGTGATCTTCTCGTGCATGCACAACCAGATAAACTTATATTTGTTATGGAATTGTCACCGGTGAGAATCCTCCTTGATCTTCTTCTTCTTCTTGGATCCAATCTCCTTTACCTCTCAACTTCCTCAGCATCACCCTCCTCTTCTTTCTTTGATCTATTATCCATATAATTGTCAACTTATTGCACCATCACGCCAGAATTCTCAATCTTTTCATCAAACTCTCCATTTTTAGAAGATCCATAAACCAATTAATAATAAGCAATATTCTTTTTCATTCAAAGAATCAAGCTTTACCTTGTTTTTTTCAAAACCCCCTTCTTGTCTCTCTCCAAAACTCATTTAAAAAGAAACAATTTACCTCCTTGAAAGTATTTTGATCCATTATAGTAAGTTCTTGATATAATGAGAACTAAACATTAACATTCATTTTTCTTATAGTTGGATGAACGTTTGAATGATATTCGAGAGCATTGATAGCTGGAGAATATCTTGCATTTGGAGAAGAGTCTAATTTTCAGCACGAAACATAACAAGTTTCTTTATAACTCTGAAGGGACAGAATAACTGAAGTATATCATTTTTCAGAAATCTTATGCCCTACATTGCGAGCATGGATAACTTTGAAAAGTTCAATCATTTCCGAGCAACCTTCCTTGAAGGAAGTTGGACTTCGTTAGTCTTGATGATCGGCTTCTACTTTCTTAATAACAACATTGATTTCTCGAAGCTCATGACACATGTCTCGCATTAGTTCTTCAAATATCTTGTTGTGTTCTTCCATAGCCTTCATGTTGTTAATTTTCCACCATGCTATTTCTTTGATAAACATAGATTCTTAAAGATTGGCCGGGGATTGTTGGCTCCGATACTAATTGTTAAGCCTTAATAAATAGTGGGTTTTAAGAAGATTTGTGGAAGAGAGGTGAAGAAATTGAGAGGGACAGAGTTAACAATTTGTACAGAAAAATTGTTCAATCTTATTGCCTAATGAACATGTTATTCTTTGTAATGTTTTGTACAATTCATTCCAGCAGCTAACCACCTCGAACTGCTACTGCTTGCTAGCTTATGCTGCTAGTGACACTGCTTTGCTGCTCCAGCTTATTAATTCGGTAGTTTAAGCTTTCATAACATCAAACTGTTATTTAATCTAGTATTTTTAATAAGAAACATTAGTTAGTCCTTTCATTAAAAAAAAAAAAACCAATATTGAATTCCTATGTTTTTATATTTTTTTTTGCAACTTAGTCCTTTATTTAATATTTTTTTTATTCTTAAATCTTACTTATCTCTAATTAATTTTTTCTTTACCTTATATCATCAACTACCGAAATAAAATACAATAAAACAAGGGAAATTCAAACGTAATAAAGAACGTATCTTAAAGATACCATCCATCTATATAGGTAGTCTCAAATTTATTATTAATGACCTTTTTTATATTGATTTTACTCTTAAATTCTCAAAAATATCAATTAAGGAATTTTATTTATTTTGAAGAATTCTCATTCATATTTCCATTCAAACTGTGCCCTTTTTTTATATATAAAAAAACAATATTATTTGGTAAAAACCTTAATATTTTTTATCAAATGATTTTGACGGAGTTTTTATTGAAAAATAAAAATAGTCCAATTAATGTAAAAAATAATTTTACTAGACTACCCACAATATTTTTGCATGTATATTTGAGGATTGCAAAAAAAAATAAAAAAAATAAAAGTTAGCAATCAATTCTGGTAAAGGGATTAATTCATCATTTGCGAAATTATAAGTACTAAGTTAAAAAATGTATAAAAAAAGCGACCAATAATCTTCAAAGTTCAAACTCAGTGTGTTGTCTGCAGACTGCAGCTGTTGAGAGATTGAAGGGCAACAAGTGACTTCATCAAACCTTTGTCTGTCTGCTTGCAAGTTGGAACCTTTCCTCAAAATCAAAACATGCAACAGGTAATCAATCGAAAACCCCCTACAAAACCCTACACAGCCCCCTTTTTTTTAATTATCTTTTTTTTTGGTTTAATAAATAAGTAAATAAGAATGAGTTGAATGGTTAAAGGGTGGTGGATCTGGCAAGGAGGTGACTTGGGAGGATCAACAGAATATCAACAAATTTGGCAGATTAAACAACAGATTCCACGAGCTTGAAGACGAAATTAAGATTGCCAAGGTACCATCTTTTTTGTATATTTATATGCCTCTAATTTTACTCTGATTAACTTTTTTCATTTATATGGAGATGGGTTTTCAGAATTATTATCAAGGGCAGCTTTGGTTTTGTGTTTTCAATTGATGGGTTTGTTTTATCATTGTTTTTGGGTTAGTTGTTTTTTGTTTTGAATAAAAGGTTAATATTTTTACTGAATATTATTGGTAGATAAAAAGAGAAAAGAAAGATTGTTGATTTTGGCTAATTATAGTGGCCAGCAAATGGAGTTTGTGTTTAAAAGGGTAAATATGATTGATTTGAATATGAATTGTAAGCCCGATTTTCTGTCTTGGTGTTTTCATGTTTTAGAGTGGTGTTTGCTTGTTACAGTAGAAGGGATTATGCAAATGTCAGGTCAAAAAAATCTTGTGCTTGCAACCTAAAGTGAGCTACTTGAGCTTGTGCTGAATGTTAATGAGTGTTGGGGTTGCCTCGTTTATCTTGCAATGAATGGACTTGAATGTGTTATTTTGACTAAAGATTGTTAAGGTTGGTAAATTCTACACTGATGGATGCATGAAGGTTGTGGGTTCGGGTTTTTTTCCTATCTCTCTTTGTGCGCTCGCGCGTGCTTTTAATGGGAATTGAAGTTAAGACTAAGCTTGTGAAGATTCTTAAGGAATTATTTGTTCTTATTTATCATATCTGAGCTTGAGTGGTTTGGTTTGTCATAGCATCGAAATATGTATTACAGGCAAGTTGTTGAATCTCTTTTGGTTCAGTTTTCTTTGATTTGTTGAGCATGCCAATGGACTGTTTTCTTAGAAAATTAAGTTGGAGCAAGCGGACTCTTGTTCTTCCAGGCCAAAACCAAAGTTAGTGAAACAGTAAAGTTAAATTCCAATCTTCCTCTTTGTTCCATAATTTATTTTAAAATCGAGGAGGGAAAGGAAGAAAAGTTGGAATAATTATTTTCTTGTTATAATTTTCTGGCTGTGCAAAAATTTTCCATCCAACATGCATTAGATTTTGTGGAAATTTTTTAAGGAAAGGTAAACTCAACATTGGAATTTAAGGTTCATTCTCTATGTTCTGATTTGCACCTTTGTAACAGATTTCTCTTCATAAACAAGCCGAGAAAATATTAAAATTTCTTGACTCTTTCCCCAACATGCCTCTTTCATTTGCTCCCTGTTTCTGAAATTAAACATAACACGCTGTCATAAGATTTAAGAAACGCTGAACTCCAGAAACTCTTCCTCAAATATTGGCTGTTCAAATACTTTACCACCAAGGTCCATCCAATCTAATATGCTTTGTGCAAAAAAAGATTATATCATTTCCCCTCGCAGATTTTTTTATCCTTTACCCATCTCCTTGACTTAACTATACATGTAGCTGTTGAAATTTATTGTAAATAAACAAAACACAAGTGCTAGCATTGTTTTTCCTTGCAGTCAAGTTGCCATTAGTAGTGCAACAGCACGGATAATAGAGAGTGAGGCCATCATTAGCAACTGGGAGAAAAGCTATCCATGTTGGCCTTGTGGGTTCCAGTTAGCCTAGTTGGTAAATTTACTTGCCATAGTCTCGAAATACCTGGAATTGAAACCCATGTAATCTGGGATGGGAGGGATTGAAGGGAGGAAATGATGTGTCTTGTTGTGTAACCCACCTTGTGGACCTAAGTTGCCCCACATCGCACCTGTTCTATAAACGCATTTGTGGATGTATAATTTCGTTTTTGTATCCTAGTCTCTTCCATTCTGAGTTTATTTACTAATACAATAGCTCCTTTTCTTCAGGAAACCAATGATAATCTGGAGGATGCAAGCAATGAGTTGATTCTTACCGATGAGGAGGTGGTTCGGTTCCAAATTGGAGAAGTCTTTGCTCATGTTCCAAAGGATGAGGTTGAGACCAGGATAGAGCAGATGAAAGAGGTGACTGGGAAGAACTTGGAAAAACTTGAGGAAGAGAAAAATTCTGTGCTTGCACAAATGACTGAGTTAAAGAAGATTTTGTATGGAAAGTTTGGGGAATCCATCAACTTGGAGGAGGATTAATGAGGTAGGTTTTTATTTTCTTTCCTTTTTCTTCCTCAGCAGCTTTCGTACTGATTTACTATGTTATCCATGGAAGAAGTCTCTTGTTCGTGGTTTTGTTGGATATTTCAGATTGCTGTGTAAGCTTCTTGAATATAGATGCTGTATTTTTCTTACTCGGATGCATCTGTTATGAAGTGATCCATTCTCCTCAAATTTTGATATTTATGTCTCCTTTATGTTAAGTTGGTTCGTATTTTGCTAGTCGTTGGGCTGCTCAAGCGTAGTACAAGTCCAACAAATTTGAAGTTCAAGAATCCTTCTAGCAACAAACTATTGACTAGGGACTTGCTAGGCAATCCGTAGGAGACTTGCAGAATCTTCCTTTACATTGCTTGATGTATGCCCATGCTTAGATTACATCCGCAACAGAAAATATTAGAAAATGCTAATCAAGCATATTGGACCGTTTGATCATAAGAACACGGCGTTTTCTTCCTATCCAAGTCACCCATTGGGGATCGGTTGATACCACTTTGTAACCTGCATTTGTGTATAGCTTTTGAGCACCCATATCATCTTCATATGCCCTGAGGGCAAGACATTCGAAACCCCATAGATGGGAGAGTACATCACAGGCTTTTAGCAATACACTTCCTATTTTCCGCCGCCTGTTATTATAAGAAATTGTTAGCCGCTGCCATAACATGAAAAAGCAGTTATTAGATGATAAGATCCCTGACGGGATTGAATGTTAGAACCTGAAACTTTTGGAAACAGCTATCCCTGATATATAAAGGTATTCATCTGCTCCCTCAAGGTGCTGTAGGACATCTTCATCTCTTAAAGCTGTGACATCCACAATGCCCACCAGTTTCCTTTCAGCTGCAGGCTCAGCGACCAAACATGCATATCTGTTAATGTTAAGATAATCATCATGTTTTCTGGCGATCAATCAGCCAAAGCACCAATCTGACCTATAAAAGAAAAATTAAAGAAAGGTTTTAATTCTTTAACCACCTGCAAGGCTTGAGTGGTTCACATGCTAAAAATGGATATCACATTCTCAGGGTTTAAAATCCTTTCTTAGCAATGTTTCATCATTACAAACTTATACATATTGTTCTATGTAATTATCATTTCTTGATTCAGTGGTTTTACCTGTCTGGAGGCGAGTTCTTAAGCTTGTAAAGAAGCCCAGAGAGCACTTCAGCCTGCGCGGTACAGCAATGAACACAGCAGTTATTAAAAGGAAAATAACAATCTCTCTCTCCTTTTCTCGTACTTCTAATGATAATTAAAAGGACAGGAAAAACCTTGAAGAACTCGAAGAAAAGGTCATCAAAGAGAGCCACTGGTGTGTGAAATGCTTCAGCTTGGATTTGAGCTACTTCCTTCATCTCATCTCGATTCTCAGCTAACCTCCTTACTTTCCATTCAAACTCACTCGTCAAATACTCAAACTGCTCCTCCTTCTCTTCAATACTACTCCTATCTTCAAGAAACACTTGCTCAGTTGCTTCCGCAGCTGATGTAGTTGAAGATGTACTACAGCATTGCACAATACAACGACCACTCCAGCCCACAGGTCTTTCGATCGGTTGGCTGACTTTCTTTCTGTTGCTTACAGTTTTCCAACTTCCATGATAAAACCTGGACCCTTTACCGGCATACCAAGGTTCAGTACATAGACTGTTTGAAATCTGCAAATAGCAAAGGCGCAAATTAGCCATTTTTGTTCATTTGTGTAGAGAAAGAGAATGCGGTCGCAAAAAGAAGGAAAAATAGAGCCATGGAGTCACGATTGGTTATAAGAGCTTGTTTGCTTGGAACCATACAAGTATATTACATGTGGAAGTACCTGAGCCAACCACGTGGCGTTTAAGATTTGCTACCAAGTGATTGGTCTTTCTATCCAGAGAGAGCCATCCTTGTCCCAATTCAGACAACTTACTACTACAACTCCCTGCACAAGCAGAATTTAATTATTAGGGTTAACTTAACTGTTAGGCTTTAAATTTAATTTTTAATAATTATAAATTTGAATTTTTTTAATTCCATTAAAAGTTTTAAATTATTATTAATTTTAAAATTTATAAAATTAATTAAAATACTCGTAAATTAATTTGAATAACTATATTCATAATAATAAAAAAATATTTATAGTAATTACTAATTAACAAGGACACCCTATTTGCCTCAGAAGCTCGAGCTACTAATCCTAAGACATTAGTGGTTAGCAATGGCTCCAACGCCCGAGTGACAACTTCGTTCTTCAAGTTTTTCGAGGTACGAGATGGGACAGGATCGAGCTAATTGGGCCCACATTCCCTCCCAGCAAACAATCATCACTGTGAGCTAAGAAATAGCTGGAGGAATATCTGCACCCACACCCCAACCTGTATCAAATATCATTCACAGCTGAAGCACCAATCAAACTGTTGCAGACTTCAAGATTACTTTGATAAAAGAGAATCCCATTGTCATATTTTATGTTACAAAAGTTGAACATGATGAAATTGTTGGGTAAATACTATATTACCTTCAAATCAACCTCAGAGCAGATAAAAACTTAAAAAGGACTGTTCTTTTCTCCCCATGCCCTTTTGTTTTCCTCAACCCAAACATGGTTGACATAAACATAGATATTAAACTTAACTCATGAATCGACTTGACATAAAATTTAGGTTATAGGTTAGGCTCGTTCAAATTGATCCAAGTCAATCAAAGAAAATCAAACTAGATTTTTATCAAATCTTAAGTTAATCAATCAATTCTGAATTGATTTTTTTTCCACCAGCTTCAGTATCAACCTGTCAAACTGAATTTAATAACAATGAACATAAGAGCACGTGTAAGATAGCAAAGAGAAAAGTTATCTTTTTAAGTTCTTGATGCCAACCATCATATCTCCGTATATATTACAGGAAGCCAAGGCATCCTTCCCCCCTTTAAATTTTTTTTCTCTATTTAAGTTCCAGGTTAGTCTTAACACAGAACAACTAAAGAAAGCTGACCCCTCAATTTAGCTCCAAGTGGCAGAAAATGCAATAAGGATCCACATATTTACCCCCTCTGAATTTGCCTATCCTTAGCAAATAACCTCGTAAGGATAGCAATTAGCAACTCAACATAGAAAACTTGCTTGGGATGATATGCTTTGTTCTTTAAGTTATCAAAGGGTGGAGATAGAAATGGAATAGGATGAAGCTAATTGGGCTATTTAAGTGGCCCCTCTCACGTTGTGAGCTAGAAATAGCCGGAGAATAATCATGCCCCCACGTCTCAACCTAGACCATCTCAGAAGAGGTCAACTCGAAGCCAACCTGTACCACAACATGGAATTATTACGGCGGATACAGACATGCCGACCACTTTGGGCGGGGAAGGAATTTACTAACTTTTATAAATTTGAACCTTTCAGAGGGAAAACTTGATCCGGCGGGGACCGCTTTCTGCTCATCTGGATTGTAAAGTCTGTTGCAAGTGGCATGGGCTAATGCGCCTAGACCTCAGCCAAAGAACAGAACTTCTGAGCCGTGTTGCCTGCGCAAAAAGCAAAAAGAATCGATGCTTTTTATATTGCCAACTGCAGCAGTTTAAAATGTGGTTGGCCACGTTGACAAATGGGCCCTCAAACCACAGGTTCTGGTCCCTGTGGATCAAGTTGCAAGAACAAGAATCCCCTGGAAATTAGAACCGTGAAAAATAATATAGGGAAGTAAACTGGCTTTCCCTCTAGCTCAATAAAAGCATTAAAACCCAGTATTATGAGTGCTGCACTGTTGCATCACAAACCGTGGAAATGCAAGTACCAATGCATGACCCTAACAATATAACTCCTACCATAAATTACAAAAAGGTTCAATTAAATAATTCAAAAGGTTGTAAAAACGTATCAAATTCAAAAGAAGATACAGGGACTACTAATATGAAGAGGTTAAAGATGTAGTAAAGACCTGGTTATGCTACTCAAAGAGATCTTGCTCTTATAATGTTTTTGAGCAGAAGCCATGACAATCTTGCAGAATGACCAACATACAAAGAAATCAAGAAACTATCACAGCACTGCAACTGGCCACAATCAGATATAACAAGTCTAAGCAAATACTCCAATATAAGAACAAGAGACAAGAATTTTTAAGCTGGTTAATCATCTCGATGATTCACAATGTGCTAGAGGAAGAAATAGAAGTTTCCATTAACAGTAATTGAAACATACAAATCAGTAATCACACTTGAATGACTACAACAAAGTTAATTACCAAAGTATAAAAATTCTACCAGAAACACACAAAAACCACCTCCCTGTAAACGGAACCAACCAACACGTTCCCAATTTGATCTTTAACAACCAACAATGCCACACAATATTGAAGTTACAACAAATCAAAAATCTCAAACTACAAAAACCGAGTCTCTGATCCCCAATTCCACTGTTACATCCTCCACGTCTTGTACAAAAAAACCTCGATTCAGATCAAGAGCCACCAATACAATATATGCTTCAAATCAGACCAAAACTTACCAAAACCAACACTCAAATCCGAGTATAACCCATTGTGGGTCGCAAAGGCTGACTACCAACAACCGAAAGCAATCCACCTTCAATAGCACTTTCCTCATCAAGAAACAAATCCTCGGTGCCCCTAAACGCGGCATGAACTCCAACAATCACCACCCCAATAATCAAAGCAATCAAAACATTCAAACCCACATGAGTAAACACCAACGCCAATATAGTAACCAATCCAAGCACACACAAAACAACTCTGTCATCAAGACTTTTATTAAACATCACCACCGGACCATCACGTCCGAAATAAAGAAACAACCACGCCACAAATATCACAATAAACACAATCATTGAAATTGGATGCCACAAAACACTTAAAAACAAGATTGCAAGAAATATCATTGCATAATTCACACGAAAGTAATTGACGTTGATTTTGATGCGTGAAATGGCTTCATTATAATTGTTAGGGCGAATGAAAGATGATAACTTCATAAGTTCTTGCCATGGACGGCGCGTGGCTATGAGGGTTTGAGTTGAAGTGCTGACGCGTGAGATGAATGTCAGGGTGGTTGGTGATTGTGGGGATTTTGTGGTGGTGGTTGTGGTTGCGCTGATGGTGGTGGGGATGGTGCCATAACCTGCTTGTGCTTTTCGTGACATCCTTTTGGTGGAGGGTTTTTGTTTGGATCTTGAGGACCGAAAGAAAGTTTGAAACTTTATGAGAGAAATTAAAGATGGGTTTTAATTTAGAGATAGAAAGGTGACAACTTTATGGTAAAACAGCATATTTTTTAGGGTTAGGGCCTCTGTAGAATTCTAAATTTCTGGGAAGACAATTGAGAAAGTGGAGAGAGAAAATGAATTTCCTTTCTTACAGGGAAAAAGAAATTAAGAATATCATGTTCAAAACGATGGTTTTATTTAATTACAGTTGTGACCCAATAATTAGTTTCGTGGAAGGTCCAGGATTTGAGCTTAATCCACCATCGAGCATGGACTCCAAATTTTGTGGAAATTGACAAGTTGCTTCTTCTTTTACTACTTAGTTTTCAGTTTCGTACTTTAAGTTTTGGAAACTTACAGTTCAATTGAGTAAACATGAATAATTACTCTCCAAACTCACTTAAAAAAAAAAAAATCAAATCCAAGACTCATAAAATCACTTCAAAAAATAGTTACTCCGGAGCACCGGAAAAAACCAAGCATCAAGGTGGCACTTTTTTATTCTTTGTCGTCAGCTACATAATATCGGGAAAGAGAGAATTTTTTTTTTCTGGAGAAAATCAAGGAGAAGAAAATTGTCTGCAAAAGAAAGGGTAAAAGAAAATTCTGATAGTTTTGAATTTCAGCTAGAAAAAACTCGTACAACTACAAAGAAAAACCCCACCAAAATCGCATGGATTCATAACAAAACCGGAAAGAATTCAACATAAGAAATTTATGCCCCAAGTATCAGTTTGTCTGGGGATACCATTTCTACTCTTTCTTTACTTTTCGTTTTGCTTCCTCCCCCACAGTAATACAACTAATTTAATTTTGCAGCTTCTTGCAGAATATTCAGGCAAGAGAAATTCCAGCAAAGCTTTCATCAACTACTTTTCCAGTCCTTCACAGTACTAATGTATTTGCTATGGGCACACATTATGATTTTCCCTGGTCTGTACCATGAAACTTTCTCCCAGCATCAACTGCTTCCCTGAATGAAGAGGCAAGTTGCATGGTTACGAATAAATTTAACCAGATAAGTACAAACAATTATCAAATCCCAAATAGTAAAAAAATATACTGTAGAGACACCATTTGATTCACAACCGGAAGTGCTTGTATTCTATGTTCATCATACAAATTCATCCCTCCATCCCTCACTGATCACACGAAGGAGCTGAAATTTTAATTGGTTTTCAAACAGTTTTTTTCCCCGTCCTAATGCAGTTTTTGCCAAGTAATTTGCATCTCTGTAAGTTCCCGAGTTAATTTTCTCAGTTAAGGATTCAGATTCCATAAGTTGATACACTGATATCTTGACTTGAATGGAAAGAATACCGAGTTTAAAGAGTCAGAGAAGCAATGATTTGTAATGAAGCTCTTTATCACATACCTAAAGGATTTCACAAGCTCCTTATTTTCAGGGTCAAGCCTCACACCCTCGTAAAAGGAATTTGCGGCTTCTTCAAACCTCTGCAAGTAAAAGACAATCAAGAAATGCTAGACAACGTAAATCACCGTAACACCCATGGAACAAAAGGAAAAAGAAGGCATGCCTGCAACAAGCGGAGAGCTGAGCCTTCCCGATACCAAGCTTTTGACCAATCCGGTTTTAGCTCTTTACAGGCCCTTGCATCAGCTAATGCTTGGTCAGGTTGCCCCAAGCGCATCCAGCTCAGGCTTCTATTCGAAAGCACGGTAGCATTAGTGGGATCCAAATCAATTGCCTGCAAATGCACATCAACCTCTTATTCAATTAATATCCAGCAAGCTATCCAATAATGATGGTTAGTTAACACCTAG
>Ga0325414_1007535_pt1 | contig 11530 bp, 7 predicted proteins | sample PopdelMetagenome_8_FD_206183 | JGI IMG/M metagenome (GOLD analysis project Ga0325414, IMG submission 206183) | Populus deltoides microbial communities from Bellville, Georgia, United States - Leaf-PdKOR-R3 | ecosystem: Host-associated > Plants > Phyllosphere > Phylloplane/Leaf | place: USA... | reverse complement strand
ATGAATGGTAATTTTTAATTGAATACCAAACTCGATGACGAGTTCCTTCCGGGCCTGGGAGACTAATACAAGAACTTTTTTAAGAAAATAGATACTTTTTTATTTTTTATTATGATGTTTTTCTAGTTTTTTTTTTTAATATTTGAAGGGATCATTTTCTTAAGTGTTTTTTCCTATTTAGTATTGTTAAGATTTTCTAGTTTTTTTTTTTCTATATAAAGGGTTGTAATAGCTTTTTGGCAAGTAGAGACATAAAAGAAAAAAAATTAAATATTTTTGTCGTGTCCCTATATTTATGTGGTTTTTGGTCTTTTAGGGTTTTGACATGTGATAAACCGCTTTATCTTTCGATCTTGTCTGCATCAATTGATATCAGATCCCAACAATTCTTAGTGGTTATTTTGTTTTGTTATGTGCTGCAAAACAATCATGGTTGTAAAAGGTTGTGGGACATAATGTGCTTATGTAAGAGGGTATTAGTAACTTTCCATTTTAGAAAAAAAAAATTCAAAAACTAGCATGTTGTTTCTATTTGTGTTTGTTATTGTCATTTTAAATCCTAAAATCCTGGTGGTAGGATCCATGATATGACATCTTGTATAAAGATAATATGTTAGAAACTCATGATGAGGTGACCAAAATATTCTTGATGGAAGACAATTCTTAATTGAATACTAAACTTGATAACAAGTTCTTTTCGGCTATGAAAGATTAATGTATAAGTTTTTAAGAAAATGAATTTTTTTTATTCTTTATAATTATTTTTTCTATTTTTTTATTTGAAGGGAATATTTTTTCTAATTTATTTTTTTTATTTAATATTATTAGAGTTTTCTAGTTTTTTCTATATAAAAAGTTGTAATAATCTTTTGACAAGTGCAGACATAAAAAATAAAAATTAAATATTTTGATTCTTTTTAATTTCTATAATTATGATATTTTTTTTCTTTCAAAATTTTGACATGTAATAAACCCTTGCTCTCGTTTGCATCAATTTTCTTGACTATATAGATACCAATTATATAGACGAGAAGACAAGAAGTATAGCATGCTTATGAAAAAAAAATTGAAGCAAAAGCCGAAAATATATGAAGGATGACAAATGTTTTGGTGATATTTCCTTTGTCAAGTTGATTTGTCCTTGGAAAACCTTGCTTTAAATAGAACCAAGAAATTAAATAACACAGACAACCACACAAAAATAACACATAGAGATAAGAAAAACTCATGTACGGGATAAGATAAAATTTATCGAGTTTGTAAAGGTCATTTGCCAGAAAATCCCTTCAATTGAAGGTATAAATCTCCCTAAAAATATCGTTCTTCGCTGATGAATACACAACAGCCTCATTATTCTTATTAGAACATTCATCAAAACTTATCTGAGCCATCTTGAGAGCCTGGTGACGAGTCTCCGAATCCTGAAGCAGTACCTGACTCGAAAAACTGGCCGCGCCGCGATGCTTCAATCTTCCTCTTCTTAGCGTGATAACTCATATGCCCACCCAAAGCATTTCCATTTATAAAAGATGCTTTGCAGATAAAGCATTTATGCTTATGAGCACGACTTGTTTGGGCTATTGATAGAGACCTTGGAGTTCTCCTGAGAGGACTTTTAAAATGGCTTGACAAGGCTGTGCTACCTAATAATTCTTGTTTTGGTTGCAAATGATGGGCATCAGGGAGTTGGATTTCTTGAGCTTTTGACGACAGGGAGGTATTCATCAAGCCTAGAGACAGTGAAAGATATTTAGGCATATTTAGATTGGTTTGGTTAAGGCTGTCCAAATTTGCCACAAGGATTGGTTGGTCAATCCTATTATTAAGGATGCTAGGGTTTTGTTGGTAATTGCTCATGATCATGTTAGAGCCAACATTCAATCCAACCAAATGATTCCCGAGGCTTTGAGCATTTCTATCAGTTGTGAATGTTACAACACTATCGCTATAGCATGGCGATGCATATTTCAGGATTCCTGCAAATTGTGTTTCTTGATATTTGACATGAATTGTTTGACTAAGATAGTAGAAAGGTGGGTTCAAAGAAGTAACTCTAGGGGTTGGAATGAGACGAGGAAGAGATTGTTGGTTTCTCAAGGCGATGAATTGATGGCTAGTAATTGGAAGAGAGTGAGGGTTCACCATAGAAGGATGAGCACTGATCAAACCAGAAGAATGGGGTTGCAGCTCTTCTGTGGCAGTAGGCTTTGTAGCCACTACTACTCTAGGAAAAGGAGCACACTCAATTTCTGTGTTGGATACAACATCTATTTCTTCGGCCAATGGTGGATTTGTATGGACGAGAAGATTTTGAAATGATAAATTTGGCGCAGAAAAACTGGCGTTGGACATGTTTGAAAGATTTGGGAGCTCAAATTCTTTGCCCATTTGGATAGCTACATCGAACCAGTCTTCAATGTATTGTTGTGGATCATGCTCGACTTGCTTGGCCATAGAACTAGATGATTTAATTTCCTGATGGGATTTTCGTGAGAGAGGATAGGCTAATATGTGATCATAGATTCACCTAATCAATACACAGTTAAATACACACTCTCACACCATTACTTGGCCACGAATTCATTAAAAGATGCAAGAACAATATCAATGGAAAGTAAGGTGTTGAACTAATTAATATTTTGCTGTGGTTGAAAAAAAGAAAGAAAGAATCTGATATATCTTCCTGGCATGAGAAAACATTTCCATGCATGGAAATGGGATTGGTTGTACTTGGTCGTATATACGGTATGGAATTCAATTTCTTACTTTCTTTAACTCCTTTTTTTTTGGTGTATTTCTTTTTGTGCATTTTATTTTCACTAATTTGTAATAAAAGGAAAAAAATAAAAAAATAAAATTAAAATTAACTATACAGTTAATCCACTTTTTTCTAGTGTGTGTGTGGGCGTATTTAAAATTAAAGTCCTTTATATATATGCACTAGGTCATTCAAAATAATATTTAATACGAAATGTATTTTTATACCTAAAAGAAAAATCTATTACTATAATTTAACAAAATAATATTTGGTATTTTTCTAAAATTAAATTGAAAAATGTTAGTGCATAATCATATTTGGAAGGGTAGGAATTGTTGAGCCGGATTTATAACCTTTATTTAGACTTCTTACCGGGTGGTTTAATTTATACCCTATATTGGGTTATTAGGCCTTGAGATTTATGGCTAGGCCCGTTTTGAAAAAAAAATATGAAAGCATATTTTATATTTGATAGGAAAAAAAACTTTTAAACACATGAAAAACTTGTTTACTAATTACTTTAACATTTGAAATTCATGTTTTTGGAACTAGAAAATTACTCTCTAAATTCTTCATTTAAAAAAACTACCCTCTAAATTCTAAAAAAAAACCTTGTTTAGGTTTTTTAGAAAAACAAAAGTGATATTTTATTGTTCATTAGAATAATAAAATATGTCTTGGATCACAATATTTTGATGATACCTTTTAGGGTTTTTTTATTTATATAATAATGCTTTATCTATTAGTTAGCCATCATTTTCTATTTATATATGTAGGGCAATGTATAATAATTAATGTAGAGTTTACAATACATCAATAATAAACATTTCCTAAATATGTGCAAGCCTATACTATTTTATATATTATAATAGGCTTCCTCAAACCGAGGGTGGAGATTTTATTTGAAGTTTGAACCGAAGAGCAGTAAAAAGGAGAAACAGGAAGAGGTTTTGTAAGAACATTTACAAGTTGATCCTTGAAAGGAATAAAACGAATCTAAATGGCTTTTGTAGCAACTCTGTCATGGACAAAATAACAATCAACTTCAATATGCTAAGTACAAGCATAAAATATAGGTTTTGCATACAAATAAGGAGCACCCAGATTATCATATCAAATCATAGGCATTGAAGAAGGAGTAATATGTAGATCTCACAATAAATATTGAAGCCATATGACTTCAGAAATGCTATTAGCTAAGACTTTATAATTAGCTTCGGTAGAAAACCAAGCAACGATGTGTTATTTCTCGAACTTCCAAGAAATCAGTGTATATCAAAAGAAAATAAGTTAGCCACCCATAGATTTACGATCATCAACACTACCAGCGTAATCAACATTTGTAAAACCATGCAAGAAAGAAGAGCTAAGGGTGATATGAAGACCAAAGGAAGTCATACCCTTAAGATAAATGAGTTTAACGACAGTCTAATGTGAATCTGTAGGAGAATGCTTATACTGACACTTTATGAACAACAAAAAATATCTGATCTCATAAAAATGAGATAAGAGAACAAGCAATCAAGAACATGTTTATCTTGTCGTAGCATGAGACCCATAGTAACAGGAAGAGCCTCAATGCTTAAAAAATAATAAATTACTTCTAAATGCCGAAGTTTAAACTCTGAGTTCAGCAACAGAATCAATCTGTGAAGTAAGGCTAAGTTGCTTCCAGTTAACAAGATATCATTAACGTAAAATAGAAGGCAAAAATATCATCACCCATAGATAAAATGAATAATAAGGTGTCAACCTTCGAAGCATGGAAGCCAAGAGAGATGAGATAATCACTAAGTCAAGTGTACCTTGCTTGAAGAGCTTGTTTCAAACCATATAAGGATTTATGCAACCAACACGAATGAGAAAAGAGAGTATAATCAACAAAACCTGGAGGTTGCTGCATGTAGACCTCTTCGTTAAGTATCCTATTGAGGAAGACATTATGAATATCAAGTTGATTAATTTTCCAACCACGTGACACCGCAATTATGAAAATTAACCAAACAATGGCTTGCTTAACAACAAGACTGAAAGTCTCAAAGTAATCAATACATTTTGTTGACTAAAGCCTCCAGTAACTCTGCAACAGAGGCATCAGTAGCAGACAGTGAAGAAGCAGCAACAAGACAATTGGGAGAACCAATAACAGCAGACTTGCTAAGTTGCAAAGTAGAAGGGTCTGAACCTGTGCCTACAATATGATTGTTAAAGAAACATGTATGTGGTGATGGTAGAGCAGGACTAGTGGTCTGTTGTGGGTGAGCAAAAATAAAAGTAGGAGATTGAGAGGGGTCTTGATATTCTTTAGGCTGAGAGGTTGTAAGCATAGGAGAAGGAAAAGAGAGGACATGAGGAAATTGGGCAGATGAATAGGATCAGATAGAGAATGACAAAGTGATTGTGTAATTTGTTCAGATTTGTTAAAAGGAAAGACTTGTTCATGAAAAAAAACATGACGAGAGATATAAATGCGTTAAGTTGTGATGTCAAGATAACGATAACTAAGGTGAGAAGAGTTATACCCTAAAAACACACATGAAGGATAACAAAAATCTAATTTATGATTATGATAGGGATGCAAAAACAAAAAACAAAGACACTCAAACGTGCGCAAAAAATCATAATCAGAAGATCATTGAAAGAGACAATCAAAAGGAGATCTACGGTCTAGGACAAGAGTAGGCATTCGATTGATAAGATAAACCAAGGTTTCAAAAGCATAATTCTAAAATCTTAATAGTGTTTTACATTGTCCTAGAAGAGGAAGACCAATTTTCACAATATACCTATGATGACGTTCAACTATTCTATTTTGTTCATGAGTATAAAGACAAATCAAACGATGATGAATACCAATAGTTTGATAAAAAATGGATAATCTGCAGTATTCACCACCTTAATCAGTTTGAACAGATTTAATTTTTAGTGAAAATCGATGCTCAATAAAAATTTGAAATTGATGAAAAACAGAGAAGACATCAAATTTTACAACAAAAAGATAATAGCATATATATTGTATGCGCATCAACAAAAATAACAAAAACCATTAAAAGAAAAAAGGGAGCAAGACCCTAACCATCACTAAAAATTAATTGAAGTGGAGCCAAAGTTTTGTGACACGTAAATCCTAATGACAAACGTGATGATTTTCCTAACAGACAAGCTTGACACTAAAAAATAAAACATTTAGAGATATAAGAAATTTTATTTTTCGAGACTAATAGATTAAAAATACAGGAAGTATGATGACCTAGTCGACAATGTTATAGATCAACAGAAGCAGATATATGAGGAGACTGATGAGCTTGTGGAATGAATGTGGTAGAAGTCTTGGATAAAATATAGAGACCATTTTTATTCTGACCAGAAAAGAGTAGTGTCTTGATGTTAAAATCCTTAATATAAAACACAAATAGGTGAAATTCAAAATAAACATTGTTATCTAGACAAGATTTCTGAACAGAAAGTAAACGTTTTTGAATATGCGGTACATGAAGAACAATAGATAAAGTGAATGTACGTTGTGGTGTATGTAGCTTAGTATGACCAATTTTAGATATGAAAAAGCCTTTACCAACACCAACATGCAAGTGATCATCACCTAGATATGGTTCTAACACCGTCAGATTTTCAAGATCAAGTGTGACGTGTTGATTTACACTAATGTCGGGAAACCAATCCACAGAGTTTGTGGAGAAAATATTGCCCTGCACAAGATTGACACTAGGTTGTCGTCCGTGGTTTTGAAGTTGAGCATATTGGGGGTTGAGTGACTGAAGGTGTGGCATATCTGACACTAGACATTAGACCACTGTGAAGAGTTATGAGACCTCTTCTTTTACTGCCACTTTCCCTGCTTTTAGTCGTTGTTTGAAGACCCATTGAAACTCCAAAAATCAGAACGATAAGCAAACTCGTGTCCTTTACCACTATAAAAATTATTACGCTAGCCTGTAGAAAAACATCCTCTGTCATGATAGTTATTAGAGTTGTTGTGAAAAGAACCAAAAGACAGAGGTTGAGCAACAAGAGATTAGGGTGGCTAGTTTGGCGTGGGCAGTAAAGGGGTAGTGATAACAGCAACACTCATGGATTGAATGGAGGTCTTGTGAAGGATCTCATGAGTTAGGAGATGACTATGAAGATCTGCATATGAAAGAGGTTCTGCCTTGGTCACAAGACTTGTTACCAAGTATTTAAACTCACCCTAAAAAAAACACTTACAAATTAAAATTCTCTAATGAAACTGGTCGGCCAACAACAACTAATTCATCAAATAATGCATTTTCCTTTTGCATAAATATAGTGATCGTATCATCACCTTGTTGAAGATCTTGAAAAGAACTATGCAGTTGCATAATATAAGAATTAGATGGAGAAGCGAGAGCTTGCTTAAAAGTATGCCAAACAGAGTGTGAGGTTTGACAATTGACAACAACATGTAGGACATCCATTGAAAGAGAAAAAAGTAGTGCACTTAGAATAAGTTGGTCCTGCTATTTTTAATGAATAAAAGAATTATTAACCCGAAGAGAAACATCATCAGTAGCAACCACATGAGGGGAGGGACATGTCAATGAGCCATCAACAAAGTGGAAAATTCCTTGTCCAAGAAAATATGGCTTCATCAGCATTTGCTAATAAAAGTAATTTGTGTTTGTAAGTTTCAAGGAAATAACTTGATGAGTATTGAAGAAGGGAAAAATTGAAGTATCCACAGTGAACAAATACATGGCAACATCAACAAGGGAAGAGTGCAAACTCACGCCAACACTAATAGGAATCACTGACAAAATAGAGGGAGAAGACAGGGTCTGCAAATACATAACAAAATTCATGGCAGTAGCAAGAGAAGCCTCCAAAACAGAGGGGGTAGAAGAGGTCTGCATCGATGGCTAAGAAGAAGAGTATATTGGAGAAAAGGAAAGAGAGTTTAAAGTGTCAGTGACTCTGATACCAAATTGAGAATAATAGAGGGCTTAACCTATTAGTTAGTCTCCCTTTTCTATTTATATATGTAGGATAATATACAATAGTTAATGTAGAGATTACAACACATAAATAATAAACCATTTCTAAATATGTACAAGCCTATACTATTTAATATACTATAATACTATTTATTGATAAATCAAAATGATTAAGTTATTTGTCCTCTATTAGGAATAATTATAGGCTATATTTGAATTAAAAAACACATTTTAAAAAATAAAAAATAAAAAAATGGAATGGTTATGAACAACATTCTTCTTGGTTGTTTGTTTTTTAAGAAATAAAATAAAAAAAATGAAATCTAAATATTGATATTATTTGTTACTAATAAAATTTAAGTGGGGGGCAATATTGTTGCCACCGTTAAGATTTAGTATTTTGTTCTATTTTTCCCCCCACCAAATTATACTCTTTAAGTTTCTAGGTTTAACTACTTTATTTTAATTAAGAGTTAATATTTTGTATATTGTTGTCAAAATCATGAGTTGACTCGTAAAATCGTATGGTCTTACAAGTCAACATGTATATAATGTCTAAAATCGGATTAAAAACTCAAAATCGGTCAAACTCGGTCGAAATCGATTAAAATCGGTCAAACACGGTAAAATCGGATCGATTTTACGAGTTTGACAAAAGTTCAAAAATTTATTGTCTTCCTATCCGAGTCCCCCGACATTCTACTCCACTCCACTCCACAGTCCCCACTCCCTAGTCTCCCCTTTCCCCGTTGCCCATATCTTAAATTTTCAACCTTAGCAAACTAACACTTGAATTGAAGGATCTTGGGTATGGGGAAACCTAATACTGTATTTTAGGCTGGAAGGTATGATCGGAGGATCGAAACCATGAGAAGACAAAGGTAGATGGTGAGGAATCAAATGAGTAAAATAAGAGATATGAATATTTATAGAGAGAGAGAGAGAGGAATATTGTGCTTTAAACTAACCATTGTTAACTACAAAGAGAGAACTCGAAATACATGTCTTGCTTAGTGGGATATTTGGACATTATTTCTAGGACTTTTCACTAACATAAAAAAGGTGGAAGACGAGGTGGCATGAGACAAAATTGATGTCATTTTGGTAGGCTTTTGTTCTCACTATCACGGGCTCATTGTATTGGTTTCTATTTTTTTTTAAAAAAAGTTGGTGATATACCTTAGAAAGTTATATCATCTCACTGGTTGCCTGCAGTGTGTTTCAAGACCTGTCTTCTAGAAAATGTTCTTAAACTTTATCAATAAAATATAGTTGTTTAATCTTTTTTTTCTTTTCGTCTGTGATTGAAAGTTTAATTTTACATTTCATTATGTGATGACTTAAAAGTTTAATTTAAAATTGAATTTCTAATTTAACCATATAAAATTTTAACACAATAAAATCAGGTCGATTCAATCAGAGTTTTAATAGCTTATTTTACTCCTCTCAACTAGATTCAATTAGGAATTTAACCATATATGTGTATGTTTTTTTTTTTTGTATTTTATCCAACTCTCTACACTATACATCCTTGTTAATACATATATTGATTCTTGAATAGATTGTTTATTTTAGATTTATTAATTTTTAATTAATAAAATTTTATGGACATAATTGTATTATGTTGTATTTTAAGTTATTTAAATCATGTATGAATTTTAATATGAATTATATATTTTAAGGTATTTGAATATTTGTATTGTTTATTTTATTTTTATTTTTATTATGTTATATTATTATTTATAATTTAACTGAAATTATCAATATATAATTAGTTAAAATATTTTTTTTTTAAATTCATGATTTTATGATTCAAGTTTATAATTCAAATTTATATTATATATTCCGTGACAGGTCAGCCTTGATTTTGTAATCTAAATTGCTTCTGTCTAGTCTAAACTCTAAAGACAAAGCTTTATCCACTCAAGTAAGAAGACAAGAACTGCTGAAAGTTGAAATTTTTTTTTTCATTAATTTATAGCTCAAACAACACCTTAAGAAGGCTACCCGTTTTCCCTTCATCATGGATAAACATTAAACACAACACGGCATATATATTCCTCCTTTTTCAGGCTTACCTAGCCTAGCTATCTTGATATTAATGGCAGAAACATTAAAACTTGTTCCTGAACCAGAAAACGCCCTTTTCATCTGGCTCAACATACAAACACTCTCCTGCCTCCCTCCATAAAGCCTTGTAAAATGGAGTAGAATCAAACTGGTAGTACTCACCCAGTATTGGCTTGATTGCTATAGTAGCCTCCATTGCATGATAATGAGGTATTGTAGCTACAAGATGGTGAGCTACATGTGTGTCTGCAATGTTATGGAAGACCTTGTTCAGAATCCCATAGTCTCTGTCCACAGTTACCAAAGCTCCTCTAAGCCATTCCCATTCAGTGGAATCATAATGTGGCAATGAAGGATGAGTGTGCTGCAAGTATGTGATAGTGACAAGGAATCCATTAACAAAAATTAATGGTACCCCATAAATGCTCATCACAAATGCTAGTCCTTGTGTTATAGCAATGCGGTAGAGCACAAATGTTGTAGCAAAGATGCCTAGATCAGAGATGTAAATATGAAGCGTTTCACGATCAGAATATATGGGGCTGTAGGGATCGTAATGACAAGCAAAGCGATCATAAGGTCGCCCGGAGGCGTTGAAGGTTAGGTATAAGGGCCAGCCAAGCAGAAGTTTGACAGCAAGACCTAAAGCTCGGCCTGGTGGATTGTTTAGGTACATGGAATACCATGGGATTTGAGACTTGGGCTTCGGGACGAACACTTCGTCGCGGTCGAGGCACCCTATATTTGAGTGATGGCGGCGGTGGCTGTATTTCCATGAAAAGTATGGGACAAAAAGTGCAGAGTGGAGGATTAAGCCAACTGTGTCATCGACCCACTGGTAGTCACTGAAGGCATGGTGACCACACTCATGAGCAATGACCCACAGACCAGTGAGAATGCAGCCTTGGAGAATCCAGTAGATTGGCCATGCAATATAGGCAAGATGAGATGGTAGGAGGTGGAAGTAAGTGATGGCAATATAGCCCAAAAGAGAGCTTATCAACAGGTCATAAACCACACAGGAGAATGAACGGAGAAGGGATCTTTCAAAGCAATGGGGTGGGATGGCCTTCTTGATTTGGCTAAGTGTGAATGGAGGCTTCGTGCCTGGCACTCTCTTGATATGGCTCAAGCTTTCTTTTTCTTCACCCTTGATATTAGGGTTAAACACTCCATTGGTTCCCATCGTTCTGTTAAACTTAAGCTTCCTTGCAAATCCTGAAAACATGATCAATTGAGATATAAATTTTTTGGTCTAGCTTTAGCATTCTGATCTGAATCTGATTCTATATAACTACGTATGCAAGCTCAAAAGTTGCTGACGTTGTACGTAACTACAGAAGTAAGCTTCTGTCATAAAGAATACATATATAGTACTGGAATATATACTAGCAGATGAACGAGAAAATTAATAAATGGATTTTTGATAAACAGAATAAGAATAAGAATAAAAGAAAAAAGAATAAGAATAAGAACCCATGAGATTATTATAACTTCAACTTTTATAGAAGCTCAGCTTAGCAATCAATTATTTTATTTTATTTATTCATTTATTTATTTTTCATTTAAATGGAAAGAAATTCATGGCAAAAACTTAAAACAGAGAATATTGTTAGTTTTCCTATGACAATTTCAATATCTACTCTCCATCCATTTTTTATTTGTGGGAGATTAAGGCCGATCTAGTGAAACGTTACCAAACAGCAACACTAATATTAAACTTTGATAAATT
>Ga0325414_1007534_pt1 | contig 11531 bp, 6 predicted proteins | sample PopdelMetagenome_8_FD_206183 | JGI IMG/M metagenome (GOLD analysis project Ga0325414, IMG submission 206183) | Populus deltoides microbial communities from Bellville, Georgia, United States - Leaf-PdKOR-R3 | ecosystem: Host-associated > Plants > Phyllosphere > Phylloplane/Leaf | place: USA... | reverse complement strand
TTGGAATGTTAAATTATTGAACTCTACAACTTGGTTATAAAACCTAGATTAGTCCGAAAATTGATGAGCTAAAATACAGACTAATCCGAGTTAAAAAGAATTATGTAAAAAAGTATGTTAAAAACTTGAGTTAACCTAAAATTGAGTCTGAAGCTAAGTTCTATAACAAGTGTAGACATTATAATCATTACGCTAAATTTATAATCCCCTCAGGAGGTACCTATACGTAAGTGTAATTAATAATAACTCACTCATTAATTACTCCCAGAAAGATACAATGTCAATTATTAATTACTCCAATAATTACCACTGCCCAATTGCATTGAAAAAAAATTCTAAAGTTTCTTTTGCCTGAATCATTATGATTGGCAGAGACAGAGTATGTGATGTGAAGTATTCCTATCGGATGACATCACTCTCCCTCCCTCCCTCTCTCTCCTGTGTCTAACTCAGATTCCTATTCCATTTTCAAAGTTTAAGTCTTTCTCTGTTCACTCTTTCTAATTCTTGATCCTTAAAACATCAAATACTTTAGAGGGTGTATATACTTAACTAGTGAAACTTTTCAACAAGACCCAAAGCAGCGTATTTATCAAATCTTGAAAAAAATGTGGTCTTTAGCTCCTAAGATCCAGGACCCATTTACCATTGTAGGGTAATTTCAAGACCCATTTCGTTTCACTGATACTTCCAAGCATTTTGGGCATCGATCTCCTTCCTTTGAGGGTATGTACTTACCTAGTATTTTTGGTTTTACGGTTTGTTTAGGTGAAGATTTGTGTTTTGGAGCTCATTATAGATCACTGACTTGTGAAATTGCATTTTGGGGTTTGGTTTTAGCTATTTATGACTTTGTTTGAGGTTGCAAGAGAAAGTTGCTTTGCTCTGCCTAAAGGGGTAGTTATACATGAACTTCGGTCCCCATAAACTGTTTGCAACATAGGAGACAGGTTTTAAATTTTGGCAATCCAAGATTTGTTGCTTGGCCATGTGTGTCTAGTCAAGGGTCTATTTTGGGTTCCAAGCAGTTGTTAAGATATTGAAGAGAGTGTATGAAAGAGAACATCTTTATCGGCTTTGAAACTTTATATTTATGGTGATTAGTTGGTAGGATATTGAGATTTTAAGTGGATTTGGATGCTCTTTTTGTTGTAGTTGTAATACTGATTTGAAATTGTAAGGAGGTGGATCTCGAGGTTAGTGATATTCCGGTGGATTAGTTTGGATGGCATCTATAAGGAGAACATTGTCTCCTGTGCCTAGAGCTGGAACCTTATTAAATGGGGAAGCCTGTCAGGTGGCTTCTCCTTTGTCCAAGTCCTCATCGTCGTATTCTCAGAGCTACCCAACTTCTGGTGGATTTCTATCTTCAATTTTTGGTTTATCAGACGTTCAAGCTTTTGCTTATGGTGTTTTTTCACCAAGATCTTCGAGACCATTGGAGAGGTCAAAATCCAAGGGGCAAGTTTGGAAGAGGGCCCTTTTCCATTTCTTGGTTTCTTTTGTGATTGGGGTTTTTATTGGACTAACCCCATTTGTCTCGATGAATTTACCTACGAATCCCATGTCAAAGCACCAAGCGTTTTCATTTGAGGTGGTATCTACTGTTGGGAATTTTGATAAGCATGAAGATATGACAAGAAATGCAACAACAATAGCAGAAAGGGGAGGACTTGAGAACAGTACCACACTGGAGCCACAAGTGAAGGAAGAGGAGTCAGGGGATGGGAATTCTAATGGTACCTCCATTAGCCTATCACTCTCTGAAGATGTGAATTTGGTGTCTCGGAAACTCTTGATCATTGTGACCCCAACTCATGCTCGACCACTTCAAGCCTATTATCTGAGTCGTTTGGCGCACACATTAAAACTGGTTCAACCTCCTCTATTATGGATAGTTGTGGAAATGACATTGCAATCTGATCATACGGCTGATATTCTGAGGAGGACTGGGGTTATGTATAGGCATCTTGTTTGCAACAAAAATTTAACTGATATAAAAGACAGAAGTGTTCACCAAAGGAATGTGGCATTGTCTCACATTGAAACCCACCACCTTGATGGAATAGTCCATTTTGCAGATGATTATAACACTTACTCAGCAGATCTTTTTGAGCAAATGAGGCAGATCAGGTAACTATCGGTCTATGCAGACTACGCATCCCCATTCCTGTACAACTACTCTTTATTGGTTTTCCCTTTGGAATCTGCTATATTTTTATTATGTGACTTTGCACCTTCCGTGAAATTTTGCACAAGCTTTACAGTTCACAGTATGTTTGAAATTATGTATACAGTTTCCTGCTGTTCAGCTCTCTAATGAAATAAAGTAGTATCATTGGAATTGCATCACCAGATCCTGGACTTCAATGTATCATAATATAATGGACGATGAATATTTTTTCTTTGCTAAAGACTGAGTTCCTGCTGTAGTTTATGGTGTTAGAATGGATAGAAAAGCCAAGAAATATAAAAAATGTTGAATATAAACTCATTTATGAAAATTTCACATGGGAAGAAAAGATTGCATATTTGTTTTTTTATATAATTACTGTTGTTCTGAGAATGTTGTGAGATTGTTGAAATGTATTAGGTTACAATTTCTCACAAGTGATTGGAAACTCTGCATTCATTTTTATTTTTTTTAATAAATGCCATGTATCTGCTGCAGATATCGTCCGCCTAGGGATTTGCATTTCTTTGCATGACTTCCAGCTCTCTGTTCTTTACTCACATCACTTGCTTATCTATTCTTGGTTTTATACCAGTTTAATGTTAGATGGATCACCCCTTTAAAGATATGCATTTTATGACATCACTTTCTGGTTCTCTACCTATTGTCATGAGAGTGCATGCCCTTTTTTACTTGCAGGCGGTTTGGGACATGGACAGTTGCCAAGTTAACAGGAAACAAAAACAAAGATTTTGTAGAGGGCCCCATTTGTAATGGAACTCAAGTTATTGGATGGCATGTGAATGACTCAAGGAGGAGATTTCGGAGATTCCATGCTGACATGTCGGGGTTTGCCTTCAACAGTACCATCATTTGGGATCCAAAACGATGGCACCGCCCTACGCCCGAACCTATTAGGCAGCTTGACACAGTAAGGGATGGCTTCCAGGTCAGTACCTCTTCTTGTCATCTTATCCATTGAGTACACCACATTGCAATCTGTTCGCTGCTGCTTCTATTCCATTAAAAAAGAACCGCGTATATTTTCTGGCTTTCCTTTTGCACTATTACAGATGGGGAAGTGAAATATAATGAAAGAATGAACCCTGTTTTTGACAAATTTGTTACTACCAGGGGTTTATTACTCTTAACTGGGTGACAGCAATACAGACAGAAGCTTTGCCTCCTTAAAGATAATCAATCGTTCTTTTTTCCATCCTTGTCTTTTTTCGTTTTGTTTCCTCTGAAAAGGGGAACATTCTCAATCCAACAATTCGCTACTTATACTGGGCTTTGGCTTTAATAATTAACTTCACTTATCTGCTTCTGCAGGTTAGCTCATTTATTGAGCAAGTTGTGGAAGATGAAAGCCAAATGGAAGGCTTATTGGAGGACTGCTCAAGAGTCATGGTCTGGCTTCTGCAGCTTCAATCATCTAATTCCTTGTATCCTCCTAAATGGTTCCTTGATGGTAATCTGGATGTCATCACCCAGGCTGCATGAAATTCTTGCTTTAAAACGAGTCCATTTGGACAATTAAGGTAGCTCAGTTTCCAAGATGTTTGTCTTTAATTCACCATCTCTTGCCAATTAATTGGATTCTTTTCTATTTGAAACGAATGAGGCGTGCTCATATGCTTCATGAAACTAACTGATTCTCGTTTTAGACTAGTCATTTCACATTCTAGGGAGTATGTCCCCTTCAGTTGGTTAACAAGCGTTGGCTGGACTCAGTTTCCTGCTTACTAATAATAGCCTATGGGGAGCAGTTCTTTGATTTTACTTATGCCTTGTGGCATTTCAAGTTCTATGCAAAATAGTATAGAACTGGTTCCTATCATGAGATGCGCAGACATCTTACTCAAGAAACAAAATGCATCATGTAAAATTGAGCTAACACATCACGCCTTTATGATTTATTTCTCGGTATCTCTTCTATCTTTCTCCCACTAACTTTTCATGTTAAATGTAGGCGCGGTAGGATGGATGCATCCAGAATCACAGATCTTCCTGCTCATGGGTGAAACCAGTTATTTGGACAGACGGGTGCTGGGAATGGCCTTGGATACCACTGGCTGATATTTTGCCTAATACATCAGAGTATAGGCAGCAGCACTGTTTAAACATTGCTTTTGTACAGTCATATCATTTGCCCATTTTCAGTGTTGCTGCTCTTTCCAAACAAATTGGCTAAATTTTTTATTACTTGAGGAAAGGGTGGTTAAAATTGTAAACCACCCTCAAGTTCAAGCTTGGCACCAACATTTTTTATATTGTTTTAACGTCAAAGGTATCCTGTGTGTAAAACTCAAAGCAATTTTGGAAAATCTACGTGGTACTTGTCTGTGTCTAATCCATTGTACAGGCTTCTCCTCAAGTTTTCTTTTTCTATACACGCAGTGATACCACTGATGCAATGAGCTTCTCTATTCCTTCCTGGATTGCCATCCAATAAAGTGATCATGTCAATTATGCATGCTACAAAAGTTAAGGTCTTTTACAATCTTTCCCACACAGATGGAAGGAGCTGTGGAAGCAACTTTAGAAAATGTAGCTGTGAAAAAAAAAAAGAGGAATTGATCGACAGTTTCATTGCTACTATGGCGAGACCAAGTGACAGCTCTAGCTAATAAACCGTTCTGCGAAAACTTGAATTCTACGCTGCCTTAAACATTGATAAGACAAGTTGCTTAAGAATAAATAAAATATAATAGAGAACCATTAGTAAACCGTCGATATGTCCGAGTGGTTAAGGAGACAGACTCGAAATCTGTTGGGCTGTGCCTGCGCAGGTTCGAATCCTGCTGTCGACGTTTCTATCCTTTTATTCCTAGCACTGATGATTCGGACTACAGGTCGTTTGTATGTCCTGATAATTTTGCTTCTCGCAAGCTATTCTAAGGACATGTTCCTTTCTGTCTCTATATATACTCTCTCTATTTTTATTTTTTTTTGGGTTTGATAGGAAAATTTCACTTGACATTTTTTTTATAACAAAATAGAATGAGTGCCACTCACTTCATTCCATCTCTTCTTCCTCTGATGCATAAGCTTTCCCCAGTAATCCTACCTAGCTAGCTAGCTTTCACTCATTCACAATATCCAACACATTACTAGTGATGGAGCCTAACTTGGACCTAATCCTCCTTGCACTCCTCTGTGCATGGATGTTTCATTGCTTGTGTACGTAGTACTAGCTAGCTATTATCTAATTTACCATCTTGAATGCCGCATTACTTGCGTTCTCCCTCGCAACCCTCTCTATTGCTGTAATTGATCTGCAATCTTTTGGTTCTCGGTTTAAATTGCCTCCAGAGGAAAAGTCTGAGCTGGGTTTTGCTCTACTTCTCTATATCATCGTGTATCATGTCATTTTGGCTTCAAAACCTTTCTTCGAACGCACGTTTTCCGAATTCAAAGTGAAGGCTGGACATGTTTTGAACCGTACAGAAGCTTTTAGCTAGCTCTTTTGACTCGAAGAATATTATGATGATGTTCTTATCGGCACTTTTTTTTACCACTTGGGTACTGCTCAAGCAATTGGTGCAATGGAGAATTAATGATGAGTAGCTCGCTGATTGCATAGTTTTAAGTTCTATATGTATCTTAATTCCATGCCCAAAGAAATTGCCTTCATTCATGGTGTACTTAATGAGAGACATTTTTCTAATGAAAAATAACAGAACATGTGCTGTATGTCTTTACGGTTGTAATTTATGAATTGATGAAATTAAATTATATGGTTTTCTTTTCCTTTATTTGGTAGTCATATTTAAGAATGAATTTTATTTTTTAGAATAATCATGTTTTTTCTTTTTATAAATTTTTTTAATTCAAAGATATGAGTTGTTTTTATACTGGTTTTTACCTATCACTCAAAATTCTTATTTCTTTGACAATTTTAAAAACACATCAAAATCTAGTTCCAAAACTCAAACTAACTTGACCGGTCAATTCACTAACCCGATACTAAACTATGTCAATAGAAAAACCAGTTTTACAAAAAGCAATATTTTTTTTAGAATGATTTGGGTGAGTTTTATACCATTTCTTATAATTATGATACTTTGATGTTAAAAAGAATTTAATAAAATTTTCTAAATGGTGGTTTTTAAATCAGAATCCTAAAAATTAAGAAAGGATCAATTTTTTTAAGCTAATTTCTTGGATTGAGTTATAAACAATAAATGTTTTCTGCTTATAAAACCTCTCAATAAAATCCCTGTATATTCTGGTATTTTTTTCTGCTTGAATGAGTGAAATTTAATTTCAGGATTCACGAAAGCACTAGCAAATCCATATATTACAGAAAGTCTCAAGTCTTGTTTGGAAAAATACACTGGATGTATAGGGCGGCACAGTTATTAGAGGTGTAAGATGTTGCTTCTTGTCAGGTTGAATTGGAGGCAAGAGCAAAGGATTTGGAAACACCTATACTTGCTCCAACAGTGGAAGCTGGTCTTGCTCCAGCTTGTATAGATACATGTTCTGGTGTTCTGAAATTGCAAATGCGGGAGCGGAGACAGGACGGAACTAGGGGAAAGGTACATGTTGTTAATCATACCAATATATCTGTCTGTTTATCAAATTGTGTGTAGTAACTTTCAGTTTTCCAGTTCAGCTACATGATTCTAACCTCAGCAATCATTTTTCTGTGGCATCAATAATCAACTGGCTATTAGACATGAGATCAAGAACTTTAAATCTTAGTTGTACAAACATGATTCGTCACCCGTATTCACCATTGATAGTTTACAGAAGGTTGTCCCATTTTTGCTCACATTTTGGGATAAGATATTCTTATTCTTTTAAACTTCGTTGTATTAGGTAATTTTGAAAGTTACGAGTGACATGGCAGCAGTGGAAGTTGGAGGAGGACCGTGGTTTACCAATTGGAAAGGCAAGACATCTGCTCCAGAGCTCCTTAGACGTGCTCTTCGAGTTCCCATTGATCTGGATGCAGTTTACAATTCTGTTCCATTCTTCAAGCCCCCGGGTTTATAGTCAGTTGGCTCATGCTTTCGTTCCACCAAAGGAATCTCCTTTTCACCACTTGAAATAGAAAAAGAAATATGGCAGAGTGTGGGTGGGACGGTTTGCATGAACCTGAGGATCAGTCTGGCCAAATGCTATGGATATCATTGCTATCTAAGAAGCAAATATATATCCGTGGCTTTGAATATAATCTCTAAATGTTGAAATGATTTGCTTTGATTTTTAAATGATTATTTGCGTTAATGAATATAAATTTCTTTAGATTTGTTAGTTCATTAGTTCTATAAAACAAAGATAAATACAAGTTAACTCTCAAGTGTTTTTATGAAACATAGTAGCAGCCTATTAAAAACAAGCTAGTATACAAGTTAAGCTTTCTATGTTCTTAGTCTTAGATTGCATGATACATATAATTTCCAAACTTATAAGACATTTAATTTTATTAGTATGGTAGACAAACAAAACAATCCATGATGACTAGTCTAATTAATCTAGTAATTTTTGACAACACCCTTGTAATAATCAAATTGGTTTGCTTCTACTCCAGCAGACGCTCCTCCTTTTCGTCCTTAGTGCGTCCATAAGTCCGACAGCAAACAAGAAAATACACAAAATTTATTATACTCAAGACAGTAATCAGCCAGTAATAATCATCTAACCGACCCTTGTTAAGATTACTAGACAGCCAGCTCTCTTGCCCTCCTCTGGATGTAACTCTATCCACAACATCCACCAAACCACTCCCTATCATGTCAGCCATGGCAGTTCCGAAAGTGAAAATAGCCACCGCAATGCTAGACATGCTTTTAGGGAACTGAGAGTAGTAGAATTCTATCTGTCCAATTGAATTAAAAGCTTCAGCCAATCCAAGTAGGATAATTGGTGGCAAAAGCCAGACTACTGACATGTTCACCACACCATCTGGTTGGTCTTCTAGTCCTTCCTCAATAGCAGTTCTCCTTCTTATGGTTTCTACTACTGCTGACATTGCCCTTGCTGCAATTGGGATTAGCAAACCAATTCCTATCCTAACTGTAGGACTAGGCCCGCCGCGTTGCTTGCCAGTGAATTTTGCTAACAATGGTAGCAGAATTCGGTCATAGATGGTTAGCCAGATTGTGAGAGTGAGAACCAGAAACACATTGAGAGATCCTGCTGGGAGTTCAAAATTAAAGATTTGCCTGTCCATGGTATTTGCTTGGAGGGTGGCAAATGAGTTTTGATTTAAGTTGATTTGCATCATGATGCCTGTAGACCAAATGGGGATGACTCTAAGCAGAGCTTTCAGTGACTCTACCTGATCAACTGTACATAGACGCCATGGATTTGAAGCTGACCCATCCGGATTTACATCCCTATCAGGGTCTGTTATGATACAAGCTCGGTTTAAACACCTGCACAGAGTGTTGAGAAATGTTAATCAACTTGTCATCTAATGTTACTTAAAACAGAATTGATTTGGATTGTCAAGAATCCCGAGAAAAACTTAGATTCATCACCGTGCTAATAGCAATACTGCTGTACCTTAAATTAACCGTGGGGATCTGGAACTCAGAATCATCACTGTGGTAATAATACTGTTCAATGCTACTGTGAGATAGACTGAGCTTTCTGTTCCTGAATGCTGCAACTAAAACCTGAACAAACCCAGTAAATAAGCTCGTGGAGGCCTTCACTTTTACGTACTGGGAAGAACCCACCAAAAACATCAGAGCAGAGAAGAACATGAGAACTGCAGGAATAGCAAATCCAACTTTCCAACCGAGGTTATCTTGAACGTAGACAATAGCAGTAAATGCTATAATTGTTGATAATCCTGTCGCAGCATAATACCAATTAAAGAAACTCTGTAAGACACTCTCATTATTGGGGTTCTCTTTATTGTCTAGTTGGTCTGCACCAAAGGCAATAGAGCAAGGTCTAATGCAACCGGCTCCGATTGATATAAGGCCGAAAGAGGAGAATAAAGTAGCTAGTTGGCCTGCAGTAGCTGAGCTGCAGACATTAGTAAATCGGTCACAAGGTGGAGGGGTTAGTTGTGGGATCATGGCAGTTAACCAAAGAAGAATCATCCCCTGCATGAACAGAGCAGATCAAGAAATCAAGACTCGAAACCCCTATTTTCCCTAGAAACTTGGAAACAAGGTAAACAAAGAATCAGTGAATATGATAGCAAGAAATGGACTTACAAGAAGGCTGCAGAATGATCCCAAAGAGATGACCAGATACCGACCCATGAATGAATCGGAGAGGAAGGCTCCGAAAATGGACAATCCATTAGACATAGCAGACCACAAGAAGAGAATGGTTGACCCACTTGCAGCCTCCATGCGATAGTTTTTCATCAAGTAGAAAATCATATTTGGCATCAGCCCATAGCTAGCCACCCGCTCAAATGCCTCATTAACTATAAATTCACAGAACAAGAAAGCAAAGAAGCCAACATTATTCAACCGAAACAAAGAACAAATCATGAACAAGAAAGAAATTTTAACAGTAGACTATGGAAATTACCTATGATGAAGGGCATGGTCCTTAGGCCACCCTTTCTGGGGTCCTTGTCCTTAGGGATGAGAACCATCTTCTCCTCTACTATTGAGTTTTCCATTTTTCCTCTTCTCTAGCAGTATTATAATACCATATATTATATTGTAAGGTGGAAAGAATCACACACAAACACTATGTATGAACGCAATGTTTGGAATAAGTTCCACAAAAGCACTGGATTCCCAATAAGTTCCACAAATCACACCATCTTAGTCTGATTTGTCAGTTGCACATAAAATTTGTGGTTTTCAAAAGAAAATAATTAAATTCTTGAACATGAAGTGTCCAAACAAATTAAGCAAAAATAGATTCAACTGAATCAAATTCTACACTTAAAAAGGAGTTCCTAAACAAACTGCAACTTTTCTTAAAAGGGTAAAAAGAGGGGTATAGCATGCAGTGGACTTTTGAAGATGATAACGAGGAAGGTGAAGCAGTAGGGTTTTTTTTTTTTGTTGAAAAGTATACAGTTTTTTTTTTGTTTTTTTATTCATGATGTTTTTTTTGGATTTGTAATTTATTTTTTTTATATTCATTATTATTAAGATTTTATAGTAAACTAGATTAGATTTAATAACTATAATGATAGAAAAGAAAAACGTCCCCTTCATAATGGAAAATGGAATGGATATGCTTTTAGGTGTCCTAATCGTGGGATTTATATTTTCTTTGAAAGGCTGATTCATGTGTGATGACTAACAATTTCTTCCAACAACTACCCAATTGTATTTATTGCCCCAATTTTTGCAGTCACGTATGATAGTAATTTGTAAAATATAATACAGTAATTCCAAAAGTTTTGTTGCTAAGCAATGACATCATCTAGCACTATTATTATTAGATTTTTTTTTTATTTTTATATTTAAAAAATATTTTTAAAAAAAATATTTTTTTTATTTTAAATTAATATTTTTTAATGTTTTCAAATCATTTTGATGTATTAATATAAAAAATAATTTTTAAAAATTAAAAAATATTATTTTAATATATTTTTAAATAAAAAATATTTTAAAAAATAATCACAATCCCGACTTCAAACATAAAAATATAAAGAATTAAATGAAATATTTAATGGACAGCCCCTCGCGGAAATGCTTTATTTATTTATTATTATTTTAATGAATTATCAATTGTCAAGGATCAAGATTTGGACAAAGGTAGCAGATGGGAATAAAGACAAGGGTTTGGTCTTTTGGTACAAATTGGTGGCTTGTCCGATTGTGGTGGCTGCAGACTTTTTGTTTGCTCTATTTTGGCTTTTGAACGATGACCTCTGTATCGCAAATATTCCAGTCGTTGGCCTGGTTTTTTTTTTTTTTTTTTTTCTTTTTAGTCCCTGGATTCTTTTTTTCGTTGTCTATCCACACGTTTGTGCAATGTGTTTATGTTCTTAGCAGTGTTTTGGGATTTGATTTCTTTTTTCAAATGAAAACCAAGCATTTACTGTGATTCTGATAAGGTTAGAGGATGGATCCGGGATTTATTAAGTCTATAATTTAATTAATAGTGAACTCTAATATTGTTATATATATATATATAACAAGGGATAGCGTGTGTGTAATTAGGCAAACTAAACGTAGATTTGAATTTCATATTCTAATTTGACCAAATACTTATTAGAAAATTATGAGAAATGTCATCCCTGAAGAAATTACATTTCATTTTACATTTAAAAATATGTTTGGATGTGTTTTAAAAATATATTTATCTTAAAAAAATATTAAATTAATATTTTTATTTTATTTTTTTGATAGTTTTGACTTTTGATAGGATAATGTTAAGATTTAAAAACAAATCTTCAAAGAAATATTTTAAT
>Ga0325414_1007533_pt1 | contig 11531 bp, 3 predicted proteins | sample PopdelMetagenome_8_FD_206183 | JGI IMG/M metagenome (GOLD analysis project Ga0325414, IMG submission 206183) | Populus deltoides microbial communities from Bellville, Georgia, United States - Leaf-PdKOR-R3 | ecosystem: Host-associated > Plants > Phyllosphere > Phylloplane/Leaf | place: USA... | reverse complement strand
TATACCTATAGTATAAAGATGACGTGGATATATAATAATTATTAGCAAGTCCAAAAAGATGACGTGAATATATAATTACGTTAGCAATAACCAATTATTCTCTTAAATCAAACATGAGTCCAAACGACAAAATAAAGCACAAACGGAAGCTTATTAACGAAGGATTCCTCATGCTGGTTCTCCTGTCATCATCTCATTTCCCATTTTATACGTAGTTGATTAAAAAAGAAAGACTTACATGACTGGTGGCACACCATTACCAATGTCTTCTTGACTTTTCAAAGTGCTAGAAAATATTGTTTCGATCATATTTTTTAATTTCTTTTTCAAAAATTTAAATTAACATCTTTTTAGTATTATTTTAATATATCAAAAATAAAAAAATAAAAAAAAAAATATATATATATATATATATTTTTTTTAAAAGCAACAATATCGTAAGCAGGCTCAACATTTGGCACGAAGATGGACACAGGGGCCCCACAAATGATTTGGCACGATGGGACATTCGATTCTAAAGGATAAATGATGATGATTTTTGGGCAGTAGAGGTCGGCAATGATGAAGGATGGCTGGTGGTGTTGGAGATAAGGTTTCAGATATGTTCCCGGACTTTAAGGCTCCGTCTGCCAGTGGGAGCGGGGGATTGTGCTCCTTGTTTGGCGTTTTGCACATTCCTTTTAGTGAACTACTACTCTTGTTCCGACCGTCCATCTCAGGTCATAAGCCACCCTTTTTTTCTACTTCAACTTGCTTATCGATTGTAATCTACGTTATCACTACTTATTCTTCAGGCATCATCATTGCCGTACAGTCTTTCACAGCAGTTTATACGAAGAGAATGATATTCCTGTCACAGATGTTACCGAACAAGGGATAGATCGGATACAGACCCAATTTGGTTTCCTTGAACATGAATCAAGAAATTAATTTCATCTCTTGTTAGTTAGTCTGTGTTTCTACTTCATGTTTCTTGGAACCTTTTCTCTTCGTTTTCTTCTGAGTTCTAAACCTAGCTTCAACTCATCTGAACATGAAGTTATGAAAAGATCAATGTTAGGCAAGAGGGACTACGTACGTAACGCTTTGGTTTCTTTAAACTTGTTATTCTATAACTATGTCATTACTGCATGCTTATTTCTGGTTAGGGTTTTCCATGAGAATTTATAAAAGTAATTTCGGGAGCAGGACAACATAAGTCTAGTCAGAGTAGCATAATCATCCTTGATTTCAAGGAGATGAGCTTTGTCATGGCACCGACTTCTCCGAAAGCAAGCCTTAGCTTACCCCACTCAAGATTGTCTTCGATGTCTGCCTTTCGTGTGGGACTAAACTTTCAAATTAAGGGGAGCAATCATCATGTGTTCATGCTTGCCCTCTATATGCAAAGAAAATAGAAACAGAGACAGTACCCATATTATTAGCTAGCCTCCACTTCTCTCTCCGAGGTGGCGATCGATTTCTTCTTATCCTTCCTGGGAGTCAGAGCCCATACGATATTAAGTCATACACACGCGTAAAGTAATGTAGATAACGTCTATAATTATATTTTAGATCAAGTCGTGTTTTTTTTTTTAATCTGATTATTTTTTAATTTATAGTTATAAAATATTTCGTCAGTTTAAATGCTAATGTTTGCCAAAGTATAAATTTAAAAATGTCCTAAAATATAAAGACATTAGAATAACTAGATTTACATAAATATCTTAAAAACTGAGCCTACAGTATAAGAAAAAATTAATCAGTTAATTATCCCTGTATATATTCAAGGAAATTAGATTGCTAAAATTTCATTAAATTTAAAAACTGGCACAAGCTGAAATGAATGAGCTGAAATGACGTCTGATTTAATTAGGTGGTGCAAGGGTTAATTAAATAAATAATGTTTTAGAGTGTGAGAATAGTTATTTTTTAAAATATTTTTTATTTGAAAATATATTAAATTTTTTATTTATACAAGTATATTAAATTAAATGATTTAAAAATATAAAAAATTAATTAAATTAATTAAAAAAAAAACAGTGGTGCATAAACCGGGGGCTGTCTATGGACTCGTGTTTCCATCGGGAGAAGCATAAAGATGATTAGATTTCTTTTTCTTTTTTGTGATAATAATAAAAGAAGCTTCACGTAGCCCACCAAAGACATCTTTTCATTCTTGGATATGACCAGCCTCTAGCAAACCTAAAGTGATTGGGTTTAATAAATGGGCCCAAGACAGCGACCTTCCTTCTGTAACTAAGTGGGCTGAATCTCACTCCTCATTTTGTTGAAAAATGTTTAAGGGTTGAAAATAGAGCCCAGCCCACCAAATCTAGATAATCTATTTTGGTGGGCCTCGATAGAGTATTGGGTTTTAATCGTGGCTCCATTGGCCCACATCTGAGCTAAATTGGTCTATCCTCCCTTAAATTTAAAGTCATTTGAGCCTTGTCGCTGCTATATTTTGTTATATTTGAAATCGAGTCCTTCTATTACTTTCTCTAAAGCTCAATTCATATCAACTTTAAGATTTTTCTATGCAACTAATTTTAAATATTTATCATAAATTTAATTCTCCATCTAAAAATCCTGGTTTGAAATAAATAAATAAAAACAAAAAACAGACTTTAAGGTTGCTTGTAATTTTCTGAGATAAAGAAAAAGGTGCCCTTAGATTGCTAGTTTTTTTTTTTTTTTTAAATCAAAATTTATAGATTGTCATCTCAAGGCAATATGATTTCAACTCCTGCTATAAATGGGTCGAATCTTCCTGGGATCACACGAAAATGCATCATTGACATTGCTCGTGATTATGGTTACAAGGTAAACATATAGCTTATAGTTCTAGACTTCAAACCTTGAGTTCAATAAATTTTCTCGTTCTCTTCTGGGCAGAGTATTTTCTTGTTTCTTTCCACGAAACTCTTGGTATTTCTTGCGTACTTGTTAGTTTGCAACTATCAAGCTTTTGGCTTTGTAGTAATAGAATGCTTTTAACAAGAAAACCTGATTGCTCTGCTTCTTTGTGTTAAAGGGCATCCCGACATTTTCCTACTGACAGCACTGAAATTATACTAGATCCTGTCGTCCCTCACCACACTTTTTGAAATATGTGTCAGGTCGAGGAACGTTGCATTCCGGTGGATGAATTGATCAACGCTGATGAGGTTTTCTGCACTGGAACTGCTGTAGTCGTTGAACCTGTCGGCAGTATCACATACCAGGATAAAAGGCGACTAATTGCACTTGTTTTCATGGGGTATTTTAGAATTCTAAGACACTTTCATAAAAGTTTAGGAAAAATAACACTTGTTTGAAAAGTAAACTTAAAATTTTATGAGTTAAAAAATGATATTCAAGATTTAATAGTAAAAAAAAAAAAGAATCATCGATCGAGGACAAACCAGAGTTCCATTTGCAACACATTCAATATCTTTAAAAAGACTTTAATGAGATGATTCTAATCACACCTTAAAATATCACCAAACGTGATTATAATTTATTAGGGGTTTTGCTTGAAGTTAGTTTAGGGTTAATTACAACTTTTTTTGGTGGTGTAATTAAAATTGTTTCGTCGAAATCTTTTTAACGGTATAAGATATGTCAAAAATAAAATTCTGGTGTGTTCTCGATAGCTCATTTTTTTTCTCATCTCATTTCTCTTTCACGCGATGTCATCTTATTCCCTTTCTTTTCTGGCTATTGAATCTTCAATTTTATTTTTTAGTCATGGAATCTTTATAAAATATGTAGTTGATTTTGTTGAGGTTAATTATTTACAAAATAAAGATATTTTAAAACATTTACTAACCAACTTTTATGTCATATAGTGGACGTGATGTCTATTCTAAAAGATAATTGTGTATAAAAATGATATTTTAAAATGTAAATGTGTTAAAACTATGTAATTTTTTAATATCTTTGCAACATATATTATTTTCCAAAAACTTTTAGAAAACCATGCTATTTTTTATATATATAAAAAATCCGTTTTTATGCCACTTGTTTTCCATTTCTTTTTTAAAAAAAACGAGCGTTCTTCAGTTGCCATTTGACAGAAAAGATATTTATGTTAAATGACGTCACGAAATCTCGTCTCCCATGGTACCATAAATATCACTTAACGAGTGGAAGGCAATAATTGAGCAAAAATCTAGTCCTACTGGCATCGTTTACCAGCCCGAGTCAATCAAATGAAAAGAGAAGGATGCTTCAGATAAAGATCGCTTTCAGGACAATTTAGTGAACCCTACGGCATTTTCACTTGGGCAGAACACGACGGGCCATTTACATGCAATGGAAAGGCACATCAATTTTTCACTCGGGGCTTGCTTGCGCTGAAAGAAAATTTCGAAGCATGGAATAGCTAGGTGTATTTAATTTCTGGTGCAATATAGAAATATTTGTTGATCTTTTTTTATGTCAACTAAATTTTCAATCCAATTTTGAATTAAGGCTGACCATTATCCTCGTAATACATAATAAGAGCAGGTGTAGACGGCTTTTCCGGTGCTTGTGGCTGTGGGGAGATTCGATGAAATCCACATGTTTATTACTCTTAGTAAATAACAATGAGAAAAAATAACCTTACACAATGTGACTATTCCTTTTAATAAATTAGGCGGGGTTGAGTTTCTAAAATGAGGGTATTTTCATTAATTTAATTATATGAAAACAAATCAAAAGCAATTAAATTTATAAAGATAAATAGAAAACTTAACCTATAAATTAAACTAATTAATTCCCCGATTACATAAACATAAATTTCAAATTAAGAAAATTACAGTATAAAATTAAGACTATTAAACATAAAATTAAGACTATTACATAAACATATGGATAATAATGAAGCGTGTCAGTTTTGTTTTGTTTGACTTGAGATTTTGAATACTAAAAGAAATTTGTGCAAATCTCCATTTTTTTTATTCTTTTATATATATATATATATATTATTTATTTAGTCTTTGTTGGCATTGAAGATGGGCGAAGGTTTTAATTAAAAAAAGACTGTATGGGCAACGGTTGTCTGACAAGGCATATTTATCCACATGGTTTAGCCATATCCGATTTTTATATTTTTTCGCCTTCTGGATCTATTTTGAGCCAATTAACAAAATGGGAAAAGTAAAAGGTTATTTTGGGTATATGCTGTCATCCGAAAACAATAGATAGTGTTCGGTTAACCAGGGATGCTCGTGAAAACAAAAGGTGTTTAATTAAAAAAATAAAGATAAAAATAAATTTTTTTTTAGATAATTTAAAATCAAGTTTTTACATTTTTAAATTTTTTGTACTTCTAAAATAAGATGTACAAATGTAACATGTATTTAAAAAATAATATATTTTTTTATTCTTAAAATATTACTGTAAAATGATTATTATCAAAACTTTAAAATTCAACTCGGGGATCGATTTGAACCAAAGCTCGAGTTACGAGTCGGGTTGATCTGAGTTAACTCGAGTCAGCATAAGAATAACAGTGATTATTATCATAGTTTTAAAACTCGATTCGGGAGTTGACCCAGGGAAAGGGTAATGAGTGGAGTTGATCGGTGACCCGAATCAATGTAAAGATAAAAATATTTATTGTTATAATTTTAAAACCCGACTCGAGGGTCGACTCGGGGGAAGGCCCATGTCACGTGCTAGGAGGGTCAACTTGGGTTGACTCGAGTCAACATAAAATTAAAGGGGTTATTATCATAGTTTTACAACTTGATTCGGGATCAACCAAGTCAAGGCCAGGGTCACGAATCAAAAGGGTTAATTCGGGTTTACTTGAATTGGTGTAAAGATAAAAATTATTATTATCATAATTTTAAAACCCAACTCAGGGGTAAATCAGAACAAGGCTCAAGTCACAATTTGAAAGGGTCAACACAAAGTGATTCGAGTCAACATATAAATAAAAATAATTATTATTATAGTTTTAAAATCCTACTAGTAAGTCGATCCAAGACAAGTTTCAAGTCACGGGTCGAGAGGGTTAACCCGTCAATTCAATCCTAGTTTTGTAATCAAAATTATTATAATATTATTAATCTCAATACTTAATATAAACTAAAGTTAAAAAAATATATAAATTTAACAACAATACATATTAAAAATAAAATATATATTTTTATATTTTATTATATCTTACTTATTATAACCAGACATGATATAAACACTATTAATATATTTTATTAATCATCGCCAAAGGTAATTCTATCTTCTTTCTTTTTTCCTATCTTGTTTCTTCTTATCTTTATCATCTCTGTTTTTTTTTTACCCGATAGAATATACTTGGGTGGTGAAAAATTGTCTCTACAAATTTGGCGCTTCTCTTCGCTTTTTCTCGCCCTTAACATCCCTCTGCATTAACTTGAATAACTCTCTCCCTCTCCCTCTCCCTCTCCCTCTCCCTGCTTTCCGTTTACAAAAAACCTCTGTTATTTTGTTGCCCAACTCTGAGTCATCTCTGTAATTCCGAGAGAACGGCAGGCATGATTCAAACGAATTCTGGCTTACGCAGTTTGGTTCAATCTTTACGACCCATCACATCCTCTTTATCCGAGGTTTCTCTTTTTAAATCTTTTGTCTTTTAATTTGACCAGCCTTATTAAATTGCCACCGTAAAATTGATCATAATATACTGATGAAGTATTTGTGTATTACATGGCTTACAAACCTGTATTAATTTCCTCGTTGGATTTGTATCTTCTTCTTCTTCTTCTTTTTAATTACAATTAAATCATGTTCAATTTGATTGGTTTCAGAGGATGTACTTAGTCTTCTTCTTCCTCCTTTTAATTACAATTAAATCATGTTCAATTTGATTGGTTTCAGAGGATATACTTTGTCTTCTTGTTTGCTTTTGCGTGTAAGAAACAGAGTCATGCCTTGGCCAGTCATTTGTTCTCGTTTATCTTATGATATGAAAGTGATATTGTTGTTAGCCAGTATCTGTTCCTGTGTACAGTACCATCCTCTCTCTCATTTGACTTCCTATTGATTTGGATGCTTTGAGCAAGAATTTTACCTGTTTGTGGATCCTTGCAGATTGCAGCTTATAGTTGCTACACATCACAAGCAGCATCTGCTCTTCAACAAGTTAGCAGACCAAATTCATACAGGTAATTAGCACAGTGATATTGCATTCAAATTATGTGCTTCATGTTCATGCCTTTCTTTCAAGTTGACATGGCAGTTATAACTCTATGACTCTAATAGAAGCTTTCTGGTTTTTGCTGTTCGTTGGTGGTGATTCTAGCGAGGATGAGTATGCTAAAGTGGACTGGGATAATCTCGGATTTGGCATCACACCAGCTGATTACATGTACACAATGAAATGTTCCAGTGATGGGAAGTTTGAACGAGGACAGCTTGCTCCATACGGAAATGTTGAATTGAGCCCTTCAGCAGCAGTCTTGAATTACGGGCAGGCAAGCTGCAATTTTAACCCCTTCTCAATAATTGAAATTATTTTTTAATTAAAGAATTGAAATTATTCCAGATTGCGTACGCTACTTCGTAAAGCTACAGGATTTAGAATCCCACATCATGGCACCATTAATTTGAGGCTTATGGAATAACTTTATGCCTTACGGAGTAAAAAAATGTATTCAGGGACTATATGAAGGCACAAAAGCATATAGAACAGAAGATGGGCGCCTGCTTCTCTTTCGTCTGGATCAAAATGCCACGCGGATGAAGATGGGCGCTGACAGAATGTGCATGGCTTGCCCCTCCATTTATCAAATTATAGACGCGGTCAAACAAACTGCTCTCGCTAACAAGCGCTGGGTAAGGGTCCTTCCGCTTTTATTGCTATGTTGTTGATGAAATTTCACCAGTTTTCTGGAAGCAAAACAACATATTAATGGTGACAGTGGCAGTGACGGAAACGAAGGATGATAGAAGTTTGTTACATATCAAATCGATTAAAAAGACTTTGTAAAATATTTAATTACAAGTTTACGATTATTTATATAAAAAATAAAAAATTCTAATAATATTAAGTAGAAAAAAACGAACTAAGAAAAATACTCATTCAAAAAAAAAAAACATCATGTTTCGTCAAAAAAAACTAAATTCTATTTTCCTTAAAATAAAAACTTGTACCAGTATCCCCGTATTAAAAGAAGTCAAAAAACACATCATGGAGTTTAGTTTTAAGTTAAAAATCTTTTTTTTTTATCAAAAATTATTTTTTTATGCTTGAGTTATTTTTAGATTTCTAATATTTTATACGAGTTTCGATACTGAAAACATAATGTATTTTTATAATCCTTCTTAAAGATTTTTAAAATACTTAATTATATGCTTTTATATCTTAACTTGTCAAAAGACTATTTCAACTATTTGTATAGAAAATATGGGAAAATTCTAATAATATTGAATAAAAAAAATGAAATATTCCCTTCATGTTAAAAAAAAAACTAGAAAAGCATTATGATAAAAAATAAAAAATAAAAAATAAAAAACATATTTTCATAAAATATAGTCTTTTCATCTTTCTATGTAATTCTATGCAAAATTTTACAGACTCCACCTCGAGGGAAAGGGACATTGTATATCAGGCCTTTGCTAATGGGAAGTGGTCCTATTCTGGGATTAGCACCAGCACCTGAATACACATTCCTCATATATGCTTCTCCTGTCGGCAATTATTTCAAGGTGCGGTTTCCTTTCTGAGCTGAAATTCCTTGATGACTTTCGTGTCTGTATAAATCTTCTTCTTCTTGTTGTTTTTCATATAGGAGGGTTTGAAACCCTTGAACCTATATGTTGAGGATGAGTTTCATCGGGCTACTCGAGGAGGAGCTGGAAGCGTTAAATCCATCACAAATTATGCACCAGTAAGTGAATGCTTCTCTAAAATGATTAATTAATAAATAAAAAAAACTAATGATCACTCTTGAATTTGGATTTGTTTCCAGTCTTATAATACCGCGGCAACTTGTGCAATTTTTATGGAAATAATTAAGGTTTCTTTTTTCTACCTTTAGGTTTTAAAAGCAATGGCCAGAGCAAAAAGCAGAGGATTTTCTGATGTTTTGTACCTTGACTCGGCCAATAAGAAAAATCTGGAAGAAGTCTCTTCTTGCAACATTTTCCTTGTGAAGGTACCGTTCAAATTCATCCTTATTGGTGGCTTTTTATTTTTATTTTTTTTCAATCTGGGTGTGTTTGTCCTGAACTATATCTTTTTATCAATCTATGCAGGGCAATATAATTTCTACTCCTGCTACAAGTGGGACTATTCTTGCAGGGGTCACTCGAAGAAGCATCATTGAAATTGCTCTCGATCATGGCTATCAGGTTTTTATTTTTTTGGAAGAAGGCTGCATGTATCAAAGAAAACTAAAATGGCAGAGCCCAATACAGCACACAAAAACAAAACAACAGGGAAAAGGCTCCCTGCAAACCGAACGGATCAAAAAACTAGTCAGCTAGAAAACATTCCTAAAGGGAGTTGCCCTCTTACAAACTTCAAACACTAGTAACCCTGGAATTCTATGCGTTTAGAGGATTACTCGGTAAAAATCTGATATATCATATTTAGAGGATTTCTATGCGTTTTGAACACATAAAAAGTTGTTTTTGACAAAATGCAAAAACCTATTTCAGCTTTCTTTTTGTTAGAAATCAAATAAAATCTTGCGTAAACGACTATTAAATCCTCCAATTACAATCCCATATCATCGAGTCCTCAAGTAGTAACTTTCATCAATTGAGTTCTTAAAGTACGCACTGTTCTCAATTATAGCCTTATATCTAAAACTGGTACAAAGCTTCAAGAAAAAAATGTCAAAGTGAAGCCTCTTTTTTCTTATCGCATAAAACATATAATTCGACAGGATTCGTTAACGAGATATGAATGAAGGGATATAATTGAGAAGCCTGGATAGGTCCAAATGTGAAAATTTGGAAGACTTTATTCAGAGATGATTAATTGTCTGGAGATTAATTTGTTATTTGCCCCCCTCTCTCTCTGTTTTTTTTTTTTTCCTTGCATACTGTAAGCCTGGAACATGGATTGTAAGATTTCAGTCCATTGCTCTGAGGACTCGCTCTGAAATATACAATGTGAAATTGAACCAGGTCGAGGAACGTGCAATTCCATTGGACGAATTGATGGATGCCGATGAAGTTTTTTGCACGGGAACTGCAGTAGGTGTTGCCCCTGTGGGCACGATTACATATCAGGATAGGAGGTAAACAACTACTTCTACAGAGCATATATACCTCTGATAACTACTGTCAGAATTGTTAATTCCTCTCTTTTTTGGTGGCATCAACTAAATAATGTTACCAATCAATTACTTCAATTAGCATATAAAAACCTGTGCAAATGCAGAGTTGAGTACAACGTCAGAGAAGAGTCCGTGTCTCAGAAGCTTTACTCGATTCTTGAAGGAATTAAAACGGGCGTCATCGAGGATAAGAAAGGCTGGACTATTGAGATCTAGTGATCACTCATCTGAAACGTGCACTAGATGCCTTCGTGTATGCATTGAAATAAGAATTACTGGTATGATTATACAGAATCTTCTTCTTGAGCCTCAACTTGTACTATATATATATATATAAAATTAGTGATTAATGAATCACACGATTGCTTTTATGCTGGATACATATTGTTGTTAATAAAATCTTTATTCCTAGAACAGTTGTAGGCGATTAGATCAAGGGCCTCCACGCGATAAGATCAAGGGCCTCCACGTATAAAACGGAGTAAGGACTAGTGATTTGGATTCAAGAGCAAAAATAATTTAGCTTTTCAAGTAGAAAAACTAATAAATTACTAAGATTAAAATATAGAGCTGTAAAGAAACATGCAATAAGATTGAGTTTTTTGTTTTTATTTATTTATTAAGAAATATTAGACTCCACAACCAAGTAAATTTGAGACTAATCTGGAAATGATAACCCACTGAGATTTTTTTGTTTTTATTTATGAAAATACTGCTTTACCCCTATATCCAAATAATTGTTACAAAAAAACACCAAGTGAAATAACAAACAAGCCTTGCAGCAAAGCTATTGAAATATCATTTTCGAGGGCAAGAGAATCATTATATTATAGTAAGAAATAGCTAAATGTATTTTTTCTTATTTTTTTTTAAGGATAATAAAGTAATTTCATTGCTCAAAAATACCAAAAATGACAAATATGCCCTTAAACAATTCTATAATGATAAAAGGATCAAATAAGAAGACCATTTTACCCTTGAAAGACAATATAGTATGGTTTTTCTGAAGGAAATATTTTTCAATTTGCTATTACAACCCATAATAAATTAAATTAAAATACATGGACAATACTATACTCACATGATTTAGGTTTTTGTTATATCCCAACCATGTAAAGTTGTAACGATAAACTACCATAAATTAGGAAAGAAGCACATAACTTTATTAAAACAAGTAAATATCATATAAAACAATTGCAGCTTTATACACAAATCATACCCAGGTATGAGTTGATAAAACTCTAAAAAGAAAACTAAGTAAATGTAAAGAAGAAAGACAGAAAAAGAGCAAGGCAAATTAATAATAAACTA
>Ga0325414_1007531_pt1 | contig 11533 bp, 7 predicted proteins | sample PopdelMetagenome_8_FD_206183 | JGI IMG/M metagenome (GOLD analysis project Ga0325414, IMG submission 206183) | Populus deltoides microbial communities from Bellville, Georgia, United States - Leaf-PdKOR-R3 | ecosystem: Host-associated > Plants > Phyllosphere > Phylloplane/Leaf | place: USA... | reverse complement strand
AAAAAAGGGTATCCATTTTTATTTGGTATACTCTACTGCTATTTTCAAACACAAATTGCTGAGCATTTTTAATTTATTTACACCCTTCTTCCTCTTCCCTTTTATCATATTTCCATATATGTGCATGGTGATCAAAGTCTTCCCCTACCAGTGAATAATACAAGGATGATGAACACTCTGGAATAATTAATGTTTATATTTAGAAGGATTAAGCTAATCATTAAAATTATGAAATGTTTTGGACAGGATATGGCAAACTGTGAGTATGCTTCAATACTCAAGTTTATGTGGGATCGATCACCACATAAATAATCTCTACGCTAGTATACTTCAATATAATGAAATCTGTACTTCTGATTTGTTATCATTGCATTTTTTTTAGTTTTCACCATGTCTTATTTAGAGAGAGAAAAATGTTTGTAGAGGATATATATATATATATATATATATATATATATATATATATATATATATATATCCTAAAAATTATGAAACAACATCTTCCAGGTTCTTAAAAAGGAAAACATCTAATAAGTAGCCGTCGCTATATAATTAAACACTTGAAACAATTTGATAAAATTTCATTTTCATTATATTAAAGAAGTAATATGTAGTGAAAGTAATAATAATAATAATAACAATAACACTCCACATCAGATCTATTTTGCTCTTCGTTCCTTTTGTTTTGTTGACAGCAAATACTAAGGCTCCATTTGTTTGCAGGAAAGTTGTTTCTTTTTGAAAAGTAAATTCTGGGGAAAGTGAATTCCTGAAAAGTATTTTTCGATATTTGACAGTGTTATGGAAAATGAACTGGAAAACACTTTCAAGTGTTTGTTTATGTTATGAAAAATGAACTGAAAAATAATTTATTAATGAATTAATTTTTTTTTCAAGTTTATCTAATATATATAAAATATTTAATCACTTACAATAAAAAAATAAAATCTAAAAAGTATAATGATGAATTTTTTTATTATATCCTATATTCATACATAGTTTATTTTATAAAATATTTTGATGGGTATTTTGAATAAATATTTTTTTTTACGGGTAAAGGCAATTATCCCTTTAATATCCCTTTAATATATATTAAATAAACATCAAGAAATAAATATAAATATCTAACATCAAACATAGTCATGCATAAATATTAAGTTTCGATGTCATATACATACATATTAGTTCAAATTACAAACATAAACATGCTAGACCAAATTAAACAAGTAAACATTCTCGTCAAACAACAAACTCGTCAATACATACATATTCAGTAATGCCTTCTAATTAATTATACCCAGCTTATAACCAAATAAGGAACCACTAATTCTACCCAAACCAATCTACTGTACAGCATCATCTACCATTCAGTATACTCGGCTTATAACCACTAATAAGAAACCACTGCCTATTGCTATTTTCTACTCAAACCAATCTACTCTGCAGCATCATCAACATCAACGAGCCTCTTCACAGTCAAGATTTCTACCGAAATCAATTCCCCCTTTCATCATCAACGCAGCATCATCAACGCATCATCAACACATCATCATCAACATACACACATCACGCCAACAAAGCACAGGAAATGCACAAAACACAGAAAACATATATCAGCAACAGAAAAGGAAAATCACATCAGGTGGAGAAACAAAACATGAGTTTGCTATGTTTTTTTCACAGAAACCAAACAAATTATTTTCCGAGGACATTTTCCTTGTAGAGGATCTTGATTCCTCGGATTTATATGAGAATAATAATGGGTGTTTTCCTTCCCATCGTGCTGAGCTGGCAGCATAGAAGTGATGGCTTCATGATTTTCATTCCACGTAATAAAGAAGAGAATCTGATGAAAAGCCACTAACTAGCAGACAGATGTGCATCATCAAGTTTAATGACTCGTGTCATCATTCCCTGGGAAAGCTCTCCCCCGAAGAAGAGAAAATGACAAACGGATCATGTGGTTATGTGGACCTGTATCTCGTGATAGTGGTGGAATCTGTCACTTTCTGCCTTCGTAATCTTTGTCGACTAGCACTCATGATTAGCTCTATTTAATAAATTAATTATATTTCAATTTGTTTTCTATAATATTTTTTAAATTTTATTTTTTATATCAATATATAATTATAAAAATAATTAAATTCAATCCAAAAATAAACACTCTCAAAATCCAAAGTAAACAACTTTTAAAGTTTATTAGCAGGATTTAGAAATGATTTATTGCGTGTATTTTTTTCTTTCTCATGACTAAATGTTTTTGAAAAAAATTAAGTTTTTATTTTATTTTTTTATGTTTTCAGATCATTTTGATGTGTTGATATTAAAAATAAATTTTAAAAGTAAAAAAAATATTATTTTAATATATTTTCAAACAAAAAATACTTTAAAAAACAACCGTTACCTCAATATCAAACTAGCTTGGAGAGGTATTACCTGACTAGATTATTTATCATTTACTAATTAAAATTAAATTTCATTTTTATATTTTTTTTATTTTCATATCAATTTTATATTTTTAAAAAAATAATGTTAGCAATAAAATCAATAGAACAATGAATACCTCTTTATTATTGTTATTATTATTATTATTAAAGTAAATATTTAATAAAAATTAAATTGAATTAACACTCAAGCATAAATCTTAAATATTATGCACGGTCTATGAGATAAAATGCGATCCAGCTAAAGTAGGTATGTTTTAGCAATAATCTCGGTCTTAATGTGGTAATTAAGAGATCTCGTGATAATTAGATTAAATAGTCAAGATAATCCTATCCATAAGGAAGGCGATGATGTACTTAAGGGTGATTTTATTAATTAAGTTATTCAACTGGCAGTAGTTGATAAGAAGAAAAGTAATTAGAAAACGAAGAATCATCTTCCCTTTCTATTGTTTTTGTTATTATCATCTCCTTTTTAATTAAAATTTAGACTCCCCTTTTTTTAGCACGGAAAAAACACCATCGCTATATAGAAAAGCTACACCTGATAATCAAGTCAAGTCAAATCAAATCATCAGTGAATTAATGGCGAAGCATGACGAGACGCCAATCCCATGTTTCTCATCTCTAGAGGCTGTTTACGGAGACGGATCTCAGCTTGAAGAAGCTAAACTCCGTTTTGATCACTTGAACTCCAAGTTTCTTCAAGTTTTTGGTCACCCTCCTGATGTCTTCGCTCGTTCTCCAGGTTAAGAAAATAACTCCCTCCCTCCCTCCCTCCCTCCCTCTCTCTCTCTCTCTCTCTCATCAACCTTCTGTTTGGTTCCCGAGAAAATGAAGGAAAAGTCAAAACTTTGACGAAAACAAATAAAGACTTGATGTTAGTAATACTCGATAAGATTAACAGATATATATACACGTATCTCATTTAATTGAACCGGTTTCTTCAGTTCAGAATATCACACGCTTCCACTCGATGTATATATATATATATTTTTTTATCTGTTTGGTTCGCTGGAAAACGAATGGACAGGAAAGAAAGTTAAATTTCTGAAAGTTATTCCAGTTAGGTTTATTTGATCAATTTAAGAAGATTAGTTGGTTCTGTTAAAAATAATACGCAAATTATATATATTTTTTTAATTTCGTGTTTTTGCAGGGAGAGTGAATTTGATTGGAGAGCATATTGATTATGAAGGCTACTCGGTGTTGCCAATGGCAATAAGGCAAGATACTATTATAGCAATCCGTAAAAATCATGCACAAAAAGTTCTTCGAATCGCAAATGTTAATGACAAATATACAGAGTGTACTTATCCTGTTGATCCTAATCAGGTCTGAACCAAACTCCAACTTCTTCAATAGTAATGTATTCATTGTTTTCCCGTTGGATTGATTGTTATATTCTGTAATAATTTGCAGGCAATTGACTTGAAGAATCATAAATGGGGTCATTATTTCATTTGTGGGTATGATGATATAGAACAGCTATTTTAATTGATTAGTTCTGAAGCTTCTTGTGGTTTTTCCCCTTTTTTTTAAAATCTTTTTGTGGATTTCCAGGTATAAGGGTTTTTATGAATTTGCGAAATCAAAAGGAGTGGATATGGGTGACGCTGTTGGACTTGATGTTATTGTTGATGGAACTGTTCCAACAGGTGAATGAATTAGAAGTTGATTTTAGTTAGCTGTTGCTAATGATGTGACATCGCCTGCTCATTATAAGAGAAGACTAAGCTGGAGTTTTTTAATACAGGTTCTGGTTTGTCCAGCTCTGCTGCGTTTGTTTGCTCTGCTACCATTGCTATTATGGCTGCTTTTGATGTGAACTTTCCAAAGGTAAAACAGTTCTTTCACCAAATGTATGATGGATATAATACCTCAACCACCTCTAAGTTGTTTTAAGGGCGTGATTTAATCTTACAACTAGAACTAGAAAGCACTTCTCCAGTATTAGGCATCCAGAAAGCCTTGCTGTACTGTCAAAGTTTTGAATTTGTTAATTTTTTAGATTTCGCTGGTGTTATCTACACTTTTTTCTTGGAAGAGATTGATACGTTTCTATCCTACTACATCAGTAAAATAATATTATTGAGAGAAAATAACATGCTTGTATTTCTGATCTGTACATTAGAACGAACATACAATGGTTGCTATCTGCCAACATGCTCATAGCACTCTGGTTACAATGTGCTTCTTTTCATTCACTGTTTATATGTTTCCTTGACTCTTTGGGTTTTCTTTTTTCTTTTTTGTAATGGGATATCAGTATCTTTTTCAGCTGTGCATGCGTGTCTATTATGAATTTACATGTATTATTTTTTTCTTGCCAACCAGTTCATGCCTAGTAAATCAAATGAGACCAAAAATTCTGGCTTTAATGTGCATATGGACTATATATATTGTTGTTCTTTGTGGTGACGATGACTAGGCCTTTGGTTCATGAGAACACAAATTGCTTATCATACAAGTTTCGTAAGAAATTTCCGTGTTATTTTTCTTGTCAACTAGTTCGTACCTGGTAAAATCAAATTATTCCAACAATTCTGACCTTAATGTGCGTATGGATTGTAAATGTTGATTTATCTTGAGGATTGGTGTGCCTTTGGTTCACGAGAGCACGAATTTCATTCGTTACTTATACTGACGCTACTCTATATCTGCTTGCTAACCATATGATCTACTTGATGGAAAACTAACAAAATGGATTTGTCCATGTTTATTTATCGTTATATCCTGTTTCTTTCTTTTTTCTATCTGAATTCTATCGATGTTACCCTCTTTAACAGAAAGAAATTGCCCAGCTAACATGTGAGTGTGAAAGGCACATTGGAACACAATCTGGAGGAATGGACCAGGTTATACTTCATCCTCATGAGCTTGTTTAAATTCTTGAAAAAATATACTCGAAAGAATGTTTGAAATGCATCCTCCCGAGTCTGAGACAACCGTTGCTTTTACTCCTGGACAAATCCAGTGTACAAGGTCTTCCAATGTTTTGTTTGCTATTCTGCTTCTCTGTTTGGGATAGAAACACATTATGATGTCAGAAAATTGAATCTGTTATTGCTTTAGAACAGAACATAAAAATCAATTGAGAGTGAGGAGGATCCAAACAGAGCTGGGAAACTGACTTTCAGGGACACCGAACATAATAAATCATGTTTTACTTGGCAGGCAATCTCTGTCATGGCCAAAACTGGATTTGCAGAGCTTATTGATTTCAATCCCATTCGGGCAACTGACGTGCAACTTCCTGCTGGTGGAACTTTTGTGATTGCACATTCTTTGGCTGAATCTCAGAAGGCAGTCACTGCCGCTACAAATTACAACAACAGAGTGGTTGAATGTCGACTAGCTTCTGTAAGCGCTATTTTCACAGACTGGTTCTGCTTTCATATTCCTAAATATGTTCCAACTCTTGTATTCTTGTACTGCATTTTGAGTTTTGCACATTGTCGTAGGAAATCATTTAAAATGCAGTCAAGTGTTCTAGAGTGTCAAATTTGCCCCTAACTTTAATAGATGCACACCCTTTGATGCATTGTAATATTTGACATGTTAAGGGATACGATGTACCTTTAAGATGCAATTATTCATCGACTTTTTGTTATGGACCAACTTTTTGGGACAAGAAAAACTAAAAAGTGGACCATTTTTACTGCCCAGTGGGAGTATCCATTTTGAATTGCGCCATTCATTGGTATTTGCATCTGATCTTAAAAGTCGTAACATACCTTCAACCTAACTTGGAAGTGTGAACTTGCAGTTTTAGTATCAGAATCTATGCTGAAGTGTCATTACTGTTTTAGAAAATGAATAGAGCTGTGGAGAAGGGAAACAGTCTTCTGCTCTCCACCTGCTGCTTGGTGCCTTAATTAAAAAGGGGACTGCGTTACAAGTTACAAATGCGTATCTTCTCAATTTCTCTTCTATTGGAGGCATTGTCATGCTCATATTGCTGATTTTGGAATACCTTTTCAGATCGTACTAGGCATAAAGTTGGGAATGAAACAACAAGATGCAATATCAAATGTCAAAACTCTTTCCGATGTTGAGGGATTGTGTGTATCATTCGCTGATAGTCGTGGCTCTTCTGATCCTGTCATTGCTGTTAAGGTATCTATTGCTAATTGATCTACTGTCACTGCACCAATTTATTTTACTTAAACGAATTATATGATTTGTTATGATCATGATTCTGTTTTGGCGCACATATATTTTAGCTTTACATTGTAAGTTCCTTATAATTGTTTTGTCACTAGTGTACCAATTATTAATATTATCTTTGCTACAGGAACTTTTGAAAGATAAACCATATACGACTGAAGAAATTGAGGCAATTACCGGGGAAAGTCTTCAATCAATCTTCGAAAATTCCCCATCTTCGTTGGATGTTCTAAAAGCAGCCAAGCACTTCAAGTTACATCATGTACTATTCTCTACTCGTTGCCATGGTTTCTGCACTCATTTATTGCTCACAGTCCGTAGGTGTATCTGAGTTTATGATGCAATATTAATAGATACTTCTTGCTCATGTCTTTTATTGTTGAAATTTCTGATTTTTTTTCTAGAAAATGGGCTATAATTTCCTGCATGGCGTCTTAATGTACAGTTCCATGTTGCAATGTATTGTCTTTATATCATCTTTGATAGCTAATATTTAGACTTCATCCATTAAGTCTGATAATGGTCAAACAACTACTTCTTTGTACCCTTCATTGCAACAACCCTACATCACCGGCTGTTATTTTTTTGAAGCCCACTGCTTAGTGTCCTTTTTTTATTTCAATTGTTTAGGAAGTCATAATTTGCGTTGTTTTTCCAGAGGGCTGCTCATGTTTATTCTGAAGCAAAGCGAGTCCATGCTTTCAAGGATGCTGTGTCATCAGATTTAAGGTGCTCACTGAGTTTATTGCATATGCTTGGAAGAGAATGCTTATGTATTCCTCAAGAAATTTTATGTGAAATCATATCTGATGTTTTATTAAATGAACATATGTTCTCACATAATTGAGGCATGCTATTTTTTGAACATGTGAAGAAAATTAAATTCTGTACTTTTTCAGACAATAATTCAGTTTTTCTGGGAGTTTTTATTACACTCTTAAATATCCTCTGAGATGTCTGAGGGCTAATCAGTCAAGTTAAACGTTAGGAGTGAATATATTGAACTTACCTTCATTTGTTTATTTTCTACCTCTCACTGTCTCTTTGAAAGATTTTTGACAGCACATCTCTTCATCCGCGGGTCTCTGTCCACTACAACTTATGTGTTTTACTTTATGCATTCACGTGCTCAGATCATCTTCATTTTCATTAAACATGCTTTTGAACCTTTCCCGCGTTGGGGTTTGGGGAAAGCAGTTAATTTTGCAATTGTATTATAGTCTCTTTTGCGAAAAAATACAAGCAGAGAAGCTGTTTGGGAAGCAACTACATCCAACCTTCAAAGTATTAATTCCCAATGCCTTGTTTTGCAGTGACGAGAACAAGCTAAAGAAGCTCGGTGAGCTCATGAACGAGAGTCACTACAGCTGCAGCGTTCTATATGAATGCAGGTACAAATGCTTGAAGTATATTTTCAAGAACCTGTCTGTACAATGACTCTGATGGACTGAGCTATCATAAACCTCGCACGGCGCATTGCCTTGTTTGTTATGCTTATTGTAGCTGCTTCTTTTGTTTCATGTATCTAGCTGCCCCGAGTTGGAAGAACTTGTAAAGATTTGCCGGGATAATGATGCTTTGGGGGCTAGACTTACAGGAGCTGGATGGGGTGGCTGTGCGGTTGCTTTGGTGAAAGAGGCTACTGTCCCTCAGTTCATCCTCAATTTGAAGGTATTCTGACATTCTTTTAAGCGGAAAATTCCATTTCATTAATTGTAGGACTACAGCAAGTTCCCTGTATTGTCATCAGGAAAAGTTCTATCAATCAAGAATTGACAAGGGAGTAATCAGCAAGAATGATCTTGGCCTCTATGTTTTTGCTTCAAAGCCTTCAAGTGGTGCTGCTATTTTCAAGTTCTAACAAGGCTTTCTCCTCATTGAAAGAAAGATCTTCCAGAACCGGCTTGTTTTCTCTGCGGAAATAAAAGCAAGGAGTCCATTTTTTCTAGCTTTATTTATGTCAAAACAAATGGATTATCTAACGAACGAACAAAAAATGAAGCTTTCTTATGATAATCATGTTCCCAATACAATATTTTATAGGTCCTGCTGCCCGCAGACATAAAACCTCGTATATAAAGTGTCAATAAGGTTCTTAACTGGTAAAACAAAGCGGTATCCTCATGGTCCGTACCATCTGAAATCTGATTTGATATAATCGGATCATTGCACCGAGCCCATTCGTTGCGTTAATTCAAATTTATTATTTATAAATTTTATTAAATGTCGTTGCTTATTTTTAAAAATTCATTTTATTTATTTATAACCAATAATCCTTTTTTAAGAAATATCTTCTTGTGTAAAAAAAAAATTAAGTTTTACATTATGATACTCCAAAATGGAATGCACAAACAGCTGCAAATCATCAGATCAACCTAGCTCATTCGGATTAGTTGAGATTTAATAGGTTTCTAGATACCAGGATTTATAAATAAATAAAAAATCTCCTCGAAACATTGATATCGAGATGGGAGTGTCCATGAAAGCTTCCCCACCTACAAAACAACCAAACGTTTTCAATTTTTAAATACAAATTATGAATGATGTGTTTAGATTGCATTATTTTATCTCACCGGGGCGGGGGTTGTTTATTTGGTCCTACCACACTTATACCCTTTTAAGCGAATGAATCTGGACTTAATCTCCATGATTAAAAAACCCCTTTTATTAGGAGAATTGGACACCTTTCGTTCTTGCTACATCGACCTGTCCCATTCTGATCCAGCGACGGTGGAACTGCGCTAGCTGTCTTTTACCGATTCGCTATTCTTCACGTGTTAAACTTGGTTTGTTCAATACATTATGGGAACTCCGAACATTATTATTATTGAATGAATGACTTGAGTTTAATTGCCTAACGGAAAAAAATATATCAACCAGTTCTGTGACACTTGCATCGACGGAAACAGAATCTTGACACACTGTTGTTTATAAAGTATAAATTGTTATTTTTAAAAAATATTTTGTTTGGAAATATATTAAAAATATATTTTTAATATTAACATATTAAAACAATTAAAAATTATATAAAAAAATTATACACAATTTCAATAGCGTTCTACTCAGGGAATCCAAGAGTCATTTTACTGAACATCTATTTTGGTGTACTTTTCATTTTCTTTTAAAATGACAATACCATTTATCGACATCAGGATTCCTACATGACAAACAGAAGTTGAAATCCGGATGGCTTTCACGCAGGAAATGGTGAGGCTACGAGGTTCACCATTTAATTATTACGAGCCCGCGCACTGTCATTAAGTTATAAAATAAATATATTTGGTGGTGTCATAATTATAAATCAATATTAGATAAGTAATAAAAATTAAAAGTATGATAAAATTAATATTTCATAACAAAAAAAAAATTATGTTGGTGGTCAAAACTTAAAAACTAAACAAAATGATTTATAGTAATCCACAGTATTTTGAAAGGAAAAATCACATGAAAAAACATTACAACAATTCACAGTATTTTAAAGAAAAAAATACAAAGCTAAATTTTTAATCAACTCAATATTAAAAAAATCAAATCGACATAAACAATTTTAGAAAAAAAATTACAAAAAAAAACCAAGAAAAAGGGGAAAAATCATGTTGGAAACACTGTAGCAATTCACAATGTTTTGTTATGAAAGCTACAGTGCTTCCTCGCATAATTTAGCCTTATTTGTAATAACTTGTAATTGTAATTCTTAGTAATGTTTTGTAAGGAAAGGCACAGTGCTTCCCCCACATGATTAAACTCAATATTAAAAAAAAATCAACGAAGATAATTTTGAAAAAAAATATTACAAAAAAAGAAAACACAAAAAAAACTAGAAAAAAACCATGCGAGAAAACATTGTATCAATCCATAGTGTTTTGTGAGGAAAAACTTGTATTTACTTGTAATTGCAATTCTTAACCAGCTTAATATTTAAAAAATTAAATTGACAAAGATAATTTTAGGAAAAAATATAATAAAGCAGAAAAAAACTATATGGAAAAAAACACTATAGCAATCCACAGTAATCTGGGAGAAAAGTTACAGTGCTTTCTTCACATATTATAACTATAATTTTTAAGCAGCACAATATTAAAAAATAAAATTAAAAAAATAATTTCGAAGAAAATCATAAAAAAACAAAAACAAAAAAACATATTGATAAATACTATAGCAATCAACAATGTTTTAAAGAAAAAAAATTACAAAACTAAATTCTCAATCAGCTCACTATATAAAAAAAAATCGATAAATATAATTTTAAAAAATAAAAAAATAAAATAGAAAAATTATGTGAGAAAACATGGTAGCAATTCACAGTATTTTAAAGAAAAAAATTACAATTTTTTTTTAATCAGCTCAATATTTAAAAATTAAAATCAACAAATATAATTTTTTTTTAAAAAAATAAAAAATAAATAAATAAAGGAAAGTTGAAAAAAAAATGAAAGTAATTTTGAAAAAAGAAACAAAAAAGAAGAAGAAGAAGAAAGGAATGCAGTGTGAATTACTGTTGTAATTCACAGGGCATTTAAGTGCGGGGAAATAGTGATTTCCCCGTACCTTTAGTTCTATGTATAATTTTTATTTTTTAAAAATTATTTTTGATACTAATATATTAAAATAATTTAAAAATGCAAGAATTTAACATTTTGCATCAATAAAAACAACACCTAACTTCACTAGAACTTGAGTAGCTATATGATAAGTAATTAAGAAATACAATGGTCTTATTTTGAAAGAGGGTTGGGTTTCCATCCTTAAAATAAATTTCTATTACATGAGCTTAGTATATATATATATATAAAAAATCTGATCACTGCGATGTAACTGAAAAATTTACCATCATCTTCTCACTAACGAGTTATCTCAAACACGCATCTCCATGGCAGCTTACATCAGGATTCAGGAGAAATCTTGACATTTTAAAGGAT
>Ga0325414_1007530_pt1 | contig 11534 bp, 8 predicted proteins | sample PopdelMetagenome_8_FD_206183 | JGI IMG/M metagenome (GOLD analysis project Ga0325414, IMG submission 206183) | Populus deltoides microbial communities from Bellville, Georgia, United States - Leaf-PdKOR-R3 | ecosystem: Host-associated > Plants > Phyllosphere > Phylloplane/Leaf | place: USA... | reverse complement strand
TTAAAATCTAGAGTTTAGGCTAAATTTTCATAGAGATATAATTTAGTATAATTGTTTTAATTCGGTTAGTTATTGTTTAGGAGTGTCCCTAAACAAAGTTATGTTATTGAAATCTTGAAAGAATTATTGAAGTTGGGTCGTTTTGTACAAAGTTAATACTAATAAAGTTTTTTTAAAAAATAATTAAATCTTGAAAATAATAAAATTTTAGCTTGGTTATATTTTAAAAGCTTTAATAAGTAAATATTCGAAACTAGTTTTGTTTTAAGTATAAATTCTATATGTGTATAATATATATGTTAGGTTTGTATTTCATTCCAAATCTTTTTTTTTTGTTTTCTTCTTTGATTTTCATGAATAACCCTTTACTTTTTAAAATAACCCTTCAATATATTTTTCATTCAAATATAATTCATTTTCTTCTGATTATTATTTGTTTTATTTGAAATAATTTATAAAATATGATTTTTCTTCAATTTCATCTTTCTTTAATTTTTTCATCTATCAAATTTGATCCTTATTATTTTGATTGTTATTTATTTTATTTGAGATTATTTTTAAAATTAATTTTTTTTACGATTTTATCCTCCATTAGTTTTTATTTCCTATTAAATTTGATTTTCATTCTTTTGATTGCTATTTTTTTTTGTTACTTTGACAACTTTTTTAAATTGATATTTTTTTCTATTTTATTCTTTAATATTAAATTAATTAAAAATTTAATTTTTTTTATATTAAAAAAATCTAACCTGACTCACATCGTAACTTGATTCCTGTCTAGTTTCCACTAGACAAGGAAATCCACACGATTCATGGTTTTCACGGAATGCAACTAAACTCAGACCTAAACCTTTGGCGGCACATCTTTGCCCGTGCCTGTTATCAATCGCTAACCACATAAACAACATTTCTTCATTTCCTTCTGTAGTCAGCTCAATAAACTAGTTTGGGTTTTCTACACAAATTGTTCGCACCCTTCAAAACAAACACACACACACACACACACAGAGGGCCATATCCATCAGTCCTCCAAAGTCCAGAATGCCTTCACATGAGTTTTGTTCCATCCTTTAGCCTGTTCTTCTGCTTTAAATAGGGAATTTTGTCCTGCATCTGCTATTTTATTTGGTATATGATTTTAGTTGTAAAAGGTCCCACACCACATAAAAACATAGCCCAAATATTTAGTTCAATGCCCTTAACAGCATATTCTCCCTAATTGAATTACCTCTTGTTTGTAAATATTGACTTATTGAGTGAACAGTTCTTGTGGAATGGAACATCAGAATTTCACGAAGCAATATTGATAGGAAAAGGTTCTGGACTTTGGAGGCCACTTTAGCCACTTCATTGAAGCAGCCTTTTCATATCTAAAATGCTGCAATCGTGAAAATTTGTATTTTAATATATCAGGTGAAAAAGAAAAAAACATCCAACAGAAGTTCATCCTAAGTGCAGATTAATCAAAGAGAATCTAGCCAAACCTTCTCTGTCTGGTGCACTTAACTCGGTAAAACCACAGCAATACACTATGTTGTACATTCACTACAATTATACTATAAAAACCTCAAATGCCTGTAGGAAGTTTGCTTATGAACTTGCATATGTTACTTTCAGATATTCCACAATTTCTGCGCTTTCAAACATCTGGACCCCAGTATTTGGATCTTCAATGTAAGGCGCCTGGAAATCATTGTTGTAAAATTGATATCACACTCTAAATAGATAGATGCTTATAATAGGGTGTGTGTTTCTTGTTACATATGAAATGCACTAACAAATAAATATAAATCACCTGAAAATGCCCAGCTTTCTCAAATAGTATCTGTCGTTTTGGACTACCACGAGCACAGCTAATAATAGAAAACAACAGAAGCCTTGTCAGACTCCCTGTATATTACAGGTGCGCGCGCGCGCGCTTTAAAACAGTAACTTGATGGCATGCTACTCAATAAGCAAAACTGATGGAACCGGTGAAATGCTTTCTATTGACAGAAAGGAACAGTGCCTCACGACTAACACATCTAAAGTATGCCAATAATAGTGGAATTAATGGGAGTGATAATTGATTGTTAGAAAGAGCACAAAAATAATTAAATGATCTTTCAGAATACGCATTTCTTATGGTAATAAGAGCATGAAGATATTTGCTCGCTCTCAATCTCCTTACAATATTTCTGCACGTCCACATTGTAAATGTTTTTCTATAACACACCAACAAGGATGGAAATGTTTTTGAGAAATCATTTTTTACTGCAACTGATTCAACTGAAAAGCAATGGTGTATAGATGTGTTTGAAAACATTTGTTTCTAAACCTTATCCCTTGCAAAATTTATTAAAACAGAGAATGAAAACTTACAAAATAGTTGTCATTTTACATTTAAACGGAAAAAAAACTTATAGCAAAGCATCTGATGGGGAAAAAAATGTGGACTTTACCTTCGAAAAATATGTGGTAATTCTAATTCTACAAGTACTTCTCGAACAATCTTGCAGAACGGGGAACCCTGAAATAGAAAGCAAATATCTAAAACTTATTTTTCAAGATCAGGAAACAATTAACTCTGTATCCTGTACATAAAGGCCATTGAAGTCCCAACAGAAAAACAGAAAGGGAAGAGGGTGTCGAAGGAGAAAGAACAGCAGGCATGCAAGTTGAAGTATCAAAACTGATATGGCACTCTACAAACCTCGTATGCCCATAGTTCAAGTGGTTTGGGTGGCAGTTTAGATGGAGTATAAGATGACCCCTGCATTAACACAAATGATCATTAAAGACAATCTGCACCATTACATTACTAGTAGAAAACACAAAAATCACGATGAACTAAAATGGAATTGAAGGCAGCATAAAACATAATTTTACAAATTACAAAGAACATTTTATAAATAAATATTTCACAGGAAGAAAGATGAGCTTCATCTAATAATCACGGGAACTATTTACAAACTAAAATTCAAAATTATTTACCTTTCCCATACGACCAATCATGGCAAAACCTTCGGTCAGAGTCTGCAAGAACAGAAATCATCAAGAGATATCTTTGAAATTTACATTCTACAAATTGACTAGAGAGTGTAATAGATAAGCAAATTGCTAACCGTTAAAAGACCAAGCGACAGCGTGAAAGGAATACTTCCATCACCTAAATAAGATAATCAAATAGAGAGAACATATCAAATGGTTGGAGAGAGCAGATAGGATAAATTATAATGCTTAAAAAAAAACAAATCGTCATTTAAAATTTTAAACCTCTCCTTTAGTCACCTAAAATTGACGAAAGGTATGGATGAAATGAAAGAGTACCTAACAAGCCATACTAATTAGGCTTGCTTTGACCAAGATAAGATATGGAATCACAGTTACCCAAATTTTAAGAAAATAAATTTAATCTATCTATTAATAATATGAGCAGTAAAAACAAAACAAAATGGGCAAACTGATCATGCAAATTGTATTCTATAGTTTTACTTTTTATTCTTTCAGATAGCCTGTTTAGTGATGAGAAAACAATGAAAAGACATGGAAGTAAATTATGAGAGTAGGTCGATGTTGAGGAACACACCATATTTTTGAACCAGATACTTAATTATGTCATCCGATTCATACATTGCAGTTCCAGTATTTGGATCTACCTGCAACCACAAGCAACTAACCTGAGTACAGTTTAAGTTCTTCAATGGCATATACACACATTGTGGGGCATTTTTGGAAGTTTTTGGCTGCACTCGTGGCTTCATTTCAGGTTCCTTCATTCTATCTTGTTCGAACAAAGAGACCATTATAATTTATAAATTAACTCTATGATTCACAGATAAAATGGACAACTAACCTTAGTTAAGACTAAATGCCAAAGAACTTCCCTTTGCATGGCCATTACAGATAAAGTTGAAGACCCAGATATATAATGGATATATCAAATCATCTCCTTTCTAATAGCTAGAACTATAATATAGATTTTATGGTTGGCAGTCAGACAATTGGTGACCATTAGATTCTCATTCTCTGAAAATTAATTGCTCAAAGAAACCAACGATACCTTCTGTTACCATGTTAACAAGGTCCAGGGTGTTGAACGAGATGATAGGGAACTGGAAACTGATTCTTTGTGGTTTTACTGTTTAACTTGTAAAACCTGGTTCTTCCAAACATTTATGTCAAGCTATTGTTCTGCTAAAGCTATATCTGGTCATTATGTACATGTGGTGACTGGGGAACAATAATAGGAAAAAAAAAAAAAACAAACAAACAAACCATGTAAGGGAACTGCTGTTTTCCACCCATCTGAGCGACCTTGGGACGAAAATTGGGACCATTTTTTGGACAAGGATAAAACAGAACATCAAGGTCCAACACTGCAACAATTTCTCTAACCTGAACATGTTTGCACAACCGTCAGCTAACATCTTAAGAAAGCCATAGACGGTAATTTCAGAGACATGCCAGTAATAAGAACAATTAGCTAGCAACATATGCAATGGATCAAGGTTCATCATCCATATAGACCTGGGACGAACCAAATTAAACACACCCAAAGTCAATTAAGTATAATTTGTAACATGGAATTTTTGAATGACATTACCTTCCGACAGAATGGGCAGCTGAAGTTTGCAGGTAGTGCATCAGAATCCATATTTGGAGGGGAAAAGGGGTACAACCGTTCAGTATTAATTCATCATAATTGCATGTAAAAGAGTCATAAGTGGAACGAAGAACAAGAGAAAAGACTACAAGGAAACTCACCACCTAGATTCCTTCTACCAACTATATTATGCAGAGAAAAAAAAATGATTTGGAAAGTAATGTACCCTTCAAACTCATATATCTCAATAGGCTTTTCTGGTCGAGGGCCTAATTTTGAGGTCTCTTTCACTTTATAACCTGTAAAAGACAAATATCATATTTACATTTATCAGCAAAATTAATTGTTAAGATAGTGGGTTTGAACAGGAATACCAAATATGCTTTCACATCAACTTAGGACTTAAAATAAATCCTCCATATTTGTCCTGATCTTTTAACTGGTATAGAAACTTGCACCAGCTATTCAACACAAGTACACTATATCAACTTCATATAGTATGACAACTAAAATTTGGGAAATTTGACACCTACCAGCTACTTCCAGACAATATTGGTCGGGTGGAATTGCATCCTTGGAAACAAAAGATACAGAATACCTGCCACAGTCCAACGAAGATATAATAAATTCAGGAATCCTCCAAGTGGCTGCCACAAGATCCAACTACATGATAAAGGACATGATAGTTTTCACATATTGTGTAAGAAAAACATCACTACAGATTAAGATTGGTGGGTTTGATAATCTCTCATTTCTCAGTCTTTTTGGTTTGTCTTTTTTTCACATTAAATTTGATAATAAAATACAAAAAATAACTAAAATGCCTCTAAAAGAAGGCAAGGGTGCATCTTCATGTACACTTTGGAAGATGGTACAAAGGAAACCGTCAAAAGGTGGAACTAGTAAAAAGGAGGAGAATTCTAAAAGATTACGCCTGAAGTTTAAGGCTTTTGTAAGCAAATATAATCACCCATTCTTGGTACCTCAGCTAGAAGCTTAAGCTTTTAGGTTCCATGGTTTCTATGAAAGCTGTATTATTAAAGCAATGAATGCTACATGACTCTGTCTAATGAGAAGCACAAATAAGGAACTCCAAAATCAATCTAATACTCTCGGTGCCTTCTAAACCCTTGTCTCTGTAAGTCCAAGCCCAGTCTCAATTCATCCAATCAGGACCTAATACCCAACTTTTTCCTTCCTATCCCTTGTTCCCTTTCAGTTTTTCTGCCCTTTTAAAATAACATACATTAGTTCATTACTATAAACTATCTGACCAGAAAATACTATGAGAATTTGTAACGAGGAGCAAAGCTGTGGAGATGGATTCTAAGTCACTTCACCAACAACACAACCCGTTCCCTTTCCCCCAGCAAGTCCATTTAGCTTTTCTCCTTGATAATTTAGGGTCCATCGGTAGCCTCCTCATCTTTGCTAATTCACTGCTTTATGTGATAACACCCGGATTGAAATCCCAAATGGATTGCAAGGATGGAAGACAAACGACTTTAAATAATGACCATTATGGTTCCCATCATCAATCATAGGATTGCCCTCCAAATTTCCTTTTTCTACATTTGTACAAAGAGCCTCGAAAATCTATCTGGAGAAAATTGGACCCTAAAGGTCATTATGTCCCCATATAGTTTAAGGAACTCAAGAGTTACTCGTATTTGACTTCAATTAACTTGCGGAAACATATTTTGTGCTCCATTGTACAAAAAAAAAAATTGAATTTCATATGAACTACAGTGCAAATTTTAATTTTTACTATTAAAACCACTTAATCATAGTACATTTGTGTCTGAGTACATTGAAATCTTCAAATCCACAGTAAAATCTACAGTAAAATCGATAGCAAAAATCATCTAGCTACAAGATTCCAATTAATCCTGTCAATGTATGAGAAAACCAATATATACATAAAAAAGCAATGAACATAACTAAAAGAAAAGGAGTAAACAAGAGAACTGTTCAGTTTAATTCAACATACCCATTAACAAAAACACCAGTACCCAACCGGAAAATCAAGGCAAGAGAAGCTCCAATAATATCCCAAGTCTTGTCGGGTCTGACTGCAAACCGCTTTGGCTCTGGTGGCTCGAAATTGGGTGGTGCAGTAAACGAAGTAGAAGTAGAAGTAGAAGTAGAAGTAGATGAAGTCGGGGTCTCTGAGGTAGCTCTAATGGTAGGAATTGACTTCATGGGTGTTTTACGGCTGCCAGGAACTGAATGGAGAAGAGGAAAATTGTGGATGTTAAGTACTCCAGCCATGATTTTCGCTGAAGAGTTTTGGTGAAGAGAAAGAGTGGAGGTGGGATTTTAGCGAAATAAGACTGGCTGGTGTGCATTTGTTGTTTCTGGCATTGATGAGTATTTGTCGGTCTTGCTGAATTAGCTGCCCTGTACTTGGATACTTGCTTTTCTAGTACTTGACGAATGTGACAGGTAATTCAGTTATGTCCCTCCATCCTCGCTGCTCAATGCTGTTTAGGGTTACAAAGATAATTAATTATGTTTTTTAGAAAATTGTATTATGAATTTATGTATTTTTAAAATATAAAATATAGGAAGATGTCACTTCTCTATCTTTTCATTTTTCTCAATGTTCCGTAACCAAACACGCCACTAAAAAATCTTGAGCTGTTTAGTAACACATGCCAAAAACAAATTTGTCAAAGTTGCATAATTCAGTACAAATAATAATAATTAAAAAAAAAATCACATTGATGGGTTACACTGTTGAATTGGTTATGTTGTAGCCTATTGCAATTTTAAAAAAAAAAACTAATTTTTTTAATCAGTTCTCTATCAAAATTTTAAAAAAAAACTTCAAAAATCTTTAAAAACAAATAAAAATTAAAAAAAATAAAGATAAAAATTGATATAAATACAAACTAAAACACATTTGATTCTTGAAAAGCTAAATGTAAAATATGAAATGCAAAAAAAATAAGAGAAAAAAAACTTTACCATAACTCAACCACTACTCTATCATGCACATGCACTTGGCCACCAGGAAGAGGATGCTACAATGTTTCTAATGTAATACGGAAAGTAATGTTTAATGGCCAGGAGGTGTTGTGCACATTGTCTAAAAAGCACGGACTCCCACTCACTAATACATGCAAAACACGCACCAATCATTTTTATTTTTTTAATTATATTTATATTTGTTAAAATATTAAATTGCCCCTTATTTAAATTCATTGCAACTAAAAAATCATGATGAAAAAGATAAAAATATCCTAGATGTCAATTGTAATTTTTTTTTTAATGACAATGAAGTAATTTTACTATGCAATCAAAATGTAAAAGAGACCAAAAAATCTCTACATCCTAATTTTATTTTATTTTTACTTCTATGAGTCTTTTTACTATGCACCCAAAATGTAAAAGACCGATTTTTCTTGGTCAATATAATAATGATAAATTAATCCATGAAAAAATTATTTTACCCCTAAAAACCAACTAGATGATTTTATTTGGAAAGGTTACTATTGGAATGTACAGTGAAATACAAGTACATGCGAGTGAAACACCAACCCCAAATAATTTTTTCTTTTTTTTATTAAAGTTAAAGAGTTAACAATTATTTTCTCTAAACAAACATCAACGAGATAAAAGAAACCAACCTCTTCGCAAATTCATGGTTTCCCTGCCTTGGGATGAGATCTTGATTGGTGATTCAGTTAAGGGCTCAAGGCCCTTATCTCTATCTAGTCCTCTCTCGACCAGGTGAGCCCTTGTGGTTCGGTTTTCTAACATCATTAACCCAGTTCGTCGATGGTTTCAATTATTTTCTCTCATGAATTTGAGGTTTTGTATTTTCTTGTTATTATTTGTTAAAGAATTTGGGCCTTTGTTGGGATCTAGAGAATTTGAGGTGGGTTTTAGGTAATGGTAAATTTACTATCAAGTCTTCTAAGCAACCCTTGATTTGTGAAAATAAAGTGGATCCCATTGAACACGATGGGCTTTCTTACCACATAATAAACTCAGTCCAGTAACATCTTAGACCCATGTTCTAAGACGAGTCTATCTAAAATGACTCTTTTTACAGGTGGCACTGTTTCAATGGAGCGACAACCAGCACCATCAACGTTCTTATCTCCCAGGTCCAAGATAAGTTTAGCCAAGCAAGGAAATTCTAAATGATGGTGCCGCCCAACCAGTGAGGGCCAGGTGTCACGATCTAGTGTGCCATGTCAGCCCGCCATGGTACCTCTGACCAAATCTAGCGTGGTGGAGAAAAAAGCAATCGACCTTTCCATGAGTGCGGGAGAAGAATATTTGATAGGTAATTTGGAGAACGAGAAAGGAATGTTCTTTGCTTTTACATTTAGGGTTGTTGAAAGATGGCAAGTTCTGTGCGTGAATCACTGAAATCTTTGCTTGGAGAAGAGATGTTCCATGCTTTCTTGAGAAAGGGACTTCATTCTAATTAATTTAGTTCTGGACTCACGAAGGAGATAGAGAGTTCTACACACAGCAGCAGTCCTCCTGTATCTCCATTCTCCACCTGTGATAACGTACGATCCTCTCAATGGAGCTATTATACTAATGGAGGAGGGCAGGAGTCCATCTTCAAAGAGAAAAGTGCGTGAGTCATGGATCTAGTGGGCATGATTTCTTGTTATTTTTCTAACGCGTGACAACGACACCCATGGCATTAAGAAAAGAAGCCAACCATTCATTTGGTTTGGAGTTTTAAAAGTATTTTTAAAAAAATTAAATTTTATTTTTAAATTAATATTTTTTTAGTATTTTCAAAATATTTTAATATATTAATATTAAAAATAATTAAAAAAATAAAAAACATTATTTTAATATATTTTTAAATAAAAAATATTTTTAAAAATAATCACAAACATATTTTAAAGAGGAGATAAAGAGACTTCTCCTGGTTATAACTCTGAAAGCATCATTCACTTTTTTTTTATCTCCAAGAGATGCATGCATTCATCAGGCTGACGTAATTTCCGTGTTATGATCCTCTCACAATGAAGAAAAATACAGAGAAGCTTTCCAATTTAATTACCGACTTTGGATTTTTATTCTATTTAACTTTTTTTTTTATTTTGCGTGATTTTTAAAAATATATCCGAAAGCATTTCATCATATGACATAGTTAGATAATGATGTGGCTATTTTGTATCGACACATGGTAAGAAGTGGGACCTACTCGAGATCACAAAATAATCATTAATTATTGAAAAAAAAATATCTTAAGAAAACAATAAATAATAGAAAAACAAAAGCATAAAAAGGGAAGCTTGGTTGGGCTGTGCGCGGCCTAGACATTAATACAAAGGGGACTCATGACTCGATGCCACCTCCACTTTCTACCGACTGCGTTAAACATGGTAAAAATTTATTAAACAAAAAGGACTAATTATTCATATTAAAATTAGAAGATTCATAAGAATATTTCCAATGAAGATTTTGTTTCTTTAATTACAACCTGATATAAAATTTAATACGTATGAGAACTCGCAGCTCATTCATCCATTCGCCATTAATTACCATCACATGCATGCATGCATTACTAACATGTTCATGGAAGATGCATGTACTGGGCGAGTCGCCATTCCCTTGTAAGAACAGCTGCAAGGAGATACATACCTGCAACTTTGAAGTTTGTCATCCTTCAGGGATAGAACATTATCTCAAAACTACCCTATGCAAGGGAGAAGATCTGTATATATACATACATCTATGCAATGGATCATATCCATCAACTTTAAGCAAAATCATGTGTTTTCTTTTTCGTTTTGTGATTTCGTTATATAGAACAATGCCACTAGCTATCACTTGCTGCTAATCATCGATCTTCATTAATTTCCGATGGTTAAGTATGATATTTTGATAGAATTCCATATCTATATATTAATTAGCATCTGCAAATACCTCTTTATGTATGATCATCTGTCTGCTATCGATTTTCTAATCTATATCAAACTTTAAGATTATTTTATGTAGATCGATGCTAAATATATAGACCATTTTAAAGATATTTTTTAAAAATTCTCAGGGAGATGTATGAAGCCCCCTGACCATGCACTTGATGAAGGTACCAGCTAGACATTGTCTCTTTGCATCTGATTAATTTGTTATACTATTGCTTCAATATTTGCTTAGAAATTCCTAAAAGGGACGCTCATTTTCTACCCATGCTAGTAAAAGGATTGCCAAGAAGCTCGCATGCGTGTGGAAAACATCACCCAGCACTAAGCAACTCTTTAAAAAAACTACTTCTTTATCTCCACGATTCATAACTTTTATCTAAATTAGGTCTCGATCCTTTCCTGGCCACCTTCTTTTTTTTTTTTTTCGTTTGATAAAAGTCATCTACAACATTCATCGTCGAAGAGAATTAATTACTGGCGGAGATTACAAGTTAGAAAACAGCACTAATTGCCCATGCTGGAACACCTTTCCATGGACACGATGCTGGGACCCAACTGCTGGGCTGTCACAGTAACGTACAGGACAGGCGAAAGCCATAATTCAGGACGCTAAAGCTGTAGAAATTAACTGGTAAAAAACCTGCGAAATACCTCTCATACAACTAGTGCTGCAATACTAAAAGGAGGCAATCTTGAGAAGTTCACATAATCTCCCAAAGTGACATGAAATCCATTCATGTTACTTACTCTTCTTTTTTCTTTTCTTTTTCCCAGGGGCAAGTCTGGATTAGACAACAACGGTAGTTCTCTTCCATTCCTAAGTCCTTTCCCGTCCCTCCGTAAATATTTTGCATTTTATGCTAAAATAAATGAGTCCCACTAGCATAGATGTATTCACATCAGGAGAGGCATAGTTTTGCATCGAATCACCACGACACAAGGAAGTAGCACGTAGTGGCTTCTACCAGCGAACCCCATTAATAGCCAAATCTTATTGTGCATGTTTTAATTTGATGTTACGGTTGGAAGTAGGGGGAGATAGT
>Ga0325414_1007529_pt1 | contig 11534 bp, 9 predicted proteins | sample PopdelMetagenome_8_FD_206183 | JGI IMG/M metagenome (GOLD analysis project Ga0325414, IMG submission 206183) | Populus deltoides microbial communities from Bellville, Georgia, United States - Leaf-PdKOR-R3 | ecosystem: Host-associated > Plants > Phyllosphere > Phylloplane/Leaf | place: USA... | reverse complement strand
GGCTAGTTCTATTTAAACAGAAATATCATTCTATTTTTAGGTTATAAATGGAGTTATCAACTTCAGATTCAGGTGTGGTTCATCTTGATGGAAAGCTAAATGTAAGCCTAAAATATTCATGAAGAGCTCAAGACTCAATAACATTGTTTTTCTGTTCTATTCTTAGCAACAAAAGAGAAGTCTGAGTTTGTCACGCAACCTAGATATTGTTTGGTGTTCAACCCATATCTGGAGTTTTAAAAGTCCATATAAGCTCACTCTCTCTCTCTTTTTTCGTTGGAAAGATGATATAAATACCTGCAACTTTCATATAGACCATTTGTTCAAAATATAATGTTATAAAAAATGTTTTGTCCAACCATCAAATTAATTAGTCATCATATCAATAGTTTTAAATTTTACATTCATTTAAACATTTTGGTTTTTAGATCAAGTTTCATGCTCTTGGTTTTTTTCTTTGCATTTTTATAATATTCAAGTTTTATTTCATGTCATATTATCATTAATCTTTTATTTATGCTTATCATTTTCTTTATTATACTTATTTAATTTATATCATATTTATGTTTTTCTTTTAATTATGTTTAGTTAAGTTTATTTTTTTCAAAGTGAAAAGATTACACTAATGGTGTAATAATAAATTTAGTATAGAATCAACATGGACTTTAATGTTTAAATTTAAAAAAGTTTGTTATTAACATGTGTTATAATTGTTATTTTGATCAATATTAATACCCTTCTTGCTAAGTAGTGAGTCTTGGTTCGTGGTGTACAATCCTTAACACAACAAATACTTGATTCTTTCATAACCTACCACATGAAGAATTGACACTTGTGTTATGAAAGGATATTGATTTGTTGTTGACATAAGTTAGCACAATAAATATTTGATAACATTTACAAGCATTAGCATTGCTCAAATAAAGTAATTAAAGATAATTAATATGATCATGTCAATAACTTAAAATGAGTTATTGATGATAAATTATCTTATTGAAACCTTCTTTTTGTGAGGTTTCCAATTGAGTAATAGAAAGATTTTAAACTATACTTATTTAAAATGTCACCAGTGAATCATCTAACCTTGACAATTGTTTTTATCTCTATTAAATATTTACATCAATATCACATCTTTTAGATGTATTTAACTTTGTTTCTTTTATTATTTATGATTTTGTATCATTAACCTCCCTGTGGATTGACCCTGATATTGTCGAGCTATTTATTACTTTGAAACTCCTGCACTTGAAAAAGTACATTAATTATTTGATCATGTCACGAGACAACATGAGGCTTATACATGTGCGTGGGCTCAGCGCGTGGCTAAACCCAAGGATATTCGATCTGGTAGCTCGTCAAACCCACATGTACCAAACCCATATGTGCTTGGGCTTAGTATGTAGCTGAATCTAAAAATGTTGGATCTAACAACTCGTCAGACCCATATATACTTGGGCTTAACGTGTAGTTAAACCCAAGGATATTGGATCTTTCAACTCATCATACTCATATGTAATTGAGCTCAACACGTAGCTAAACCCCAAGATATTAGGTCCGAAAACTCCTCATACTCATATGTACTTGGGCTTAACACGTAACCAAGCTCAGGTACATGTGGATATGGCGAGTTGTGAAACCTAACGTCATTCGGTCCAGTCACGTGTTGAGTCCAAACACATGTGAGTCTTGCGAGCTACCAGACTCATGTCTATTTGGGATCAACGTGTAGCTGATCCCAAAGACATTGAGCTTGGCAATCCACCAGGCTCGCATGTATTTAGGCTCAGCATGTAGCTGAACCCAATGATGTTGGGTATGACAACTCGCTAGATTCATATGTACTTTGACATAACAAGTGGCTAAACCTAGGGAGGTTGGGTTTGACAGCTCGTCGGATCCACATGTATTTGAGCTCGACGTATAGTTAAACTTAAGAATGTTGGGTCTAAAAGCTCTAGACCCATGTTATCTGAGCTTAGCATTCTCTCTAGCCTAGGTATGTTGGGTGATCACCTTGTTTTTAGCCTTTTTTGTACAAAAAATAAAAAATATAAAATACATTGATCCATCTGCTTGCATGTTTCCATATTTTTTTTAGTGTCTCAACTTATTGCGTTGCACTTTAAGCATATTGAATTCACAGAGTTTAGTTTACAGAAACCGAGTCTAATAAAACCATACATGGACCAAATGTTGGTCTTTTATGTTCCAAAATAATGTCATGTATAATTTTCTATATATATAAAAAAGCAATGTTTTTTCTACCTATAGTTTGTATAAGTTATAAATCACTAATATCAAAGTGAATTAAATATAGAGAATCACTGCTTCTTTCAATTATTTGAAAAGAAATATTTGTGAATTTTGATTATGCATGAACTTCACACTTGTGATTTTTTTCTCTCAAAAACCATAGTTAGCAATAATTCAAGATTAATTAATTTTTGTATAGAATCCTAATTCATATATCTTAACTTGTCATGCCATATATCACAAGATTCAAACAAGTAAGAAGAAGAGACACTCTTATTATTATTAATCTCATTCTTGATTATAATGGTTATTACATTCGTTTTAAAAAGATCACTGCATAAATATTTATTTTCCAATAGACACATAATTTTTAGCGAGTATCACTTTCAAAAATAATTTTTAAACCATACTTTTTCAATAATGAACCATACTCTAAATCCAGCCTGATCTATTTTTTTCAGTAAGATAAAGATTGAAAATCATCATCATTAAACTCCTATTGTAAAATAAAAATTGTCTACACAAAAAACGACAAGTTTCTTCTCTGAAATGTGGTTTAATCGGTAACTTTCTCTTTCTTAGTAATTTTCCAGTGAATCTTTCACCTATTTTTCACATATAATTTGAAAAATAAACAAAATTGAAATTTAAAATCAAAATAAAAATTATAGTGAATTTAAGATTGATTATATATTTTCTCTATGATTTTACATTTTAGATCTTTATTTTTTAGTTTTGTATTTTTATAATAATTTAAAACCTATTTTCATGTAATCAAATTATAAAAGAATTTAAATGAAAAATGTTTAAAAATAGAAAGAAAAAATGTATATGATGTAAAATACTATTTTCAGATGGGTTATTCCCTAACTCTTTTAGTGTATAGTTAACGTTAATTATTGTAGCTGATGTCGTTTCTTCACTGGCCAAGACCGTTTCACGAGAATACACTGTACAAGTATATGATGTAAATATTATTTTCGATTTTTTATGTAAATATGACTATAATAAAAATCCACCAAAATCCTTTGTTTTTCCCTATTCTGATTTTCGACCCGTTGTTAGCGATTCCCCCTACAAAAAGAAAAAAAAAGTTATTGTTTAATATTATAATAACAGTTATTTTTTAAAATAATATTTTTATTTTTTAAAATTTAATTTTAACATCATTATATTAAAAAAATTTAAAAATATAAAAAATAATTTTAAATAAAAAAATAAAATTTTAACGAACACGGAGAAACAGGTTCTACGTCCCAAATCCCCAAATGAAAACTTTAACAGGCTCGTGTAAGAGTGAGATTTGCTCAAGTACAAAGATACAAGGGTTAGTTAAGGGAGAAATTCGCACCAGAGAGAGAGAGAGAGGAGAAATTTTTAAAGCTTCGATGCTTGTTTGTTTAACGTATTTTTTTATAGTTATTTTAGCTTTAATTATTTTTTTAATGTTACTAAATATTTTTTTATATACTGATATAAAAAAAGCTATTATAATATATTTTTTAAATAAAAATACCTTAGAAAACAACAACAATTGGCAAGAACGACAAATGATGCTAACCTCAGCAACACCTAAAGAAAGAGGACGAGTTCAGCTGCATCCACGCTCTCTTTTCCTTTTCTTTTAGGCTGCTGTTGCTGGTAGCAAACAATTACAATACCAGAGCGTGATTTCACGTGAATAGTTTCCGCGTGGACAAGACATAAATCTGACAGTGCCACATAGGTTGTGTCAGCCTTTGTTCAAAGTAGCTCGTCCTGAAGCTTCAGTAACTAACCACTGCGTACTTCTTTTGATTGGGCCGTGCACTGTAATCTCCTTCAGTAACGCGTAGAGTTGAAGCTATTGCTTAGAAGTACAATGGATCTTTACAAAAATATCCTTCTATTTTTGTTCATTTGAAAAGAAAGTGTGATATTTCTGTTATTTACTACTCCCACCCGTTGACTGGACAGACCTTTTTTTTCGTGAAAACCGCTCCTGAGATTTCCCCAATCATCGATTCACGCTTTCTTCATTTTCATAAATATTCACTTTAGCCAGGCTCTATTCCGTCCATCCTTGAATATAATAATTCGTTTACTGGTTAATTTTTTAAAGTATTTTTTATTTAAAAATATATTAAAATAATAATATTTTTATTTTTTTAAAATTATTTTTAATATCAGCATATCAAAATAATTTAAAAATATTAAAAATATATTAATTTTTTAAAAAAATTTAAAAAACACTTTTAAAACTCAAAAATAAACAAGAACAAGTAAAAACCCAAATATTATGCATTCAATTATCTCTATAATTTTCATATTCATTTTTCATTAATGATAATTGGATATGACTAAACCAGTCATCAAATAAATATAACAAAATTTATATATATATATATATATTATTGTTCAAGACATGAATTCTACTTTTTTTTGGTATCAAAATAGATATAGATTCTAATATAGATTTAATTCTCATCATCTTTCTCTCGTGACAGCAAAATTTGAATAGACTAGAAGATAATCTAGCGTTATAGTTAATGAGGAATATATGAGTATAATTGTGATTGTTTTTAAAAATAACTTTTATTAAAAAATAAAATAAATAATAAATAATTTTAAAATATAAATAAAATAAAATTTTAGTAAACTTGTATTTGAACCATACTTCCAAAGAGACATACAGAGTATATTCATTAATTTAACACAAGCACAAGCACCATAAAAATACAAATTAAGAAAATAAAGAGCCATCTCAAAGAAATAAAAAATAAAGGGTGTTTCCACAAAACCAAGAAAAACTTTGTAGAATGATCCATTTCAACAAAACCAAAAAGAAAAAGAAAAACCAAGAAATGAGTGAGTAGAGAAGGATGAGTGATTAAAAGACAAAAAAAATAATAAAAAAAAGCTTTTGTTAAAAAGAAGGGGAGGGGAGAAAGAGAAGAAAACCCCCAAATAATGGAGGAGAAATGTGGAGAGCCATTGGATATTGCAGATGAGAGAGAGAGAGAGAGAGAGAGAGAGAGAGAGAGAGAAGGCAGCATGGAGAATCCCAATGCTACTCAGTCTAGTAGACACCACAGCCTACCACTCTTCACACCCTTCTTGTCACCAATTATACTCTAAATAATCAAATTCCTTTACTTCCTTGCATCCTCCCCGCAATCTCTCTTCACTCATCTCTCTCTCTCTCTCTCTCTCACCCTCTGCCCATAACCCCAGACTCAACTTCTCTCGTGTGATAAAAAAATCACTCAAAACTTTACCCAATCGAAAACCTTAAGAACGAAAAAAAATCATACTGTTTTTTTCCTCTGAAATTTATATGATCACCAACAAAAAGCCTAGATCATCAGACACTGACTCTAATTATATGAGAGACGATCGAACTGACATGTCAGAAGACGACGACCGATCTCCGCCGTCGGATTCAATCGCCAACGATTCTTGCCCAACACGGACCTGCACTCCTGGGTCCGGGTCCGGGTCCGGGTCCGTGTCTGGTTCGTCTTCCATCCCCGAATACCCAGCTCCATACCCGGACCAAGTCCTCGAAAACGTCTTAGAAAACGTTCTCTGGTTCTTAACCTCACGTAAGGACCGAAACGCGGCGTCATTGGTTTGCAGGTTATGGTACCGGGTCGAGGCTATGACCCGATCCGATTTGTTTATCGGTAACTGCTACGCGGTGTCTCCAGAACGCGCTACGTCGCGGTTTACCCGAATCCGTTCGGTGACGCTAAAAGGAAAGCCAAGGTTTGCTGATTTTAACCTGATGCCGCCTAATTGGGGAGCCCACTTCGCGCCTTGGGTCTCTGCAATGGCAAAGGCTTACCCTTGGTTAGAGAAGATTCATTTGAAGAGGATGTCAGTGACGGATGATGATCTGGCTTTGCTTGCGGAGTCATTTTCGGGGTTCAAAGAGCTCGTGCTTGTTTGTTGTGATGGGTTTGGTACTAGTGGACTGGCTGTTGTGGCTAGTAAGTGCAGGTACGTTGTTTTTTTCCCTTCATAGATCTGATTGCATTGTCAGTTAATCTTTCTAGGTATCTGGTTTGTTTGATTAGCGGTTGGTTGTTAAAGTTTGAAACTTTGTTTTGATTCATGTTTATGGAATGAATGTTTAGATCTTTGTGGAGCTAGAAGCTGTTTCAAGATTTGTTGTTTTGCTGGGTTGGGATTTGTTTGTCTGTTTAATTAAATAGATTTTTGTAGCAATATCTGAATCTAAGCAATGCTGAGTTATTGGGGAATTAATTTAGTGATTATGGATATAGCTTTTTGATCTATAAACTTTTGGAACTTTTTATTGTTGGTGATTTTTATTTTATCTTTTCTGTTTGTTGGTCTAAATGATGCTTTTTTGGGCAGTGGGGATATAAAAGAGTGGAACTGAAATTATTGAAATTTCTGATGAGAAAGTTGTTGTCTGGTGGACTTATAGTATGTTGTGTACTGCTCTGTTTGTGTACAGGCAACTCAAAGTGCTTGATCTGATTGAATCAGAAGTATCGGATGATGAAGTGGATTGGATTTTGTGTTTTCCAGATACCGAAACATGTCTTGAATCCCTGATTTTAGATTGTGTAGAATGTCCCGTTGATTTTGATGCACTGGAGAGGCTGGTGACTAGGTCCCCATCACTTAAGAAACTTAGGCTAAACAGGCACGTTTCAATTGGGCAACTATACCGTCTAATGGTTCGAGCTCCGCAGCTCACACATCTTGGGACAGGCTCATTTAGCCAATTGGAGGATGTGGCTCAAGGTGAACTGGAACTAGATTATGTATCTGCGTTTGCTGCTTGCAAATCACTAGTTTGCCTATCTGGATTCAGGGAAATCATTCCAGATTATTTGCCTGCAATATACCCTGTCTGCGCTAATCTCACTTCACTGAATTTTAGTTATGCAAATATCAGCGCAGAACAGCTCAAACCAATTATAAGCAATTGCCACAAGCTTCAGACTTTCTGGGTATGTGTTTTGTTGTGTCCCTTGTTTAAACAGAAACTGCCATGAAATGTGTGTTCTGAGAATGTTTTTGGTTTTCATTGTCCAGGTTCTTGATTCAATATGCGATGAAGGACTTCAGGCTGTGGCTACAACTTGCAAGGAACTACGTGAGCTTCGGGTTTTCCCTTTTGAAGCTAGGGAGGACATTGAGGGCCCTGTTTCTGAAGTGGGCCTCCAAGCGATTTCAGAGGGTTGCAGGAAGCTCCAATCTATTTTGTATTTTTGCCCGCGGATGACAAATGCTGCTGTTATAGCTATGTCAAAGAACTGCCCAGACCTTGTGGCCTTCCGTCTCTGCATAGTGGGACTCCACCAGCCTGATCATGTTACTGGAGAACCTATGGATGAAGGGTTTGGAGCCATTGTCATGAATTGCAAGAAGCTCACTCGACTTGCAGTATCTGGTTTATTGACTGATAGAGCTTTTGCTTACATTGGAAAATATGGGAAGATTGTAAGGACCCTATCGGTTGCTTTTGCTGGTGATAGTGACATGGGGTTGAAGTATGTGCTTGAGGGTTGTCCCAAATTACAGAAGCTTGAGATTAGAGACAGTCCATTCGGGGATGCAGCTCTACTTTCTGGTCTGCACCACTATTACAATATGAGATTCCTTTGGATGTCTGCTTGCAAGTTGTCTCATCAGGGATGCCAACAGATTGCTCAAGCATTGCCTCACCTGGTGGTGGAAGTGATTAAGCATGAAGATAATGTGGACAAGGATGAGTATGTTGATACATTGTACATGTATCGGTCTCTTGCAGGGAGAAGACATGATGTGCCACGATTTGTTTCCATCTTGTAAGGCATTTGTACTAGAAGAAGTTGCATCAGCGGTTCTGATGGTGGCTGTGGGCATTTTTTTGCTCAAAATTAGATTTGACGGGTACCTTTTTCATAGCCCGAAAGAAAGTCATGGTGATCCTTGCTAGAGAAAGTTGAGTGAAACTTCAGTCCTTGGGCGGTGTTGTTGCAAATGGCATTCAATCCAGAAGCCTGATATTTTCAAGAGGACAGACATATCGTGGGGGGGGGGGGGGGGGGATGGATATATATGCTGCAAGGTACTGGACCACCATTGGATCTTGTTGTATTGGTATGCTTCTAAATTTTATTTCTTTTTTGCTTTTCATATTCATTTGATCATAAATGAGAAGGCTCCCAGAGGAAAGGGATGGGTGTTGAGGTGCATAAAATATTCAATGGAAAGAATGGTCGCTTTATCCTCTTTGTATGAAGAAATCAAGATGGGTTGGAGATTTGAAAAAATTAAGGAAGGATCTTTTCTTCCGCTTTGAGTGCCACCAGTGAAGGAGAATCAGAAAAAGCAAAACCAATGAGCAAGCAATCGCAGTTGAAAGAAGTTAGTATCTTAATTTGATTCAAATGGTAGCTTAGTTGTAAGGTGTAGCTGGTGAGAACTAAATGCCCAGACTTGATTCGTCTCTCCTTCTCTCTCTTTCTCAACGTTTGTTTTTTTCAGATGTGTTGTTGTAGCACATGACTGTTGAATTTATTATTTTAATTGTTAGCCAATGTGAGATGGGTAATAAATGCCAAATATGCAGCATGTGCATGGACCATACACATCTTTAGTGGGAATGTGTCAATACCCTCTCTCTCTCTCTCTCCCTCTCCTTCTCACTCACTCTCTTTCATTTATTTCCCTGAATGTGGAATAATCAATTGACAGTGAGGCCACTATTTAATTATGTATGGAAAGTGTTGTACAAGTACATGTTGCCGCCCCCCTTGCACACCGTGTGGGGCTCCATTGGGCGATAATCCCAATCCTCAAGGTTATGGATGGGTCTGATCATTTCTCATTTCTCATGTTCCTCCTTGAGAGTTGTTGCAACTTGTGTTGCAAATGCGAACTAGGTTGTTCACAAGAGAATCTGGTGGTTTGATCTATTAGCGGTTGAGAATTACCAAAGGTCTCTTTGGTGTCCTGTGACTCTTATCACGGCGGCGCTTCTCTCCATGGCTGGAGGTGGGACCGATAATCTGATGATCTGTCACAGCCAAGTCCTCTCCTTCACTCTCATTATCAGGAGAGAATTCCATCTACCTGCCATCTTTGTTGGTGTTCTCTCTGGCAAGATGGTAAAAGCAAGCTTAATTATCATCGAAGTGGAATCTGACTGTGCATTTGAAAAAGCAATGGGAAGCATGGCATAGCGCATAGCTAGGCCAGGTCTATCAATTCCAAGTTGACCAAACCCTTGTTTGTGTTTCTTCATCTTCCACCACGCTAAAAACAAGTGACAGCCAAACCATGTATGTGTATAAATCACCGTCCGTAAAAAGAAAACCATTTGAGTTAGACCTACTAGGGTCAAGGATAAGAAGATGTACGTGTTCGAGGGTTCGACAAAAACATAAAAGCATGTCGAGTTTTTTGGTACTTGACCCTTGGCTTATCCATTTTGCTTTTCTCGGATCTCATGGTGGGATTGAACAATCCCACGGATGACCAGAGCCAAACAATGGTGGCCTCTGCTTTTTGATTATATCCTTGCTTACAGTCTTGCCTTTATTTCTTCTTTTTGAGCACTGCTTCCTTGTCCCCATGTAGAAAGGAAGAGATCTGACGATGACCACACACAAGGACTACTGGGATTGGCATCACTCGAATTCTTAGCCTTGGATATGTGGTAGTGTCATCTCTTGATTAAACCTTCTTACCTAATGAACATATCCCATATATCTATCTATCCATCTATCTATCATTTGATAGAGAGACCTTCATTTAATTGAATGGTCATGATATTAACCCAACCCATTTAGGGTTTTGCCCACGCCGTGCACTGTTCGCTAAGCAGATGCATCGTCATGATATGTTGCCATGACAGAGTCTAGGCTTCGCTGCCCTGATTGGTGGATGCCCATCTCAAGATTTGCCCCACCACAGATCAATCAATATTGTGGGCCACGTGTACGGTATGGGAGGTGGGATACCTTAATAACTTTACACATTAAAAGACAATAAGAAGCTATAATCATGCATTTAATAATAATATCATTGTTGTTAAGAAATAATGGAGAGTCAGAGAGAGGGGCTAACGTACATAATAGCAACAAACTACAACAAAACTAAATAAATAGTGGCATCTGGCAGGTGATAAGTGATCCGGTGGGTGGTGTGGGCGTGGAAAAAGTCGGTGAAGCCAAAAAAGAGTTTGGTTTTTCATTATTTTTGTCTGTTAAGCACATTCATAGCTGAGCTAAGCACGAGGTCAACCACTAAAGTATATGCTCCCTTGTGCTGCTCCACTTAATTTAAATCTCTTCTCATCTCCGTTGTTTAATTTGTACAAACACACATAAACTACTGGTACTGGCAGTATTATATCTATTCTTACACGCATTGCACCTTTTTCCGAGCACTATTTCCAGGATCGATCTTGCTTTTCCCAGTGAGATACATGTTTTTATTATTTGCAAATCTGATGCTCATATTCCTAGCATGCAGATTGCTCGGGGCTGATAAAGTGAAGCTGCACTGCTGATGTGACAAGAAATTTACTAGGATTCATTTTGATTTAAACAAATATTGAATGCTTCGCGATTCTTTCTCTCCTTTTGTTTTTGGATTCAGTGTAGAGAGGAGAGGAAAGATTTGGCTCCAACTCGAGACCCCAACAAGTATAAAATACTCCCAAACAATTGGGTTACCTGCCACTCAACTAGTCGATGCCTGCAGGTATATAATTATAGCATAGAATGCTAACTGATGCCTTGAGCATTGAACATGACGCTGATGGTAATTAGGACTCTTGCGTTCATGTATTTCTTTGATCTATGGAGTTTTCCAAGAGAGGACAATAATATCGCAGCCTCCCGGAGTAGAAAAGAAAATTATATGTAACTAATCCTTTTGAAAATTGGGGGCATACCAAATTATCAATCATATGCAAACAAAAGCACATTTTGACACGAACCTAATTCCTTTGACTTTGGCCTGAATTTGAATTTGGAAGGAAGAACATCCAAGCACCACAGCATCCTGGGATTTGATCCTCTACTTACTCTGCATGGATAGTATTGTCAAGCTATTAGTGTCGAAATGTCAAATAAAACTTCTCTATATTGTAATTATCAAGGTTAAATACATGCAATAAGATTAAGATTAAGATACAACACCTCAAATGTCAAATCCTCAAGATAAGAGTTGTTGAGTGATGATATTAAAAGCAAAATGTTCTTATTTGTTGTACAAACGAAGATGTTGTTTTCTTTCTCTTCAGCACGCAAAAAATTAAAATATTTTTT
>Ga0325414_1007528_pt1 | contig 11534 bp, 3 predicted proteins | sample PopdelMetagenome_8_FD_206183 | JGI IMG/M metagenome (GOLD analysis project Ga0325414, IMG submission 206183) | Populus deltoides microbial communities from Bellville, Georgia, United States - Leaf-PdKOR-R3 | ecosystem: Host-associated > Plants > Phyllosphere > Phylloplane/Leaf | place: USA... | reverse complement strand
CCTGCTACGGGTCAACAATATAGTAATGATCTATATGTGATCAACACCTTTCCATACCCATTTTATGTACCAAAACTATATCGTCCACATGGAAAGAAGAAGCCTTAACAAGCCAACTTGATTTACAGAAAACATGAAGCCATCGTATATAGCAATTAAACTTTTCCTGAGACCGACATAATACTTCCAAGTACAATCCATTTTACACATCAGTGTAATAGAAGCATGATTGATCCGGGCAAGATACAAGAATCTCCTATATACCGAAATCCTCACCTGAACCTTTCATCAGGCTCTCTGGCATTTGCATTTTTAAAAAAAAGTTGCACTTGACGAACATCAAAATAAAAAACGAACACCAACAACTTTGTAGTCGGATTATTTTTAACGACCAAAAGCTAAAAGCAGTGTCATAATTAACTGGATAAATTATAGTAGGATACTGCTTACTAGGATTGTGAACATAATGGGTATACATTTATGTGCAGAGATCATGGATGCCCACGTATATTTATGGATTTATTTACTAGGCAATCGTAGAAGGATTTTTGGTAAGTGGTCTTGGTCGTTGGTAATTCTGTCCCCTGACAAGGAGAGTTGTTTGGCATGTGGAGAAGGTTGTGTTGAGCCTAGTGATGATGGAGACTCGTAAACTACATCAACAAAGAACTTGAAAGGCTAATAATATTCACAAGTAATCCTTTAATGAAAAAGAGGAGCCGTGCCTGTTTGTAACAAATAGCATTACTTCAGGGTAACAAAGAGCATGTTAGATGTGTAGAAGAGGGGTTAAAATGACAAATGCTATGAAGCATTACAAAATCCATAATACCATAACTATGCGGCCGATGTTTAGCAAGACAACAATGGTGGGTATTAAGAAAAAAAAGTTGAAGCTAGAAATTGGAGCTGCAAGTAACATTAGGTACTAAATTTAGTTGCATGCAATTTACACAATCGTACACTACTGCAAAGATTGTCATCATCTTGCTCGAATTATATATTATCACATCATGGAAAAACAGGTGAGAAAATGCTAGAGTGCATCTGTGAGAGTTGACAGGTTCTCATTGGAGCATAATACACGTACATGTTGATATAAACTCAATAAACATTGATTCAGCAGTTTTACTTACTGAAAAGATGCTTCACTAGAATAATCCCAGTCTATTCAGCAACACACCAGATGTAATACGCAAATTGAATACCATGATCTATATAGATCAAAAGACAGGAAAGCTAAATGCTGTGACAGAGTAAAAGAAATCTCCGAACAAAATAGCACAAAATATCCAAAAATAAATCAAACATCAAGTAACAAGGCATATACCACCAAAATTCTTTAACCATAAACCATTCAGAAGATAGTTCTAGAGGAAAAGAAAAAACAATAGGAAAAACAGCCCCATTCATAAGAGGTTCAAACCACACATTCAATACATCATAGCTACTACCAGACAGATAGCCTAAAACATTTCATCTTCAATTTCAATCTACCTGACAGTAACAATGTCATCAATCTTCAAAATCATCCGCACACATTCTGCTGCCAGTGTGATGGAACTTGTGCTCACAAGCAGAGGCTGAACCACATTCTCCTCCAAAATATTTGTGATCTGCCCCTTCCTCACATTGATTCCTGCATTGATCTCTCCTTGAGCATGCCTATTCCTCAGTTCAGTCACAATAGTAATAGGATTCAACCCTGCATTCTCTGCCAAAGTATATGGTATAACCTCAAGTGCCTCAGCAAATGACTTCACACAGTATCCTTCCATCCCATGCAGCACCTTGGCCCATGCTCCAAGCTGTCTTGACAATTCAATCTCTGGTGCCCCACCTCCTGCAATCAAAAACTGTTTATTCACCAAACACCTAATGACACATAAGGCATCATGCAAGCTCCGCTCTGCCTCATCGAGAACTAACTGATTGGACCCACGTACAAGCACACAGGTAGTCCTTCCCATATCCTTAATCCCAGTAATCTTGACAATCTTCCCATCTCCAAGTGAAACCTCCTCAACAAGATCCGCATGCCCCAACTTTTCCTCTTTGAAATGCTCAATATTTGCAATGGGCAAACAATTCAAAGTCTTAGTAATGAACTCAATCTCATCCCTCTCCACATCCTTAATCACCAAAATCTTCGCTTTCGCCAGATAATGCAAGGACAAATCTGTCACCGCATCCCTCAAAATACTCTTCTGAATCAGCAACACATTACACCCAGTTGCCCTAATCTTCTTAATCATACCCAAAATATAATTCCTCTCTTCCTTCAGAATCCTATCCATTTGTGCATAATCAGATACCACTATACTCTGCTCAATATCAGTCTTCGGCGGGGAAATCTGAAACTGAATAACCGCAATCTTGGCATTCTCAACACGCGTCAGCCCACCTGCAGCATGACTCACTTTCTTATCAAAAACCAAACCCCTAACCATCTCAGTATCATCCACGGTTCCACCCAGCTTTTTCACTATCTTAATATCTCTAAGATCAACTAAATCTGGCTTCTCAGGATCCACAACAGTCAAAACAGCATCAACAGCTAATGGAGCTAGCAAAGACGAATACTGACTAACAACTTTACTATTTAATGAAGTACTAGCAGATTTCACCAACGAATCACGGTCCGTTAACTCTAACGGCACAGCCATTGCAGTTAAAACATCAACAGCTTTAATTGAAGCTTTATGTAATGAATCGGAGATTACCGTAGGGTGGATACCAGAGGAGAGGAGTGAAAGGCACTGCTTAAGCAACGATCCGGCAATAACAACGACGGTGGTGGTGCCGTCACCAGCAGCGGTGTCTTGAGATTTAGAGAGTTCAACAAGCATCTTCGCAGCCGGTTGGAGAACCTCCATCTTGTTAAGAATGGTGGCGCCGTCATTGGTAATGATGACTTCGCCGCTCGCAGTTGAAATCATTTTGTCCATTCCTTTAGGACCAAGACTGGTTCTGACGGCGTCAGCCACCGCGCAAGCGGACTTGATGTTGGCATGGCGGATGTCTTCTTTCCGCTTGTTGTCGACGTACGACTCGGTTTTGGAAGATCGAGGAGCGGATTTTGCTACAAGTGCCATTGATTGTTTTTCTAAACCCTAACCCTAATTCAGTGGCGAGAGAGTGTAAATTAAAAAAGGAGGTAGGGGTAAACGAGAAAGAGAGAAACCCTAGAGAGCGAGGGAGTGAGATCGAGAGAATTCTGTAACGATGAAAAAAGTGGGGTTTCTAAACGGCGAAGCGACTGAGTTTTTTAAATAGAGAAATAGACTTCAACTAGTATATTGGCACGTAAAAAAAAATTTAAAGTGCAGAAACAAAATATTCAATGAAAATATATCTTTTTTAAAAAATAAATTTTAATTATAAATTATATGATTTTTTTATTTAATATTATGGTGAAAAATATTAAATTTATTTACGGTAAGATGAGTTTACCAATAAATTCATGCGGTTATTCTTAAAAAAAAACAAATTAAAAAGCTCAAATTTAAATAAAAGACAAAATTAATAAAAAATAATATTTATCTTTAAAAAATTAAATGAATTCAAGTCAATCAAGTAAACTTGCAACGTATGTCATACATGTCATTAGATTTAATAAATTTTTTATCTCAAAAATTATTTTTTATATAATTATACGACAATAAAATATATGATAATTTTTTTATATCAAACATTTTGTTTAGAAGTAAAAAAGAAAATGGTGATAGGCATGTGGTACCAAAATAGTAAAAGCATATCATTGATGACAAAGAATGAAATTATATTTTATTTTCAAATGAAGAGCATAAAAAACATTAAATAAAAAAAACAAATAATAGTTTGAATACTACAAATTAACTTATTAAACCTACGATCCAGCTCATAGATTCAGTCGAGTTCAATGATTTTTTTATCAATTTTTTTAACTCAAATATAAAATAGCAAAAAAAACACCCAGAAGGAGCTCAGGCGCATGGGACTTTCAGCCCAACCCGTGAGCCTGGGCATGTCTTTATTTTAAATATTTTTATAGGAACAGACAACATGTCATTCATCTCATTTTTTTACAAAAAAAAAAAAGTCAGCAGATGACGCATCGTATGCTTTTGCAGAATTCGGCAACAAGAGGTCACTAAAAAAAATAGGACTTCATTTTTTTTATCTTAAAACTCGTTTTCAACCTATTTTTTGATCTAAAACATCCCCGAACACTTTGATAAAACTATCAATGACCTCAAAAAACCAAAATCAACTCAAACCTAAAAACATTCTCATGATCAGACCTGTCTCCTCGGGCAAGAAGAAAGAAACAAAACACTTAGGTAAAGCCACTTTCATGAAATGAAACTTATTGACACCAATTTAAATTTTTTTGGTAGCCGAAATCATCATTAATAGTCATTTTCTCTCTTTACATTGGAATTCAGTGTCCCCTCTCTCTTCTCACAAAACAAATGACTGAAAAATAAGAAAAATAAACTTTGATATCAAAATTGATTTTTTGACAACTAAAATGACCAATCACCTATAAACCTAAAAAGATGGGAGATTAAAATAATTTTTTTGTATAAAATTTAAAGCCACCACCTATTTTACCCACCATTTTCACTTTGGTCCTCTGATTTTCAATCCAACCCTTCCTTCCAAAAAATTATGCAATCAGATGTTAATTTGAGCTCAAAATGACTCAATTATGTCAAAAAAAATTTAAGAATCAAATTAAAATTTTTAAAAAACTCGACTATTACAATCCACAATGATTTAAAAGAGGATGAACAGTGTTTGTAGCCATAATGTTTTGGCAATAAGCTCTAGTTTCTATAATTTTCCTTTTCTTTTTACTATAAAGTAAGTACAATATTTATATCTAAGTAATTTAATTACAAAAAATAAAATAAAATTAGCTATTTAACTTGCATTCCGGGTATGCAAACTATTTTGATGTGTTTTTTTACATAAAAAAATTTAAAGTATAAATCTAAAAGCCTATGCAAACATATAATTTAATAAATTGATAATCATCTATGTAAATAAACGGGGGGAGGGAATCATTAACAATAATTAAAAGAGAAATTGGAAATTTTGATACATGAATATAGATCAAGATATTTAATCACACAAAATAAAACATTTATTTGGTTGTATTTACTTAACTTGTTTATTTAAATCAATAAAAGATAATAGAAATACAAATATAAATGAAACTGATTGAATAAACCACGACCTAAAACAAATATTAAACAAGATCGAACATATCAAGAATATTATTTAAAAATAAATATTTTTTAGAAAATGAATTCCATCTATATAAAACTAAAAAAATTAGATAAATTAGAATATTATCTTCAAAAACCAAATACAAAAATAACAATTTAAAAAAAAACTTATATTAAAAAAAGGTATGTAAACCCTATGACCTAGGTCATGAGACCGAAATAAACTCATAGAAAAGAAATTGAAAATAATAGCAAAACCAATGTTTTAAAAAAGAAATTAATGTAGAATGATAAGATCGTAAAAGAAAATGATTAAAAAAATGAAAAAAATACAAATAACATTAACTTTTCAAACCTGTGATACAAGTCATTAGATCAGAAGCTCAATCCCTAACAAATCAAATGTCGAAAGATGAAATATGAAAAAAAAAATTCAATTACACAAAATGATCTTAAAAAATATATAATTAAAAGAATAAAGGTTAAAATCAAAATAAAAAAATAAATTAGAAGGCAAGCAAGAAATTTTAATTGGATGGTTACATTGAAATGAAAAATAACTTTAACAAAACAAAAAATAAATCAAAAGAATAAGGGTCAAATTGAAAAAAATAAAACAACTTAAACTTTAATTAAATGATAAAATTAAAAGCCAATAAAACTTGAACAACAAGGTCAAAAGATATTGAGCATAACATGAACTATATGAATGTATTTAAGTGATCAAGAAATGATTCATCACTTTAGATGAATTAGAAAAAATATTTTATATGTTCACAAATAATATTGATTGTGAAAGCTTTGCGCAAAGTAAAATAGGATTTGAAAAAAAATCCAAATCTAATTCAAAGAATTAATAATTATAGTGTTGAGAACAATTATGACTTAATAGAGCAGACACACTTCATACTATATTGTATAAATCAAAACATTCTTAATGAATAGATAATAATTATACTGTGAAACTACTCACTAAAGGTTAAGTTAAATCACTTATGACTTTTTTAATATTTGAAGGATCATGACATGTTACTAAATGATGCACTTGATCTTCAAATATAGATCAATCAATTTTTAAAATGATAATAAATTAAATAATTTAATTTATTTAATCCTAGTTTATTTAGTATTATAATTTATATTTGAGCCAATTTATCAGAAACCTAATGGATTATACATATTAAAAAATCATTGGTTGGAAATTAAATTGAGAAAATTAATCAAGTGTAACTTCATTATTAATAAGTTTTATAATTTAAGAACTAGAATCTAATTAATATAGGGGATTACAATTCTACACATATAAAAATCATGTAGGGACTTGATTGAGTAAATTTCTAAAATTATCCTAAAATAATATATATGATATTATTCAGGGTTTAAATTGATATTTTATCATTTATAGTGATGTTATGTTTTTTTTATAAATAAAATGTTATATCTTATATTTTGGGTTAGAGTGGTATAGATGTTACAGAACATACGTACATAGAAACACTTTAAACATCAAAAAAAAAAAGTTAGCACTTAAGGCATATCAATCTCTCTCTCTCTCTTCTAAAAAGAGTTTTAGGAGATTTCTCATTAGCGGTTTATGTAAATTATTGTTAGAAGTCGAAAACTTGGATAACTTGTGGTTTATGATAACTTAACTTTGAAAAAATTAATCAAATCTAAAAAAGATCAAATCTTCAAGTAATCTTTTCTCAAACCATAAACAAACCTAAATTATGTAATTTAATTATTTGGACTCCCAAGAACTCCCAAGAAAATTTTAAATTATTATTTTCATTGTGTGTATGTATTTCAAGAAATTCAATAATGGTATCAGAGCTATCGTTAGACAATTAAAGTAGTTCATTGTATATTTTGATTATTATTGGTATTAATTATGAATTAATTTTATGTGCAAAATTATTTTTTTCCCAAAATTATTTTTCTCTAATGATTTTTTTAAAAATCTTTGATTATTGTTCTAGTCAGATTAACAAGATTTTTCAAATGTGGTCGGAATCCACCATGAAATAAAAAGAAAATTGATTTCTAAAATATTGGATTAGGATTTAATTAAAATTTTTCATTAAAATATTTTAGAAAAATGATTTTTCTAAAATAAAGAGATTTTTTAAGTTGAAATATTTTATTTAATTGATGTTAAAATAGTTTAGGATGTTAATAAGAATTTTAATATGATTAAGTTTCTTATTAAATCAAAAAAATTTTTATCAAGCAAATCAATATTAAGTAAAATTTAAAAAGTTTACGAAATTATCAAATTGAGTTTGATTTAATATTTTTAAATATTAGAAATATTATTTTAAAATTTCACATAAAATCAATAATAGAATTGAAGCATGCAATATATTTAATGTTGCAGATTTAAGTGTTTTTATGCGTAATTGATAATTATGGACATTAAAAGACCAACGAGATTGCATTTTTTATGGTTGAATGGTACATTATTAAATAGAGCCTTTGTATCCTTCATTTTCTCTACTTTTCATATGTCTTGTAAATTATTTTCTTATTTAACTCCTCTTAAAAGTAACTTGAGGTTTCTTATTTAATTATATAAATTTTAAGTAATATTAAAACGTAGAAATTTAAATTAAAAAATTATTTTGTAATTTAAGATGAAGAAAAAGAACAAAAGAAGATACAACTATTATGTATCTTAGGGTGGATCCTTTCATTATTGTTGAATCATGTAAAGCATTGTGGCATTAAATACACTTTTCAAGGTTTACCCATCAAGTAGGACATTGAATTACGCACAACACTATGACATTAAATGCACTTTTCAAAGTTTGCTTATCAAATAGGGCTCAAACTATCCTAGCTCTTCCCTATGTATACTAAAAGAAATGTCCACGTATAGCTTCTACATGGGCGTTTCTTCTAGAGTTTAGGTTTGTATATCCTAGTCAGGTATGCCAACAAAAATGTATTAGACTATAAAGTCTATTAGAGTTTAAGCTTTTAAAATCAGACATGGTCAATACTTTAGGATGTATTCTCCTAACTTAATCACTTATTTAACTAATCTTCATAACACATTTGGCTTATGAATGGTTTTTTTAAGGGGTTTATTGGTTAATACAATAATCTAGTGTGCCTGAAAGCAAGGGCTCAATTTCTGTAAGACATTTATTAGTGCTGAAGTCACCTTTTTTATTTTCGAATACCTAATCTCATCATCGTGAAAGGTTTTGCTAGTGTAATACACATGTTTTTTTTTTTTAACTTTTTGATCTATCCTGACCAAAACAGAACTTATAACTTAATTCACTACCATTGAATAAAGGAAGTGCTCTTCCTTTTTTTAAAAAAATTGAGACAAAATTTTTAAAGGAGATATAATTTGTCAATAGCATTTTAGAACTCGAGATTCCACTACAAATTAGACACATTATTCAACATCTTAAAGAAAAGGAGGTAATGCTCCCCTGAGTTAAGCAATGAACGTTTAGGATGGATACCTATTTAGTTAGTCTTTGAACTTTCTTTGGTCAACTAAGATGGTCATATCCAAGATGGATCTAGTCTTTTTAAGATTAAGCTTTATCCTTTATTATTGACTAGAAACCACAAGAATTCCTTTACTGGATGATGAAAGTATACTTTGGTAAAGAATAAAGAAAATTTCCTATAAGTCATAAAGGTGTTGCTTAAAAGTGGTGCTTTTTACTAGTCATCCACATACATCTTCATGTTCCTTCCTAACTACTCCTTAAAAACCTTATTGATCATTATTTGATATTGATCATTATTTGATATGTGGCTATAATGTTTTTCAATCTAAGATGCATGGGGTTGTAGTAATATGTCTCCTTATCAATGATGAAAGAAATCATTTCTTTATCATTTGGATGTACGAAGATCTGATATCCTAGATTAGCATCCAAAGAGCTTAAGAACAAGTGGTTAACTATTAAATCCACTAGCTAATTGATTTTAGGAAGGGAAAATTGTTTTTAGAAAAAGTCTTGTTCAAGTATATGAAGTCAACATACATCATCTTCTTCCATTTAGACTTTATAACCATGATAATGTTCGCCAACTATTCAGGGTACATTACTTCTCCAATGGATCTTGCTTCCAGCAACTAGTCCACTTCCTTCAATATTGCCTTCTATTTTCTCACCTCTTTATAGTTTTTTTTCTTCTATCATTAAGGAAGAACATAATCAACATTCAGCCTATGATATAATATTTCTAGGTCCATTATGGGCATATCTTATAGTTTAAAAGGAAATTTCTATTATAAATGTGATAAAGGCTTTTAATGGACAAGATTAAATGCAGATCTAATTTTTGTAGTTATGTCTTTATTGCACTCAAGAAGTTTAGTTTTTTTTTTTGTTTTTTTAAGAGAACTTTAATGAAAATGCTCCCTATTTTTTTATATTTTTACTTTTTATTAATTATTTATTTAAATTTTAATTAACACTCTCTCTTTGATCTTTTAATTTTTTTTGTTCATCTTTTTAATAGTAATTATTTTTTTAATAATTTTATAATGTCTCAAATAGATTATTCTAATTTATCTTTTAAATATTTTCTTTTATATTTGATATAAATAAATTATATTTGCGTGATGTTTTATAAAAATAAAAATCAATCATTTTAGATAAAGAATAAAAATGCATAAATTAAAAAGAATAGTCATGGTTAAACATACCTATATGTTTGACTTTTAAGGGAAAGATTGACTTTTTATTTCATCTTTTAAAAAATACGAGATGCATGCCCGCGTGCTGCCGCGAGCTTAAAAAACAAATATATTTAATAGTGTTATAATTGTGAACCAGCACTAGATAAGTAATAGAAACTAAAGGTATGATGGAGTCAATATTTCATGACGGAAAAAAAAGTTGTGTTGGTGATCAAAACTTAGAGACTAAACAAAATAATTTGTAGCAATCTACAGTGTTTTGAGAGGAAAGATATAGTGCTTTCTCCACGTGATTTAGCTTTTCTGTTAATAAAAAGCAAAAAAAATTACAAAGCTAAATTCTGTACCAACTTAATATTAAAAAAAAACCAACAAAGATAATTTTGAAAGGAAAAAACCCATGAGTAAAAACGTTGTAGTAATTGACAATGTTTTGTGAGGAAAACTATAGTGCTTTCCCCAATAAAATAAAATAAAATAAAAAACCATTTAGAGAAATACTGTAACAATCCATAGTGTTTTGTGAGAAAAACTACAACGCTTTCCCCATATGATTTAGCTTTATTGTAATTATAATTCTTAACCAACTTAATATTAAAACAAAATGGACAAAGATAATTTTGGAAAAAATAATATGGGAAAACATTGCAATAATTCACAGTATTTTAACGAAAAAAAATTATAAAGCTAAATTCTTAATCGGCTCAATATTAAAAAAACAAATCGACAGAGACAATTTTAGAAAAAAAATATTAAAAGACAACACAAAAAAACAGGGGGAAAATCATGTTGGAAACACTGTAGCAATTCATAGTATTTTGTGATAAAAGCTACAATGCTTCCCTATATGATTTAACCTTATTTGTAATGACTTGTATTTGTAATTTTTAACAATGTTTTGTGAGGAAAGCTACAGTGCTTTCCCCACATGATTAAGTTTTATTACAAATTTAAATTCTCACCAACTCAATATTAAAAAAAATAAAATCGATGAAGATAATTTTGGAAAAAAATATTACAAAAAAAGAAAACACAAAAGAAACTGGAAAAAAACCATGTGAGGAAAAACTGTATCAATCCATAGTGTTTTGTGAGGAAAAACTTGTATTTACTTGTAATTGCAATTCTTAACCAGCTTAATATTTAAAAAATAAAATTAAAAAAGATAATTTTAGGGAAAAACATAACAAAATAGAAAAAAAAACCATATAAGAAAAAACAATGTAGTAATCCACAGTAATTTGCGAGGAAAGTTACAGCGCTTTCCTCACATATTGTAATTGTAATTTTTAACCAGCTCAATATTAAAAAATAAAATAAAAAAAGATAATTTCGGAGAAAATCATAAAAAAAGACTATGCGGAGAAACACTGTAGCAATCAACAATGTTTTTTTAAAAAAAATTACAAAACTAAATTCTTAATCAGCTCAATATAAAAAAAATCGATAAATATAATTTTTAAAAAATAAAAAATAAAATAGAAAAACTATGTGGAAAAACACCGTAGCAATCCACATTATTTTAAAGGAAAAAAAATTACAAAGCAGAATTTTTAACCAATTCAATATTTAAAAAGTAAAATCAACAAGATAATTTTTTTTTAAAAATTAAATGGAAAATAAAAGCAAAGTTGGAAAAAAAA
>Ga0325414_1007524_pt1 | contig 11540 bp, 7 predicted proteins | sample PopdelMetagenome_8_FD_206183 | JGI IMG/M metagenome (GOLD analysis project Ga0325414, IMG submission 206183) | Populus deltoides microbial communities from Bellville, Georgia, United States - Leaf-PdKOR-R3 | ecosystem: Host-associated > Plants > Phyllosphere > Phylloplane/Leaf | place: USA... | reverse complement strand
TAGAAGAGAAGAGGATCTGGGAGGACTTTGAGGAAGAACAAGGCTGTTCAGGGGTCCCTTTTCCATTCACTCCCCAGTTGAAATTGCAGGAGCTTGTAGCAGCCATTTCTCTGTCTTGTTTTTCCTCAGTTTCACAAATGTCACACGTTTGTCGAGTGGTTTTGTGGGATATTCTTGGAAGTTGGTAGGAGCAGTGGTGGTGTAGGATTGACAATCAACAATGCTTGGAGACTAGGAAAGAAGGAGTCCTTAATTCGTCCATGTATAACTAGCTATTTGAATATATTTTCTTTCCAACAAAAAGATTGAACATACATGTTTTTTTACATAAAAATTATTAAGTTTATATAAAAACAAATTTATGTACATAAAGTCCAAAACTATTTATGTTAATAAATAAAAAAATTATTAATAATAATTAAATATATATCTAAAAAAAATTGAGAAACGAATGTAAATTAAGATATTTTGATCTCTTACCTAATTGTATTCAATGATTTTATTTATTAAAATTAATTTTTTATTTAATAAAATAACAGTAGAAATATATACACGTATAAAATTAATTGAAAGAAATCAAATAAAAAAAATATCTCACAAAGTTTCTCTTATTAGAAATACTATCCAAAATAAATATTTTTTAAATGAATTTTAATTATATAAAACATATAAAAAATTATAGTTGAATTAGAATAATCTCTTCAAAAATTAAATACATATAAAAAAATTTAAAAAAATAATTATTTAAAAAGGGTTAAACACGAAAAATAAGAAATTAAAGAGAATTGATATTAATTTAAATATAAATTAAGAAAATATTAAAGAAAACACATATAAAAGAGCATGATTTTTTTAAAAGAAAAATTACAAAAACAAAGACGTCAGTTGTCGTTGGGGCCTTGCAAGCCGGGCTAGCGTCTGACCCTTCTAGAAACGGCTCACGCACAAGCCCTATTTTTAAAATGAAATCATGTTGAATGCCCGATTATTTAAAAAAATATATTTCAGATGACGCATGGTCTAGTTTTCCCTATATTTCGGTTATTATGGTAATAAAAAAAATGAGGTCTATGTTTTTTTACCTAAAAACTTATTTTTCAACACATTTGAACCCAAAACACTTATAAAAAAAACCCTAAAGACCTCGAGAAACCAATAAATGATCTTAAAAATACCACACAAAAACTCGAAAACAAAAATCTTATTGAGCTTAGATTTTGTTCTTTAGACAATTTCAAGGTAAAAAAACATCTAAGTGGAACTCTCCTCACAAAATGAAACTTAGTAATATCAAGATTGACCATTTTTGTGGTTGAAATTGGTGTCAACACAAATTTTTTTTCTTTGTCATTGGAATTCAGCAATCTCTCTCTCTTCTCTCTCAAATTAGAGACTAAAAAATAACAAAAATAAACTTTTGTATTAAAATTGATTTTTTAGAATTTAAAGGACCTAATTGTATGAATTATATTATTTTTAAAGATGGAGGACTTAAATGTATTTTTTGTCAAAAATTTAGAACGCCTCCTATTTTTGGCGTCTTTTTCATTTTGATCTTTCTTCCTCTAATTCCATCTTACTTGAGAAATCAAAAGCAATTGCCCTTTAATTAGGATCCAATTACCCAAAATAAAACTTTGAGGGTCAAAACAAATTAATAAAAAATGAATAGTGAATCTACAGTAACCTATTAGTGTTCACCTTTATAGTAAAAATGTCACATTAAAAGTCTTTTAATGTTTTTTATAATTATAAATTCTAGCCTAGCGTAACTTAGCCTGGCTCTTGTTTCACTTGAAAAACAGGTTATGAGTTGGATAAGTTAATTCAAGTTAATCTAAAATAATAAATTACAATCTTAAAAATATTAAAATTTAAACTAGATTTCACTCGAATTATAACTAAATTAACAAAGTTACAAAATGACAACTTATACAATTTTTTTAAAAAAATTTAAATTATATTTAATTTGAACAAGTTTCAAGATATTGATAAGATTTAATTAAATTAACACTCCGTCGGTTTGATACAAGACCTTGCCTGAATTAAACAGTGGATTGGTAGATTACCAAACACTGCTTTGCTATTGCTGGCATGTTTTGGTCAGGCGGCTGTTGTTGGGCTCTGAATTTGTTGGGCCAGTACAATGCCCATATTTTAAGCATTGATTGGATACAAACCACTGGATATTCTTTTACTATTTTATTCAATTCTATTTGCTCAAATTGAAAGAGGCGAGGCTAAAAATAATTGTGGGAAGAGGATGAACACAAATTCAGAATAAAATATATGGCCAAAATAACAGAAATTTTAATTTTTTGAGAGCCCAATGAGAAAAAATTAAAAGAATTAACATAAATTTAAAGTAAAGAGAAAGGGATAAATGTGAAATAACAGAATTCTTATTTTTTTATTTTTTATTTTTTGAGGGGAAAAGGAAGCTCATAATAGCCATAAACATTATCCGTTTCTGAGTATCATATTCATATTCATAGTTTTCACACTTGATATATTCATAGTTTTTATACTCGGTCTGCTTCAAGATCTGAATTCTAGGTTTTGAACAGGTTATTAGGTCAATTATTTTTTTAAAAAAATCAAAACGACGTCATTTGAATAAAAAAATAAAAATCAACAAATTGCAACTGAGTTTTTTACAGGTCTTATCTAGTCACACTGAATTTTTCTTTTCTTTATTTTTTTTTCAACCCGGTTCTAGTCTCGGATCAAACTGCCGGACCAGGTTTCAAAACTATAATCATGTCTAGATTTCCTTTTAAGTGTGTTTGTTTTACTTCAACCAATCACTTTAAGTCACGTTGTTTAAGAAAAAGTGAATTCGTTTTGAAATTTCATGAAAAATAAATTTAAAAAATTTATTAATATTTAATATTTAATTTTATTATAAAAATATGTTGAAAATTATTTTTTTGATATTTAATGTAATAGCTGAAAAGCCCTAAAAATAAATTACAAGAAAAGGGGCTGTTTGATTATATTTTACTATACAATGAAGATAATTGAAAAATATTTTGTAATATTTTTTTGTGTGCACCAAAAAATCAATTACAAAATATAAAGTGTTTCTCATGGTTCAAATAAAATGTTTAAATATAAATATTTCATAACTCAAATGAGATATAACTTAATTATTATTTATTTAATAATTAGAGTTTAAGTTAAACCATTTGAAAAATAGAAAAATAAAATGCGCAGTGTATAGAATTAAAAAAAAAAAATTCTCGCTGTTAAGAAAATTGATAAACAATAAGCTTCAAGATAGTTTATAATAGCAATATGCAGACATAAATAATAATTTTATTAACAAGTAACATCCTAAATGGAAATTACTTATCCAAATTTAAGAGAGGAAACACTTTCCCCTGTCAAAAAAAACCTTTAAAAGGGTGTTGTGTAGCTAGGTTCGATTTAGGTTGATTGGTTGGTGATGTAGTGGAGGCTAGAATTCTGGTTTGATTTCAGGCAAAGGGTGGCTAGAGTTGCTGGTTTATAGAGGAGATGAGGTAGAGAGAGTGATTGTTTGTCTTGGTTATGGTGGCTGTTATATGGGTTACTTTAAACTCTCTATTTGAGTCATTTGATTGTTGTGGGGTTGTTCAACAGCGTGGTGGCTGGATGTGAAGGAGCTGTCGTGACTGGTCAACAGTGGGTGGTTGCTGTCTGTAGATGGTGGCATGACTGTGGCTACTGTTCTGTAGGTGGTGGCATGGCTATGGTTGCTAATGTGGGGAGGATGAAATGATTTTTGTCTGAAGAGAGAGAAATCACGAGCAGTCTTACTATTAGACAAATATGCAGAGAAAGAATTTATATGCAATTTTTATCTTTTGATTGAAATAGTCTATTGTCTTTTGATTGGGACAAATATGAGATGAAAAGAAAGAAGGGAATGGACACAAGGAAAGAATAAAGGGGAAGAGATTGATAAAGAAGAAGGATATATTATATATATAAAAGGTAAATTCATTGTTTTATCTAAACAATAACTAAATATGTAAATTTTAAATTAAATAAATATGTAAATTGTAATTTTCTAAACAATAACTAATGTAAAGGATACAAAGTGTAACTACCTGACAACATTGAAAATTTTGCAGTATTGGATGAGAGGCAGCCATGATGCTTTAATGTAATATAATTGAACTTTTTTAAAAAAATATTAGTCTTGCTTTTGATAAAGCTTAATTATATCATTGTATTCTTCTTAAAAAATTCAATCATAATCTATATAGGTTATCGCTTATGTGCGGTATCGCAGTAATCATTCTCCTGAATTAAGATTTAAGATGTTTTTAATGTGAAAATATTGTGGAGTTGTCATCTAATATTATGGTTACTAGAAAACCTAATAGTGCAAGAGTCTAGATAAAGAAACTAATTATGTATAGAAAAAACACATCACCTTTAGTGCATTCTATCTATGATAAGCTACGTTATTGATTGATTGTCTTTTTTTTATAAGTCATGTTTCTATTTGTTGGTATGTTTAAGGTTTAATAAAAGATTTTTCTTAGTAAGAAAATCCATATCTTATCATGTTAAAACCTAATTATTCTAAGGACTAAAAAATTAATAGTGTTTTTGAAATTTTGATCAAATCCTAATAGATAATTACAAACTTGTTATGATACCCTTTGATTTTTATATTTTTCAAAGTATGATAAAAATGTAATTTTTTTTTTAAATATACATGAAAGTTTTTAGAATTTGTTTATATGCACACAAATAATAACATATTTTTTAATTATTAATTTTTTTGTATTTTTCTGAAATTTTGAAGAAAAACAAGTATTTTTTTAATTCTAGATCATTATTTGATAGTGTAAGTTTACATTCCAAATATTAAATGAAAAGGTTAGAAAACATGTGAGGGATCCACAAATAAAATGGTAAGTTGGAAAATTATAAGTATTTTGTAGTGTAGAATTTGTTTGTATACACACAAATAAAAACATATTTTTTAATTTTTTTAAAAAAAAGAATTATTTATTTTTTTGTATTTTTCTGAATCTTTTAAAGAAAAGCAGTCATTTATAATTTTAGATCAGTATTTTATAGTGTAAATTTATAGCCCAAAAATTAAATGAAAAGATTGAAAATATGTGAGGGATATATAAATAAAATGATTAGTTTCTTATAGTGTGATTTTTAAAATAATCTTTGAATTTCTTTATAATTTTTTGAAAATTAATTGGAGTTTGTTTGACAAAAACAAAAGGCAAAAAAACAAATTCAGCAAAGAAAAATAATCACTCACATATCCTAATATCACATGATCAAACCAAAAATTAAACATGTCAATCATATAAACTAGTACACAAATATGAGGCATATGATTGAAGAGACTTCAAAAGTTTAAGAACTCAACCTGCAAATGGCCATAAAAACAAGAAGATAAACTACATGAATTAAAATGCACTACTGATGAGGAATGGATGAAACGCTGGTGTAGAGAGGTTTGCTGCTCACGTTACTGGGCTGAAAGTTGCTGGTCTGCTTGACAGAGGAAAACCACAGGCTGCACTGTTGCCACTAGTGAAGTCTGTTCACAGGTTGTATCCAAGGACTGCTATCATGACTGAAGCTCATGGTGGAAATGAGAGGAGCTTCCTGGTGTAGAGATTAATACGGTGAGAGATGGTGGTGCTCACGGTGCAAAAAATGAGATGCTACCGCAACTGGCGAATATTCTATTAGAGTTCATGAATGTTGTGTGAGGTGACTGGAGGTAACACTACCATGGTGTCTGGTCTTGGAGGAGCTGGTGTTGGGGTGGAGACTGACCCTGGGGAGGAGCTGCCGGTGAAAAAGAAAAAACTCTGCTACAGTTGAGAAATGGTGTGACTGATAAAGAACAATCTCTACCGTTGTTGGAAGGAGGAGCTCCACTGCTTATAGTTGAATCAATTGTCGATGCTGAAAGGATGAAGGCTGAGCTGCTGTTGGAAAATCCTTCATTATTGCTTGAACGGTTGAAGATGAGATAAAGGTTGACTGTGCTGCTAAGCTGCTGGTCTAGCTGATTCTCCTGTTGTTGTTCACAATGTTGTTGCTGTGAGTGGAGTCTCTCTGTTGGAACAAGAAAAACAAAGCTGCTGTGAACAGAGAAGAAGATGGAGTGGACGTTGCTTGGCTGCTGAACGTGACTGATGCTAAAAACCCTTTGCTACTTCTCACGGCTGACAGGAGAGAAGGTGGCGTGAATAAAAAGAAGACTCCTGCTCACAGTGTGGAAGACTGGCAGCCATGAGGGAGAGAAGGCTTCTTGTTTTTTCTTGGAAAGAAGAAGGTCGTATTTTTGTACTAGGTGATTTATGAGAGAGAGGGTTCTCTTCTTGTTGGATTGTTATTTCTGCGGACAGTTTTTTTTTTTTTTTTGTGTGGGATATATTCTGTTTTTTTTTTTTTTATATAAACATATAGGTAAAAATATTATATTTCTCCTCTTAATTTCTTGGTCCTAAGCAAACATGATGACCAAGCAAAATTTAAAATCACTTGAGTTTCTTATTTTTTTTCTTTGTATTTTTGGTCTCTTTATCCATATATTTTTTTCTTCTTATTTTTTTATTTTTTTATATTTTGATATTTAAAAAAAAAAAACATTATCAATGCTGACTGAATGAGAAAAATAAACAATAATTTTGAAATGGACATGCTAATAGCTAAACATGCTGAAAATAAATTTTTAAATTTTGAATTCTTTTCAAAAGAAGTTGAGAATGCCGAAAATATGTCAAAATATATTTTGTTGGATTTTTTTATTGTTTTTTTCTATTTCTGATTTAAAAAAAAAAACTATTAATAAAATGAGGTCAAAATCAGGTTATGACAGGAAAAAATAAGGAATTTTTGTTTTTTTATGATTTAAAAGGTTTGGAGCTATCACCTCGTATTTTGATCATTAGAAACATTAATGGGTATTCAGAGTCTGGATGGTTAAGTGTAAAGAGAACAATATCACCCTTAGTATACCTTATGAATGGGTATTGCAGCTGTACTAATACAAGAATGGCACTCTATAGCTTATATCATCATATTATTAGGTCCAAGGCAGCGAGCTCTATTGACTTATGAGCGATAAATGTTAGCAATCCTACATGCTAAGAGCAAATAGAGACATTTTCTTTGGGGAAGGCATTTTAAGATCAGGATTGATCATGTTAGCTTTAATTAACTTTTGGAACAAAAGGTATCTTCACCCTCAGAATTTATAGCTGGCTAAGTTATTGGGGTTTGATTATGATATAGAATACAAGAAAGGAAGAGACAATGTAGCTGCGGATGCCCTCTCAAGGAACTCTAGTGGGGAACTATTTACCATAGCAGTTTTTACAATCTCTACTTCTATTATAGATGAGGTCAAGGGTTCATGGGAGAAGGATAAGGCAATACAGTTTATCATTAAGGAAACACAGCAGGTTTCCACATCACACCCTCACTACAAATAGGTGAACAATCACTTGAATAGGAAGGGGAAGATAATGGTGGGAGATGACCTTGAGTTGCAGAGTGAGTTGATTTCTATGTTTCATGATTCTACTCTGGGGGACATTTAGGAGCTACTATCAATGCTAAAAAGGTGGAGAGTTTATTCTATTGGAAGAGGCAACATAAACATGTTATGCAATATGCAAGGGAATACCCTACTTGTCAGAGGAATAAGCTTGAGAATGTACCTCCTCCTGGGTTACTACAGCCTCTACCAATTCTTCAAGCACTCTTTATTAACATTAACATAGACTTCATAGAAGGTTTACCTAAGTCTTATGGCAAAGAAGTTATATTTGTGGTAGTAGACAGACTTAGTAAGTATGCACATTTCATGGCTTTGGCTCATCCTTACTCTGCTGGAAAATGTCTTTAAATTGCATAGTCTACCTGATACTATAGTGAGTGATAAAGATTCAGTTTCCTAAGTTTTAGAAGAATTTATTTGCCTATCAAAAGGTGGACTTACTCTATTCTATGGCTAAGTAGTTAACAAATGTCTGGAGACTTACCTAAAGTGCATGACTGGGGGGCACTCCTAATCAGTGGTCTAAGTGGCTTTCTTTAGCCGAATGGTGGTATAATACTCGTTACCACTCCTCCACCAAATCAACTCCTTATGAAATTTTGTATGGACAAACACCTCTCATTCACACTCCCTATTTTCCCAAGGATTCTACTACTGAGTCAACTGATGAGTTCTTAACCAGAAGGGAGGAGATGCTTCAGTTAAGCAAGGATAACCTAAAGAAGTCACAACACATGATGGTGCAGTTAGCAAACAAAAAGAGAAGCGAGAGGATAATCAAGATTGGAGATTGGGCTTATCTTAAACTACAACCTTACAGGCAAAATTCAATAGTGCAGAGAAAATCACAGAAACTAGCAGCTAAATATTTTGGCCCTTGTCAAATAACTGAATGAATTGGAGCAGTAGCATACAAGATTTGCTTACCCACCACTGCTACAATCCACCCATTGTTCCATGTTTCGCAATTGAAATGACTGGTTGGAAATAGAAGAGGGCAAGAAGATTTACCTGTAGAGTCACTGGAGCCTACCTCGCAACCTCAAGCCATCTTGGATTGATGAATGGTGAAAAGACGTAACCAAGCAGCTACCCGGGTTCTTGTACTTTGGAAGGGATGTCCACCATCAGAGGCTACATGGGAGTTTACGGATGAACTATTCTCTCAGATTTCCAGGATTTGCCTTTGAGGACAATAGTGTGTTTGAAGGGGAGGAAATTGTTACAAGGGGATACCAGAGGCGAAATGGTTGCTGATATTTGAAAAAAAAGGACTAGGACTGGATTTGAATTGAAGATCGTTGCTCTTGTAATTGGAGTCAATACGCTGCGTTTCATTTACAACTTATACGCATCATTTTATTAACAAGCTTCTTTAATTATGTTTGTAATGAAGTGCAGTTTTTTTTAAAAAAAAAAACGTATTTTTAAAAAAGGTTAGAATTTTTTTTTATTTTATATATTTTTATATTTTAAAATTATTTTAATATATTAATATCAAAAATTAATTTTAAAAAATAAAAAAAATATTATTTTAATTCCCTCCCTTTCCCTGTATTCTTCTTCTTCTTCTTCCTACCTTAAAACTATCCATACACCTTGACTGGAATTGGCTTACAGCCATTTTCAAACGGTTACAGATTATATATGTATAAATTTGAAAGTGGATTTATTAACCATGAAATTATGTCATTCTCTTTCACTCAAATGAATTCAATAAGTAATAAAAGAGATTTGTTGTATTTCTTAGATTACAAAATTTAAATAGTAAAAGTTACTTTTAAAAAAAAATATGTAAATGCACTGTATTTATGTGAAAATACACTGTCAAAATTGTTTTAAAAAATACTTAATTTCATTTAATAATTAATCTACAATTCAAAGATACTGTTACAATTGAATAAAACAAAAATCATAATTATCAAGTGTTGATCTAACGGTTAAAACACTATTATATCTTTGTAAGAATAAAAATACAAGTTTTGATCTCTAGGAAGCACACTTATTAGAAAGAGCAACCACAAATCCCAAATATGACTAATTTTACTCTTTAAAAAAATATAAAAATATCCAAATTAAAAAAAAATAATTAAACATGCATCATCTATTTAAAATCCCGAAGTTAAATATCTCCTTACTTCTCTTATAATAAACTAGATACGGATGAGATAATTTTTTTCAAATAAAACACACACACAGTCTTTTCCAACATGTTTGTTTTTATAATTAAAAAAATAAAAATTTTTGTGCATATATATAATTAAATAAATCAAGAATTATATGTATTAACAAATAAAAAACTAAAAATAATAACTAAAAATAAAAAAATAAGAGACAAATATATATTAAAATATTTAATCTTATAAAAAAATATTTATTCAGTTATATTTATTAAATTTATGTATAAAAATAATTTATTTATTCAAATAAATAATAATTTTATTATTATTATATTTCTATTGGGCTTGGAAGGAGGCAAAGATTCAGGCAGCTAGGCATTAGTTTGAGGTCAAGATCGAGACCTACAAGTAGAGATAAAGGCAAAGGTTGCGCACACGATGGTTTGGCCTAGTAATCTTGGTGAGGAATTTTTTATTTTAGCATCCGGGTTGGATTTTTTATATACATGCCTGTTATTCTTGTAATATTTTATTTATTTACTGGGTTTGTAAGATATTCAATAAATTAAGAGATTAGTCGTGATACGTGTAAACTGATCCGAAAACCCGAGTTATAAAAAAACAAAAACAGAAAAAAATAAAGGTTGCACATAATTTTTTTTATCTGGGTGCCTCCCAAAAGTAGAGACCAACCAATAAGTTGATGAAAATTTTGTCCACTTACTTTGACCGAGCGACCAATGGAGAGACAGCTTTCATTATCCAAACTTTAGTACAAGCACTAAAGCACAAGTTGAATTATTTATCCTCTTGCATCAGCAACACAAATTCAGATTAGGGAATTCATCATAACACCTAATTTAATTAATTGATAATGTTTCTTCCAATTCGCATATATATTCTATAAATGCTAACATATGCCTGTAGATTGAGCACTAGAGAGAGTTTGGAGAGCAATGGAGAATATTGAGTTGAGCAAAATCCTTATATTTGGAGGAACTGGCTACATAGGCAAGTTCATGGTGAAGGCAAGTGTCTTGCTGGGCCACAAAACCTAAGTCTATGCTCGTCCCATCACCGCACAATCTTCTCCCTCAAAAAAACACATCCATCAGGAATTTCAATCCATGGGCGTCGCCATTGTTCAGGTAACCAATTATTCAAGTTCTCCATGATATCACCCTTCACTTTGAGCAATCTGTAGAGATCAAATATAGCTAAATATTTGATTTGTTTTTGTGATGTAACAGGGAGAATTGGATGAACACGATAAACTTGTATCCCTACTTCGCCAAGTGGATGTACTGATCTCAACATTACCTTACCCGCAAGTTCTTGCTCAGCTCAAGATTATAGATGCCATGAAAGTCTCTGGTAACATGAAGGTATCTGTTTCTTTTCGAGCAAGATGACCATTTTTGGCTGAAACCTTCCAAGAACTTCAGTTGTTCTAATAGTTTTGTTGAAAATAAATATCTATCAGAGGTTCATTCCATCAGATTTTGGAATCGAAGAGGATCGGGTTTCTCCATTACCACCATTTCAAGCTTTTCTTGACAAGAAGAGAAAGGTAAGAAGGGCCATAGAAGCAGCTGGGATACCATACACTTTTGTTGCTGCAAATTGTTGTGGTGCCTACTTTATCAATATATTACTTCGTCCCCATGCGCAGCCGCTTGATATCACTGTTTATGGCGACGGACAAGCCAAGGGTAAGTACCATTTACACATGCCCCATTGATTATTTTGGCACGGAAAACTTCTTTTCAATCCTTGAAGTTGTTTCCAATGATGTGGTCTAATTATTATTTTAGAGATTCATGTTTCAATACTAAAATTCATTTTCTTTACTTTTTGGTCTTTTGAATATTAAGAAAAAA
>Ga0325414_1007522_pt1 | contig 11541 bp, 3 predicted proteins | sample PopdelMetagenome_8_FD_206183 | JGI IMG/M metagenome (GOLD analysis project Ga0325414, IMG submission 206183) | Populus deltoides microbial communities from Bellville, Georgia, United States - Leaf-PdKOR-R3 | ecosystem: Host-associated > Plants > Phyllosphere > Phylloplane/Leaf | place: USA... | reverse complement strand
GGGAGAAGAGTGCTGGCCTCCTTACAAAGGACCGTTGAAGGAAAGTAGTTTTTAATTTATTTAGGCATTAAAGTGATGGATTGGTTGTCATTAGAGGTGCTGTTTAAAAGAAATTAACTTGAAAAACCAAAGAACTGTTTGTTTCTTTTTTTTAAAAGTATTTTTGATAAAATTTAAAATTTTTTTATTTTTTTTATTAACTTTAAATTAATATATTTTTAGTGTTTTTAAATTATTTTGATGTGCTGATGTCAAAAATAATTTTAAAAAAATAAAAAAACATTATTTACATGTATTTTGGCATGAAAAACTATTTGAAAAACAACCACAACTATACTGCCAAATACTCAATAAATCGAGATACTGATTCAAGACCTAGAAAAATAACTTAGTTCAGTTCTATTTTAATTTCAAAAATCTAAAAATGATTGAATGAGTTCAACTCAATTTAATTTTATTAAAATATATATATATATAACCTAACCCTAAAATACCTTTTTCTAATAAATTTTGGGACCACGTGGGATCTCATATTAGTGGGAAAGATGACGAAAATTCCCCGACATAGAGTATAATGTCGGAAAGATGATGCAGTCCAATGCATCGGTAATGCTCACATTTGATCCCTGTTTGGGATCCTTTCCTTTAAATCCAAGCCTTCTTCAAACACCATCCAAAACACATCACCCATCATTTTCAATAAACCATTAAAAATAAAATATGATATTTATAAGTTTAGTAGTGTTTATTTTTTAAAATATTTTTTTATTTGAAAATTAATTAAAATAATATTTTTTATTTTTAATCAATTCATCAAAATAATCTAAAAATACTAAAAAAATTAATTTTAAATAAAAACAATAAAACAATTTAAATTTTAAAATATTTTTATAACACAAAAAAAAATTAAATTGAAGTAATTCTCACACCATTATACCTCCTTTTACCTTAGCCATTTGGTTTATTCATAATTCTATATCTAGATTGTAAACCCTTTTTTAATTAAAAGTGTGTTTGACTTCAAGTGTCGAATTTAAATAAGTAAATACATGTCAAATCATCCATCGAGGTTAGATATTTTTTTATTTTATAATTATAAATATCTAGAACAAGGTTAAAAGGTTAACATTTTACCTTGTTCTAGGTTTCAAGTTACCGAAATTTTTCTCCCCCTCACAAATTATGCCCAACAATGTTAAAAGTTACTTCTAATTTTTTTCTCTCCTTTACCCCATACCAAACACCTTTCAATAAAATTGTCATGCTAATGTGCCTATCTTTTTTATATATATATTATTTGCCTTCTATTTGTGAATAATATTATTTTTATTTTATTCAAGTACTTAGTACCAAGATCTTCTTAATGGATGAAACCTTATTGATATACTAATCTTTTTAAAATATCAAAATTAAAAAACCTTTCACTCATAATTTTTTTTAGATTAGATAGTTAGAAAGCATAAGTGTTGTAATTAAACCTTTCACTCATAATCTTTTTTAGATTAAATAGTTAGAAAACATAAGTGTTGTAATTAATCTTTTTAAAATATCAAAATTAAAAAACCTTTCACTTATAATCTTTTGAGTAGTTCATGTATCATTTATGTTTTTATAATTAATATTTTTAACAAAGGTTTTCACACATTATAATAAGGACAATATCACGATAGATTAAACTCAAGTTTTTATAGAATATATTACAGCTCAAGAATGTGAAAAAAACGATTGATACTAATAGAGTTTAAAAATATGAGAAGATTATGAAAATAATAAATGCTTTTAGATTAGATAGTTAGAAAGCATACGTGTTGTAAGGTTATTCACATAAAATGAAAAAGTGGTAATTATATGTGAAAAATCTAAACATGGCCATTACAAATACTAATAAAAATGGAGTAGAAGTGTTTTTCAATTTTATTAGAAATGCCTATAACCTTTTTTTTTTTTTAAGTTATAACAAGATTCACGAGTGTAAAATAAGTTAATTATTGAGTTGAAGACAAGTTAACTCTTGAATATAAAATAAATTTAATACAAGTTTTAAATTACAAGTTTACCACTTGGTTAAAAGAGAACAAGGGATTTTTAGCGTGATCAAATGTGAGAAATCATTTGACCAAGTTTATGCTATCCATTTAAAAGGATTTTGAGTGATAATATCAAAATATTTAATAATAAAAAATTTCATGAGGTAGTTTTCACTATGTATTAATTTCACAAATGAAATTATTTTTTTGGATAGTAAATTCAACAATGAAAAATTATTTTTGTGATGCGAAATTAAATCCTATAAGGACTTGATGACATAAAATTATACTTAAGTATCTTCAAGTCAAGTTTGCATCCAATGAGTTCATATTGCTTCCATTTGATATAGGAAAACAAATCCTAAAACATTCAAGCTTTTGACATGTAAATTAAATTTACTAATGTTTTGTTGTCATCAAAATCATTAATCCAAAGTGCAGGCATTGGTAATGTAAAAAAGAAATAATTGATGACAACATCTTAATTGAAAAACATTCTTAATTGAAAAAGAAATAATCTTTACTGGTTGAACTAAAACATTTTTAATGTAAAAAAGTGCAGGCATTGGTAATGTCTTTTTTATGTGCAAGACAATCTTTTATTATGAACTCCTATTTTATTGTATACAAAGTTATGTTTTTTTAAAATATTATGATGACAACATCTTCAATTAACACTCGTTAGCCTGAGATAATCCACTACTCAAATCAGATTTAATGACACTGTTTTTTTTTAATAAATTGTATTTAATTATATAATGATAAAAAAAGCTACAAAAACAACCATATAAAACTTAAAACTAAAGATAGGTTGTAAAACAAAAGGCTTTTCAATATTATAAAAGTACTATTATACTCTTATTTGAAAAAATATTAAAATATAATGGTATATAATAAAATAATATCTAAAACTTATTCTTAGTTAATTTAAGAATTTAATAAACTAATATATTTATAATATTTTAAATTAATTAGTTTTAAAAAATAAATTATAAAAAACAAAAATGCATAAGGCACGCAGGTCTGGGTAGCCCAGCATGCATGACCCTCTAAAAAGAGTACATGCTTGTGATCCTTCAAAGTCAGGCCCAAACACATGACTTTAATCAGAAACCTAATAGGGTATAGGTCTAGAACCCCAAGCCTGTATATGGGTTTTTTATTCTTTCAAGACGCGTCGTTTGCTTTTTTTTTTTTTCTTTCTGAAAAAGTAGACTATAGGTTATCTGCTATCACACCCGGACATCGTGATGACCAAGCAAAAATTTCTATTTAAAGAACAGATATTTGACATCTTGTTCTTTGGGGAAAAAAAGGTTTATGTTCAAGGAGTCGCCACTTAGTATTATGGTCACCAGGAACCCTAACTGGTCAACAAAGATTCTAGGATATGAGAATAGTTACGAGAAAGGAAAGGTGCTATCACCCCATAAGCGTCCTACCTGAGATAGATTGCATTGTTGATCTTGTCTTAAATTGTTAAAAGTTTGTTTTTTCTTTTTCTTTTTCTTCCTATAATGTTCCTGAATCTAGCGTTAATGAACATTTATCTACGAATATTTCTAACTCTGTGACATTCTTGACTGTGACGCCAGAGAATAAGTTTGCAAGATTTGGATTTTTAATTGAAGAAGAAATAAATTTTTTTATGCCTTTCTCTTTTTGTTTACCTTTTTATATACTCTTTTTAGATAAGAAGGAAAAAATGCATTGCATAACAGATTCACATTTAACAGTAATGGTTCGTATATTGAACATGCAATATTGAAAAACATGACACAAAGAAAAAAAAAATTAAAACAACACTTGAGGGGACCATAAATAAATCAACAAAGATTTCCAAATAATTTTGAAATTTTCAGATATCAAAAAGGGGCTCGTGTGACTAGATATCAACACAAAAATAAATAAATAAATAAAGGAGATTGACATAAGGGTATGTTTTGCCAAACACACCCTTAACCCAAAACATATTATGCCGGCTAGGCTTAGGGACCAGCCTAAACCAATCTCAATTGTTTTCTGTTTCTGTCTCTTTTTTGGGTTGAACCCAGCCAGCCTGGCCTGGTCACTAGCCCAAGCCAGTGACCCGGCTGGGCAACAAGAAGCACGTGTGAATCTATTCACCCGTACATGAACAATGCGAAGGTAATTAAAATTATCTTCGCAAAGTGTTCAAATATCGGTTGTAAAGAACGAAAGAAGAATGTATACCTAGTTCTGGAGACAGTGAAGACGATGGTCAATGCTGGGTTCTTGTCTCTTTGTTTTCGCTTGCTGGTGTTTTTGGTTTCCTTATCTTTCTCTCTGTGTTTCTTCCTTTGCTTCTGGGTTTTGTTATTCTGTTGGCTCTGGTTCTAGAGATATGAAGGGACGAAGAGTTAAGGTTGTTAAAATCGCGAGTTAACTTGTAAAATAGATTTTACGAGTCAACATGTATCTAACGTGCTAAATCAGACTAAAAACTCGAAACCAGTAAAATTGGACTTAACTCATGCAAAATCGAAACCAGTTTATTGAATTAGTGATATGAATCAAGTCAGGTCTAAATTTGGTCTTAAAATGTTTGCCGACTAGTTTTGCGAGATTGAATATATCTTTCAAACCGTATATTGAATAAAGTTGAAATTTTACAAGGAAATATTAGATACATGAAAATATATTGTGGTAAATTTTCAGATCAAATGGAGTTAGGAAACATAATATTTCATAGGATCAAAATTAGTAAACTAATATTGTCAATATGTCAAATAAGACCTTCGTGTATTGTTTGGAACATATCTAGAGCTACCGGTGAAATTTTGCTTCGATTAAAGTTGAGATAAAAATTAGATATCTGAAAATTTCTAACTATATATTGTAGGCCCAATAATTCATCCAAACGAGAGAGAACAACATGTTTGAAATTAGAACTCAAATCTGCCAAGAATATGCAAAAATTGGAGATTCAGGCTGCAAGGAGAAATTTTAACATGGAGATTTTATTTATTTATTTTTAAATAATTATTTTTAATTTGATTTTTTTTCTAGCACATTAGACATTGTTTAGAGATTTATTTCATTATTGAATTTATGTTAGTTAATTACTAATTTAAACTCATTAACTTGCAACCCAAAAAGGGTCTATCAAGGCTTATTGTGATGGGAACAACCAGGTTGTTACTAGATTTATGTGTGCTTCTTACCTTTCAGTGATTCCCCTGTATTGATAAATTTTGTTCCGAGATTTTTTTTTCTCTCCATATTATTAATTTATTAATTCATACTATTTATCTCTCTTATTTTATTTAGATCACTTATTGATTATAATATTATTGATTTATTTTATTATATTTTAATGTAATTTAATTTCTTAGCTAAAATTATTAATATATAATTAATTATAAAAAATTATTTATAATTTTATGATTTGAGTTTGCTAAGTTTATATTATATTTTTTTTACGTCGCGTATAAAAACATTCTTGATAACCCTGATGAAGACGATGGCGGTGCTGATTCTTTTCCCGTGTTGCTCCCCTGTCTTTCTCCTTTTGCTTCTTCAGTTCTGTTTGGGTTTCCTCTGTTTTCTGTGATGTTCCTGTTCTGGCTTTTTTTGTTCAGTCTTGCCTTGTGTAATTTTCCAGTGTCTTCGTTCTTCTTTTTTTTCTGCGTGTCCTCTTGGTCTCTCCTCCTCCTGCGTGTTTTTCTCTATTCTTTATTTTTTTTGAATTTTCGTTGGATCCCTTTTATAGGGCCACAGTGGCTGGTTGTTCCCCAGCACGTCTCTTCCTCCCTGGAGGGAGGATGAGTCTTGCTGGGGTGTTAGTATTCTGCCGGGTCTCTGATTCCAGGAGTCCTGCCATTGCATGGCTCTTGGTGGTGGGTTTCTTGACGTCTCCAATGGCGTCTCGTGGGAGAGGACCTGAGAAAACAGTGGGGATTGCCCGGGGTGATCGTCAATTTCCTGTTGCAGGGAGCTTCTTCAGTTTTCAGAGGAAGAGGACGGTGAATAGAAATGAAAAACGGCGCTGTTTCTGGGATGGGGCGGCTATTTTTCATTTGGGTCCTCTAAGTTTTAAACATGTTTGAATCGGAAACCTGTGCCAAATTATAATTAACCCCTAAATTGCGGTACCTTTTACAAAACGATCCTTAAACTTTAATCTCTTGCACTTTTGACCTAAATCAGCTCTGAAATGTAATATTTTTTCAAGTAAGCCCCCGATTTCATTAATTAAACTGAATCTAAGCTCAATTAAGTACCCAAACTTATCAATTTTTCAATTAAACTATTGGTATCATTAATTAAACCAAATTAAGGTTTAATTGAATCCTCAAATTTATTAAGTCTTTCAATTTCTTTTAAAATTAACTTTCAAAGTCATAATTCCATCTAGATTAAACCCTCCCAACTTCTAATTTGTGTTATCTTGATCTAAATTTTAATTTTTTTCATTTCATTTTTTTTATTAAAAAATAAAAAAATAAAACAAAAATCAAAATTTGAGTTATGACACCTGCAACAATAGTGACCTGTTGTCCATTAGACACTGCTTCAAATCTAGCCACAACTATGGTAGATAAGAAATTGAAGGAGAGGGATTTTGATTTAAAAATTTATTTTTCAATCAATTTTCACCTAAAAATACATTATAAATACTATAAAAATCTCTATAAATTACTTATCAACCTCAAAAAATAAAAATCAACACCATAAAAAAAATCTAAACAAAATTCTATCTGCAATTTTATGCATAAAACTCGTTTCATCATGGGTAAAAAGACTCTACATTATTTTGCCTAATCTTTCATTCACTTGTCTCATGTGCATCCATCAGAGGATTGGTGTGAAGTGTGAACTCTCTCATTCAAACGCAATAGTTAAATATTAGTTACAATTCAGATCATTTGTCTATATCTTACAAACCTTTCTTTTTCCGTAAATTGGTCCCCAATTTAATTTCCAAGAAAGCAAATATATACCCGCAATTTCTAGAATATCGTTTCCTTTCTTGGAAATTAATTTTGGGACCAATAATTCAGATCATTTGTCTATATCTTACAAACCTTTCTTTTTCCGTAAATTGGTCCCCAATTTAATTTCCAAGAAAGCAAACGATATTCTATAAATTGTGTGTGTGTGTATTGAACTAAACAAAGAGGCACGATTCCTAAGAGTTTTATAAAAGTATTTTCAACTCACAGGATTATTTAAATATTTTGTGGTGGTGGTGGGTAGTGGATGTCCACTCATGGCAGGGAAGGATCCTCTCCACCCAGTAAAGGATAAGGGGTGATCCATTAGGGGTTGACTGCCAAGGCCTTCGATTTTTTTTTTTTATTGGAGGAAACCTTATCTCTCTGGAAAGTATATTTTATGGGTTTAGGTGAGGGAATAAAATTCCAGCTATCCCAGGCTCTTATAAGAGGTGCACGTCTTGACTCGAACTCAAGACTTGCTGTGCAGATCTCAAACCCTTTGCCATTACGCTACGCCAAAATATCCATTCTTTCCCACCAAAAATCTCTCTTTCCTTCTTTTCGTCATGGATGACAACTCTCTTGGTTTTATGATACGAGATTTCTTTTACTAAATAACAATTTTGTAATTGCAAAAGATTGATTTTAAAGAGGAATTGTGAGAGCCAAAACCTTGGGGGGATATGGTGCAAGTCTCAAGTATCATCCAATTGTAGAACCAGAACCCGAACCCTTTAGCCACAAAATTAAGCCCTTACGAGCTTGTTTGACGCCATGGTTACTGAAAACAATTGTCAAATCATTAATGATTTTGGAATCTTAGATTATTAAAACATTTGGGATATTTTAGCCTTCCATTATTCGGATTCAGGAAAACAACCTATAGTGGAGGAAACTTGTTCAAATCTCTTGATGGGATTCTCTTGTAATGGCCTCTTATTTGGATCAGAGGATGGTTGAAGATCGTCAGAGAGAAGATTATATTTCAGAGGATGATGAGGTGGATTTTGGCGGGATGAATGTCCACTTGTTGAATTGTGTGTTGTTGACGATAAACGAAGGATCAAGGAACCTTGACACCAAACTATAATTATCAAGGTCATGGAAAGAGAGGTTGGTTATACATATTTAATGGAAAGGCTCCGTATACCATTGAAGAACATTCAGGACGATCTACTAGGCTACTGGATTTGGGAAACCAGTTCTTCGTGACTGTTATCAAGCAATGGCATCCAAACTTTGATGCTTATGAAGCAAAAATTGAAAAGGTCGTTGTATGGGTGAGGTTTTCTGACTTAGAAATGGAGCATTTTGATATATTTTTAAATAAAAAAATTTTAAAATATAATTTTTATCACACTTAAAAATAGACTTTATAGTTGTTAGAGTATATTTTGAAATTGAAAAGGGATTTATTAAGGTTCTTATGATAATTTTTAGGTTAACAAAATATAAACCCTAATTTTTTGAATTATTTAAGGTGACCAATAAAATTACCCTGTAGGCGACATGTCATCCATTTTCAAAATATATGAAACAAATAACATGTTGTTTGATTTAAAAAAAACAACAAACTAGGCACTTAGCCTCAATTTTTCATTCTTAGCTAGGCATATTGGCCTACCATGTCTAGCAACACTTGATCTCCTTTTTATTTTTTTAATTAATTTTTATTTAGATTTTAATTAATACATTATCTTTTATTATTTAAACTATTTTTGGAATAATAATTAACTAAAATGATGGCTTGCATTTCACTACAGATTAGGTTAATTTTTTCCTAACATAAAAAAAAGAATGTTCAGGCGATGATAACTCGAGTTAATTCGGGTTAACTTGACTAACACGAGATCAAGATAATCTTGTGCATAAAGAAAAGCGAAAAAAATCCCAAAGTTTAAGACCCGAAAACACTTCTGAAAAAAAATTGAATTTTTTTATTATAAATTATTTTTTTATGTTTTTAGATCGTTTTGATGTGCTGATGTCAGAAATAAATTTTTAAAAATAAAAAATATATATTATTTTGATAAATTTCCAAGCAAAAAGCACTTTCAAAAGCAACCGCTACGACAATATCAAACAGGCTCTAATTTGCCACATGTGATACGAGATCAGGATAAAAAAAATATTTCTCTTAAAAAATGAACTAGAAAGAAAAATCAAAGTTAAAATAACAAAAAAACATGAAAACAAACCGAGTCAATCTATGTTAACTTGACTAACCTGCACTCAGATAACCCCACATAAACGAAAGAAAGAAAATCGCGAAAACTCAAGGGACAATAAACTTGCCATTAAATTATTTAAAATTAGACTTTAAAATTTCTTCCAAAATTATTTAAAATTAGGCTTTAAAACTCAAGGGACAATAAACTCAAGGGACCTTGAATTTGTATTTTTATTTTTATTTTTAGGCATAATAGGATACAATTAGGCTTTAAAATTTCCTTCAAAATTGCTGCTTAATTTCCCGGCCTGCTTTCTCCACGTTACCAGCCTTTATTTTATTTTTTATTTTTTATTATTATTTAAAAAAATAATAATTTGGGGAGAATAACCCAAAATTAGGTTAAGACAATGGATATCCCATCCTTATTAAGAGATATAAAGTAAAATGGTGGGACTCTTTTGTAGCAAAACCAAAAATTTCAAACCTGCTGTCATGAAATGGTCACAACAACACTAAAATGCAAATATTATAGACTTATATAATATTTTCAAATCATGAAGCAACTTTTACAAAGCATCGAAGATAATAATTCCTCTCCATCCTCATCATCTCCAAGTTCTATAATTGGCCTAATAGATGACAATAAAGATGATTATTATGGTATCCTTCCTCTTATAGCAACTCATATACAAAAATTTTAAGCAGCCACTACTTTTGTAAAAACAAATTTATTTTAAAAGATTTAAAAATATTTTAATCAATTTTATTTTTTAAGCTCAAACCATCATGCTCAAATTATTAGGTTCACTTTCTTCTATCGGCACAAATAGTTAAAACAGCTAGTTGCTGCTTTAACTATTCAAAAAGTTAATCCTACTTCCATAAATAACATATAACTTTTAGTGATAATTAACAAATATTTTTTTTTTAATTTTTTAAAAAGTAAATCATTTGCCATACAAAAAATTTCAAAGATTACACCCTATATATAAAAAACTCATCCCAACCTTTTATCCTCTTCTACCATACTCAAATTTCCCTTTAATGTTATGTATTATTATTTATAATGTAAAGAAATTCATACTTCTTGGATCTAAACTTTTACGACCATTATCTTTTATATTAAATTTAATATAAATTTTCAGTAATGTTTCTTTAAATTTTACTTTTAATATATATCTTTTTTAAATTTTTATTTATGTAAATTTAAATATGCTAAGTGTTTGATACCTATTTTACTAAATTTGCATTATCATTCACGTCATAAATTTATTTATGCATTAATTTCTATATATATATCATTGCATCTGTCTCTTTCTTTCCAAATAAATCCTAGAAAATAACCGCCGGTTAATCTATGATCTAAAATGAAATTTTCCATCAATTTGTAGCAGACATAGGATTATAATAGACGCTGGCAAATTGCCAATTTTGCCGTTGCTCATTCATCAAAAGAAAATATCACAAACTCTTTATCTCTCTCTGTAGTCGTCAGCAAGAAGAAGAAGAAGAACAGGTATTATATCTCTTCTTTATGATTTTATATTACTCTATTTTGTTTGGTTCTTGAGAAAACGGAAGAAAAGAAACAGTTGGCAACATGCGTGAACGCTGTGTTTCATTCATGGAATTTTTTGTGTTTCTAAACAAAAACTTACTGTTTTTTAATGATTTTGTTAAAAAAAAAAGAGCTTTCGAAAGTCACCATCATTTTCTTGTGTTTTGTAGAGGCTGGGTTTTGAAAGAAATTTTGTTCTTGGAGATTTCCCGTGATTCTCGTTGTGTTCGCTTGAATATGCTCTGCCTTTTCTTTTTCTTTTTTTCCTTTCCTGCGTTTCGTTTCTAAAAAAACCAGGAGAAAATATCAAAGTAATTATGTGTGTTAAAATTAGTTTTTTTAAAACAATCAATGTGAAAAATACTGTTAATTTGGTGGATCCAATTTGGGAATTAACATCTGTTTGGTTGCTGAGAAAACAAGACCAGAGTAAATTGAAGATGAAGGATGTTTGTTAAATTGAATGAAAATTAGGGGCTTTCTTTGTTTGTTTTTAGAAGCAGTCTGAAGGACAAAGCCCTTTCGATTTTCAGACATTTTTTTCAATCCAGCCACTGAAATAAAGAGAGAGAAGTATTATAGAAGCTCCAATTTTCCATATTAGATGGATTTTTTTTTTAAATCTCTGTTTCTGCTGGATTTGCCCAACGATAAATGAAATATAACAAGTTGTGGAAAATCGGTTTTCTGGCTTGCAAGAATTCGGGTTTTAATCCACTGCTGCTGCTGCTGCTGCTTGCAGGACAGAAGAAGAAGAAGAGAAGATGGGTCAAGCATTAGGTTGCCTTCAAGTGGATCAGTCTAATGTTGCTATTAAGGAAC
>Ga0325414_1007520_pt1 | contig 11542 bp, 4 predicted proteins | sample PopdelMetagenome_8_FD_206183 | JGI IMG/M metagenome (GOLD analysis project Ga0325414, IMG submission 206183) | Populus deltoides microbial communities from Bellville, Georgia, United States - Leaf-PdKOR-R3 | ecosystem: Host-associated > Plants > Phyllosphere > Phylloplane/Leaf | place: USA... | reverse complement strand
ATGTTGCAGCTCGCTCTTGTTTTTATCCGTTTCAACAACAAACCCTCAATGGTAACAGAAGTACATGTTAAAGCAAGCTCCAGAGCAACAAATTTGCTTAGGCCTTGACATTACTAGTGGATTCATCATTGTTGCCGGTAATATAGTAGCAAGGATCGTGGAAGATCCTTGCAACTTGCATGGAGACTCCCTGTGTCAATGGCGCTTCATCAATGTTTGGTGAGAAGGGATATTACTTGGTGAGAATTATGTGACCAAAATAGGTAGCTCTCAGACCGTTTAAACTTAAAAAAAAAAAAAAAAAAAACACATCCAACGTGGAAGTCGATATTGTTTGGTCTTGATCTTGGTCTTGGTCTTGGTCTTGGGTTTAGATTTGGACATCATCGGAATGGACCAAGATTGTTTGTCCAATCATGACCTGCTTATCTCTATCTCCCTAACTAAACTGGCTGGGATGCAAGCTCAGCTCAGCTGTTTAGGGATTTTCTTTCGCGCTAAAAAAAAAAGAAAAAAAAAAGGAGGCACTTGGTTTTAATCGTCCGTCTCTCCGATTCTAGACCAATTTTCATGCTTCGGAGCTCTTAATAAATGACTTCGCTGAGTTATTAGCATTTAGAAAATAACTCTTCCATTGCTTTCATTAATGTTTTGGAATTGAACAAGAGGTCTCAACTTTGATAATTCTGCTGCTTGGCAAAATTAGTCTTTTATTAAATGGAATAGCCTAGATTTCTGTAGTGAAATTAACCTGGACTGAAAGGCCATGGACGAGGTAACTAGAATAGTGCTTCAGGGGAGAGCCAAACACGAGTCAGGACTCAGGACCGCTGACTTATCCAACAAGATTTTAATTATGCATTTCTTGATATTACTTTTTCCCTTGCATATTCAATAAGACTTTGAACATCTATTCCAATAGAACTGTCAATCTTTACAGAATTGCACTCTGGAGCCGGTAACCTGGTCAAGTGATGCTTCTCCTAGCCTCTTATATTTCCATCTCTTTTTGCATATCCTTTGTATGGGTTGTTTGTCTATGGAGTGCTTTTTGCTCACCTTATTCTTTTGCCTCTCAATTTGGCTCCTAGTGGTTATGCAAAGCAGGTAAGTCCTTGCATGAGCCAAAACTAGGATTGAAGCAAGTTCCTTCTCTTCTCTTTTCTGTTTTTGGTTTATGTAGTCTGTCAACACTCAAATCTTGTTTGAGGTCAACTTTGGGCTTGGTTTCTTCTGTATATTTTTAGAGATAAAACTGGAGTTCATTAATGAAAAGAATTAAAGTTCAATACATCTATTACAGATAACTCAAAAATAAGGCCGGAAACTTGTTCTCGAAAAGGACAATCTCTCTGTTCCCTGATGTGTTGTGAGCTAGATAATGAGCTAAATTTCTAGATTGTACAGGAATGAAGCTGAAACTTGAGTCCTGGAAGTTTGAGCCAATGTCTCTGATATCTGCAATGGTGAGTCCAATATAAGTTGCCTGGGGTCTGCTTCTGATGTTAACTGCCATGCTGACAGTCTGAATGTCACTTTTAATATCTAATTCAAGCAAACCTGCATCCCTGACCAACAGAAATCAAAATAAAATTGCTCGAGCTTCAAAAAATTCCACTGATGCTTGACCGCTTATTGTTTTGATGCATCCCTAATGTTCATTCCCTCTTCATCACAGACAACACCACCCACACCAACTAAGCTTCCATCAAAACATTGCAGCCTCAGTATTGAGTTTATATTTAGGAGCTTGCAAAGGGATCCACGCTCAAGCTTTATCTGATCATGTTTGGGAAGGAGAACTTTGGTGCGCCTCTTGATGCTGACTCATAAACTCCAAGCATACTGAATTATTTGGAGTGGTTATGTCATTTATTTTAAAAAACCGTACTGTATTTTGATTTTTTACTTGTTCATCATAACTGAATATTACTCGAATTTCACTCAATTTCTTGTTAAGTTAAAAGTTTTAGGGAAAAACTTGAACAACAATCTAAATTTGAGTTTACAAGAAATTCAATACGACTAAACTCACAAATTTGAACAAATTTTGTTGCATTCGATTAGATTTCAATCAACAGTAGCTAATGATCAAAATTACCCATTTGATATAGTATCTTTGAATCACTGATGCCTATTATTTCCCCATTGTTAAATCGAATGATGTTTTTATCGCAGGGCTTTCTTTGGATCATTATATAGATGTTTGGCAAGAGGAGCAAGAGCAGTGTTTCAAGTGTATCCTGAAAACATAGCCCAGCGTGAATTAATTTTGAGACCTGCAATGCATGCTGGATTTGCTGGTGGTGTGGTTATTGATTACCCACACAGGTATGCTAGCCTCTATTTAAAAATCTCATGATGGGCTTTTCATGACTGATAAGGAGATGCTTAGAAATATTATTTTTCGTATATAAGGTTTTCGCTTGGCTTTGATAGCACCAGCCCTTTCCAACCCTGTAGCCTGAATGTCCGGGTTGGGATTAAAAGCATATATACATAAAAGGTTGCATCAAGAATATGAACCTTGAAAGCTTGATGTGCTAGATGCTCATTGTCTGCTAATTCTTCATTTCATCATGCACGGGCATTCACCAGTTGCCTCTCTATCAATTTGCTTTACATTCTGATATGTCATTTCCTTAAAATCAAATGAAGCGAAAAAGAGAATCATGCTATTAATCATCCTCTGGTTGCAAATTCCTTTTCAAAGTTGCATCATTCACTGACTCGACTATTTCTTTCTCCTCACAGTACCAAGAGTAGAAAAGAATACCTCGTGCTTACTTGTGGACCACCATTCATAAGCAATACCGTTCCCAGAGGGAAAGGCGAAGATGGAGAAATTAAGCAGCTCTGAAGATGGAAGTAGCGGAGATGAAGAAAATCAGACCTTGGGCTGCTTTGTCTTGATTTTGTTTTTGTTCAGGCGTCAACTGGGATTGTTTGTAAGCATAGTATCCTTTTCTTTTTAATTTGGGGGTTTTCAAATCACTAATTATTATATATGCATTTACCGTGGGAATGCAGGTATGCATCTCAGACAGGAACAGACCTAAGAAAAAACGGAAAATAACCAGGAAAGGGAAGGACAGAGAATGGATATTTAAAAAGAAAGAGCAATTGAGAAGAAAAGGAAACGTTGTGCCTCCTGACACCAGCCGAAAACGAAAGGATCGATTTTGATCTTTACATTAGATGTGAAGCCATCCTATAGGAAAACTATACATATAAATCATTTTGTATGCTGACCTTCATGCATTGCCTTGCCCGTTCCTGCTGCTGCTCAGTGAAATCCATGTTGAAGATCAATCACATCGGGTAGATAGCCAGCATAAAATACTTGGTCAGGCAAGTGTGAAATCAGAGGGCGGAAAATGATTTTCCTAGCCAACGCATGAATCTAGTGTCTTATCTATTTCTTACAATATATCTATCGATCTATTAGTTACAAACAGCTTGAGCATACTTAACATACGGTTTCTTCTTTTCCTAGATGACCAGGCAGAGATACAAACCCCCCCGCCGTGTTTTGTTACTTTTCGCCAAAATGAAAAACAAACAAGCAAAAACCCTAGAATATCAATGACTAGCACAAGGGTTAGTGTCCAAGATTGCAAGCAATACACTGCAAATGTTGTTGATCACACAAATGGGGACACAGTTTGGTTCATGAACCTTACTTCGTCGATGAAAAGGCCGAATGGAGAACTTTTGGCAATGATGATGAGACTGATGAACATGATCCCAACCGCGGTGGTTCTCTCTCAAACCCTCTGTTAACTCATACCACACTAACAGCTACAATCTCCAAGCCTGCCATGGGTATTGATACTGCTACTACTGACGTCGCAGTTTCCAATAACTGGTTCGAAACCATTCAAACAATTGTCGGTAGTATTGTAAAATGTTTTTTATTTGATAATATATTAAAATAATATTTTTTTTATTTTTAAAATTTAATTTTAATAATAACACATCAAAATAATTCAAAAACATAATTTAATTTGAAGCAATATTTTTTAAAAAATAACAAAACAACAGTTCAATTACAACACTAAACATCTCTAAGTTTCGTGCAATTAATCAAGTCGAGGGTAAGATACAAAAAGCTCTATTTGGAGCAATTTTTTTTTTAAAAAAAGAAAAAGCACTCAACTCAAGTTATAGACTTAACTGGAACAAATAAGATGAGTTTAATTTACTTAGACAAAAAAGAAAAACAACAATAAATGAATCAAATTTAAAAAAATTTAAAAAGAAAAGTGATTAGGATAATTTGAAGAAAAAATCTTTTTTAAAGAAATAAACGATATATCTTAATTCACAACTCATTAAATAAAAAAAACTTAACTTTTTCAGTATTCAGTTTCTCGATGTAATTAATATCTTTTTATCAATAATATTTTAATTTAACATTAAAGGATATAATACGTCTGCCATGTTAAATCATATTTGTTCTGTACATAATAGTCATTAATCATTTTAATAAGATTTAAAACTCTTTTCAAATTTCATTCCACCTGACCAATGATTTCCCAGTCAATACTATTTAAGAATAGATGAAATATTTTTCCTGATTCATATAGGGTGATAAATATTTTCTTGATCACTCAAGTACCTTCATATAGTTCATGTTATAACCAATATTTTCCATTTTGTTACCTTAATAAAGATAACATGTAACATGATCAAAGTATAACATTCTCTATATAAGATGACTTGGTGATCTCAAGTCTAAGGATCATTTACATAACCATCATGTGAGTCTTTTCATAGACATAAATGATCTTTTTATATGTAATTTTCATACGGGTCAGTTCGGTGTACATGTCTTATGACAAGAAACTACATATTAGTTCTAGGTATTCTTTATACCCTAACTTATAAGAATATCTACTTCCTTTCATAAAGAAAAAAACATAATATTTATCAGTCTTTATAACTCTAATGAATGTCTAATATCTAAAAGAGTATCGACCATGAACATTTTAGGAACAATACTTTGATGCAATAGGAATTATATAATTCTAACAATTTTATAATTTTCTTTACAAAGTATTTTTGTCTCATAAACTTTATATTTACTCTAGATTTATTAATATAATATTATATGAATATTAAAAATAAATTAAATATATATTTATTGATGAACAATGAGAAGTGTCTATGTCTATATTACTTTAATGATGCTTTTTAGTTTTTTTTAATTATGATATTGAAGAAATTCAGTTTAACTAGATTTTTTAATGCAATCAATCTATCATTTCTATTTTCTTTGACACAATTAGGAGATTTGGTAGAAAAATTATAAAGATCTGCTTTTGAAGACACTTCAAGTTGGTATGCGGTCCCACTTAAGAGTCAAATCAATACATGAGAAAACACTTCCAATTTTTTTTAAAATGGTTTATTTTGTAGAAGTAAATGCTAGTCATAAAATGGGTTTGAACTACGCTAATTTAGTAATTAGTAAAACTAAAGTCAACGAAAGTAATTATATTAAAAAAAAAAAATTAAAACCTAATCTCGAGGACAAAGTTATACTTGCCATACAAGTATTGCCTTGAAAGATATCCCATGAAGGATAAATTAAATTAAATACAAAAATATGACACCACGAGACAAAAGAAGAGACATCCTTCTCACGTGTCATCGAATTACCGAAGTCAACACGGCAATTACAAGTAACGACACATCACTCCATGACTGCCCCTGTCGCTTTATCCTCCACAGCAAGCAATTTCCTTCAACTGGTTACCTTTAGATTCATTCGAGCAGCCGGTGCTAATATTACGCCCCGTGTAAGAGATATTACTGCTGTTCTGGCACCCACAAACCATTATTTTAAAACCCGATCCGAACTAATGGGTTAAATTATGACCCGGGTGACACAGGACTCAAGTCGAACCGGGGTTCCAGTAAAAAAAATATATTACGACGGGATCCTGTCAAACTATGCACTAAACAAATAATTTACGACAACATCGGAGATGTGATTGGGAAAGTCCAAAGTCTTACGGTAGTGGTCGGTGAGATTTTCTTCTTGGTATCGATATTTTGAGGACCTCAACAGGTAAAAGAAGATATATAGACGCAAAATGGGCTGTCTTGCTCCTATTACGAAGGAAAACGCGCCACTCATTTGCTAGTCAGTCAGCGCCTCTCTTTTAATCTTACCCTTCCTTAATAGGGTTTACTCGGTTTCTCAGGTACGTCAATCACTCACTTTTACTCTTTCATTGACTGTCTCAGAGTTCAATTTGTCATGTTTATTTAATCTTATTAGCTGAAACTTTGGATCCTGTTTGTAATTTATTAGTTTTTCTTATGGGTTTGGATGTTTTTCTGAGTTTTAGTTTCAAGTAATGAAAAAGATTGTAACTTTATACGTTTAAAGAGCTCAAAAGCTTAGTTTCTGTCAGTTAAATTTTGGATATTGATTGAGTTGATTTGGGGTTTGATAATAGATGGGTTCGGATTCTCGCTACACTGAATTCCCTGGCTCTAAAAAATTTGAGGATGAGATCGTGTTTCCGGTTTCGAATCAGTATCAAAATGTTACTAATGGATTCAAAATTGAAGATTTAGACCTCGACCATTTAGAAAATCCACTTGTTTTGCCTGACCCCGATCCGGGTAACTCTGCTTTGTCATCGATCACGAGCATGGATGGAGATTCTCCTTCTGATGATAACGACTCGGAGAATCTCCTCAAATACATAAGCCAGATGCTTATGGAAGAGAACATGGAAGAGAAGCCCTGTATGTTTCATGACCCGTTGGCTCTTCAAGCTGCTGAGAGATCACTTTATGATATTCTTGGTGAGAAGAACCTGCCCTCCTCACCCCATGAATCTCCTTCTTATGGTGATCAATTTTTGGTTGATAGCCCAGATGATAATTTTTGGAGTAGCCGCAGTGATTATAGTAGCAATAGTAGTTCTACTTCCAATACTGCTAGTTTGGTTGATCCTCAATGGAATGGTGAGTCTGGGGAATCCAAACCATCGTTTATGCAAATGCCTCTTTCTACTAATTTTGTTTTCCAGTCTGCTGCAAATCCCAGTTCACAATCATCATTCAAATTACACAATGGGTTAGCAAGTAATAGTGATAGTGCCATAAAGCCCTCTGTGGGTAACATTGTGGTACAAAATATTTTCAGTGACAGTGATTTGGCATTACAGTTCAAGAGAGGTGTAGAGGAAGCTAGTAAGTTCCTTCCTAAGGGTAATCCACTGGTTATTGATTTAGAGAACAGTTCATTGGCACCAGAGATGAACAGAAATGCCCCAAATGTGGTAGTGAAGGCTGAGAAGGAAGACAAGGAGTATTTGCCTGAATGGTTGACAGGAAAGAAGAATCATGAGCGGGAGGATGGAGATTTTGAGGAAGAAAGAAGTAACAAGCAGAGTGCAGTTTATGTAGATGAGAGCGAACTGTCAGAGATGTTTGATATGCTATTAGGAGTTGGGGAGGGATGCCAGCCTCCTCAGTGTATACCTCACGAGGCTGAACAACGTGAGTCAGGCAAGACTTTGCAGCAGAATGGGCAAACAAGGGGAACTAATGGTAGCAAGACTAGGGCTAAGAGACAAGGAAATAACAAGGAAGTTGTTGATTTGAGGACTTTTCTAATTCTTTGTGCGCAAGCAGTCTCTGTGAATGATTGCAGAACTGCTAATGAACTGCTGAAGCAGATCAGGCAGCACTCTTCACCTCTCGGTGATGGATCTCAGAGGTTGGCTCATTGTTTTGCTAATGCCCTTGAAGCACGTTTAGCTGGAACTGGTACCCAGATATACACAGCTTTGTCTGCTGAAAAAACATCAGCTGTGGATATGTTGAAAGCTTATCAAGCTTACATTTCAGCTTGCCCATTTAAGAAGATTGCTTTTATCTTTGCAAACCATAGTATTCTGAATGTGGCTGAGAAGGCATCTACACTTCATATAATAGATTTTGGTATATTGTATGGTTTCCAGTGGCCTTCCCTTATCTATCGCCTCTCATGTAGACCTGGTGGTCCTCCCAAACTGCGCATTACAGGAATAGAGCTTCCCCAAAGTGGTTTCCGGCCAGCAGAGAGAGTTCAAGAGACAGGTCGCCGCTTGGCAAAGTATTGTGAGCGCTATAATGTTCCATTTGAGTACAATGCCATAGCTCAGAAATGGGATACCATCCAAATTGATGACCTGAAGATTGATCGCAATGAAGTTCTTGCTGTAAACTGTGTCTTTAGATTTAAAAATCTGCTTGATGAGACAGTTGTAGTTAACAGTCCCCGGAATGCTGTTCTAAACTTAATCAGGAAGACAAAACCAGATATATTTGTCCATGCTATTGTCAATGGATCATATAATGCTCCATTTTTTGTCACAAGGTTCAGGGAGGCACTGTTCCATTTCTCTGCTTTGTTTGATATGTTAGATACTAATATGCCCCGTGAAGATAAGATGAGGTTGAAGTTTGAAAAGGAGTTCTATGGTCGGGAGGTTATGAATGTCATAGCGTGTGAGGGCTCAGAGAGGGTTGAGAGACCTGAGACATACAAGCAATGGCAGGTTCGGAACATGAGAGCTGGGCTGAAGCAGCTTCCCATGGACCCTCTTCTCATCAAGAAATTGAAGTGTAAGGTGAAGACTGGGTACCATGAAGATTTTGTGGTCGATGAAGATGGCAACTGGATGCTGCAAGGATGGAAGGGGCGGATTGTCTATGCATCCTCTGCTTGGATTCCTGCATAGGAATGCGGTAGCTTGTTTATGAGAGCTCACAAAGTTGGCAGAAAAGGGTTTTTCTTAGTTGAAGCAGTCCAAGTCAGCAGATTCTAGTTACCATTTAGGTTTTTGCAGCACACCACACCGTACTGTCAGTGAAGCATCTGTGCTGATTACGTAGTGATTTCATGTTGTCACACATGATTTTCTTGTGTATAGTAATCCTCACTCAAACCTAAACTGTCGCAAGCATGCGAGTTTGGTAGCAACTGGTAGCTTTATCTGATTGTTCGCTATTACTCTTAGGTTTTAACTCGATAGATGGTGCACTGACACTGTCATTTAGCCAAAGCTTTGGCTGTTTGATGTGATCTTGTATTTTTAGGCATTTTCTTCTACTTAGTTTCTTTTGCGTGTCACATCCATAAAAAAATGTCTTATTTTTACCAAAAGATTGGAGCTGGTAGTTTCATAAAACCCCAGTTCATTAATTTAGCCAAGGTTGCTGGTCATTAGAGAAGTTCTGATATCTGTAACCTACTTGACAGCTTGCTGCCCACAAAACTCAGGAAATGCTGGATCATAAGACCCCAGTTATATTCATCATCAGGGCTATTTGACAAACTATATACCCATAAGCAGTCTATTCTGCCTGCAGTTACTATAGAGTAATTACTGCTAGCTCATACAATGAGTTATAACCCAGCTGATATTAGTGTCTTCTTTTCTGTAAACAAAATTACTGGAAAAAAATATACTGCTAATTTAGTTACTTCTGGTCAATGTATATTCAGTCGTCGGAGCTAATTAATTACTCGTAAATGCTAGATAAACACACAGTCCGCTATACGACCGTTTAGTATATTAATTAATTCACAACGCTGGCCGGCTTGAACGCTGAAGTAAACACTTCCGATCATTATTTAAGTCAAAGCATAAAAATCCAGAATCAATACTAATGGTCCTAGGTATCAAGCCTTAACCTGGGATATATGGATTACATTCAATGCATGGCCGATAGTGGGGAGCATTGACGTGTATTTTTGTATAGTTTAATCAACTGATTGTTGCCTTCTTCCAAGCTTAAAACAAAAAAAATTTGCTTGAAAGATGACAGTCTATTTAATTATTATTTTTTGTTGCCATCTAATTAATCCGGTTTTACATGGAGAAGGTCGCCGTCCACAAATAAAACTCGAAGACAAAGATATTGGTAATGTTGGGTGGAGGCAAATCCCATTTCGCATGGCTTTTTCTGTCCATGACAACATTTATTTACATTTTACGAGATCAAATCTGGATCTCTGGACCCTTGTGGACTAAATGAATAAATCCTGGTAAAAGCCTATCCTCTCTCTTATCCCAGCAAGGTCTTAGAGCAGAAATTGCTAAAATACGAACTGGTATTTGGTGCACGCAGGTACTCTACGGAAATGTCATTACAGTTATTTTTTAAAATGTTTTTTATTCAGAAAAGTATTAAAATAATATATTTTTTTATTTTTTAAAAATTATTTTTGGTATCAACGCATCAAAATGATCTAAAAACACTAAAAAATATTAATTTAAAATAAAAAAAATTTTAATCTTTTTTTAAATTTTTTTAAAATACAAAAATACACACTCCTTCAAGGCAAGAGTGACGGCAATGATTATGCAGATCTGTCCAGTCCTCTCCCTCCACCACCTAGAAGATCCTGGTAATTTGAGCCTACTTTCTACTCTCCTCTCTCCTTCCACTTACTCTATGATAAAAATAATAATAATTATGTTTGTTCATTTTTCAATAACACTGTAGCGGTGACCATGCTGGGCTGCATCAAATTTTTTATAAAATAAATAAAAATATTTAAATAATAATAAAGTCATTTTGATAAACAGGTAATATGAAATATAAAATTAAAATATCTGTATATAAAGTTAAAAAAAAAACAAAGTACAAGTACAAGGTTCAATATTTAAATATTAAAGAATGAAAGTAAAAAAAAAATCAAATTTTCTTTTAAAATACATTAAAGAAAAAGACCTGAGTCAAGTCGGGTTAATTTTACAAACCCGTCAAAGTGATATGAGATCAAGATTTAAAAAATGTTTTTTTTAAGAAAAAAACCTAAAAAAAACCAAAGTTAAATAAAAAATGATAAAAAAAACCGAGTCAATACGTGTTAACTTAACCACTCCGCACCCGGATAACCCCACATAAAGTAAAGTGAAAAAAAATCACAATGCTCAAGATCAATAATTTAATGGAAAATAAAAAAAATTAAAAAAATCAATTAAAAAAACGAGTCAATCTAGGTTAACTTGATTAATTTGCGACTCGAGATATAAGATATGAATAACCCCATAAAAAGAAAAGCATAACAATTCATGAAGCTCAAGGCCCAATAAGTCAATGTCAAATGATGAAAATAAAAAAAAATAGATTTTAAAAAATGATTTTAAAAAAAACCAAATTTAAACCAGGTTAATCATCGAAATTGATCGACCGAGTCATGAGAATGAGATTACACTGTAAAAGGTAAACATTAAAAAATTACAAAGCAAAATTCTTAATCATGAAAAAATAAAAATTAGAGCACTAAATCTTGCAAAAAAATAATTGAAAGAAAATATTTAAGGATTAAATTGAAAAACAAAATAAATGAAGAAAAAGAGCAAAAAAAAAAAAATAAGAATCAAAATTGGAAACAAAATAAAATGAAATAAGATTCTAAAGGACAAAATAAGAATAAACAAATAAATACAAAAGATTAAAAAACATTAATCAAAAGAATGAGGACCATATTGGATACAAAAATTAAATAAAACTAAATGCT
>Ga0325414_1007519_pt1 | contig 11543 bp, 4 predicted proteins | sample PopdelMetagenome_8_FD_206183 | JGI IMG/M metagenome (GOLD analysis project Ga0325414, IMG submission 206183) | Populus deltoides microbial communities from Bellville, Georgia, United States - Leaf-PdKOR-R3 | ecosystem: Host-associated > Plants > Phyllosphere > Phylloplane/Leaf | place: USA... | reverse complement strand
TAAAACAACAACAAAAAAAAAAAAAAAAAAAAAAGATAGCACGCGAATTTCCGAGTTCAGATGCAGGAAAAAAAAAAAAAAAAAGGGTTGGCAAATGTCATGTCTGTCTGGATCCAGGCTTTATGGGATTCTCTTAAATGAACCTGAAAACGTCCAAACATGTCGTTTTAAATCTAGATCACATGATAAGTACTTTCTCTGTATAGTGCTGCAATCTCATCACCTTTGGGATCCTCTTCTCGAGACATTTGTGCAGCAAGCTACATTGTAATTCAAATTCTTACTAATCATGTTATTATTAATTAATTTATGTAATCTCAAATGTTCAGTACCAGATCTCTTAGAAATACAGATAGTATTTATACTTTGGTATGTCAATTATTCCATCGGTAGTAAGATTACTAATGAATTTACTGATGAGAAAAATATATTAAATTTTTTTTATCAGCTTCAGTCTATTGGTATTGCCCTTATAAATTTTGCCATATAACTGACAGAAATACTATATATAATTTTATCGGTGATAAAACAGAGGCACGGTGATATTAATTTACAGTAATTTCTTTTCAATTCTTTGGAACATACCAATGTCATACTTAATCCATCATTAATACCATCAGTAATTATTTTAAAAAAATCTATTTAACAAAAGTGAAAAATAATTATATTAATATAAAGCAACACTCCATAATACTCAAGAATTGAGTTGCTTGGAAAAAAAAAGGAAGAAAATCAACTCAAACAAATTTACAACAAAAAAGTAACACAAAAAAATAAACAACAACAAAAAATAAATAAATCAACTAAAAAACTTTTTCACCTAACCTAGAAAACCTATTTCAAAACCCATAATCATGAAATAAATAAAATAATTTAATTGAAATTCCACAATAAAAATAAAAAAAAATCCAACAAAATTGATCTCATATTAAAAAAAATCCTACAATAACATTCATACAATTATCAAGAACATAAAAAATATAAAAAAATTATGCAAAAAAAACACACAAAAAAAAGAAGAAAAAAGAAAAAAAATCATAAAAGTATGTTAATTTAAAAAAACCGAGAGGAGAAAAGAAGAAGAGAGGAGAAGACATACCAACCTATGGAGGAGAAGAGAAGAGAAGGAAAGAAATGGATGTTGGTGTTTTTTACATAAAGGGAAGAGAAGAAAAAGGAAGAAGATGTGTGTCTGTTAAGAAATGAAGGAGTCTAATTTTTTTATTAGGGTATTTTACCGATAAATAATTAAATATTGATATTTTTAATCATTTCATCAGTGATTTCTTCTGTAATATTTGATTTAAATTTTTAATTTCATAAAAAAATTTCAGAAACCCCCAAAATATCACTGACAGTTTTTCAATTCGTCGGTGATTTCATCTATAATATTTAATTTAATAAAAAATTTGAAAAACCCCTCAGATATCAGTGATTTCACACGTAAAGAACAATACTTAACAGTACAATTGAAAAGTGAATAGTTCCAGAGCTCTCTAAAAAATACTGATTTTAATATATTTTATTAAAAAATATATTTTTTCACTTGAAATATTTTTTAATTCATTAAAATCAATATATATATAATTTCAATAATTTTTTAAAAAAATTAAAAAAATATTATTCGGCACGCAGTCCCACAGTGCGGGCGGGCTATAAATGTAGTCCAACCTATATGAATAATCCACCCACATGAAATTATAATTAAAAAATTGTATGGCTTCATTAAAGAAGACTATGGATATCTCGTCTTGATTGTAATTGGCAAATCATTATTATCAAAACACTAAACAGAGATGCTGTTGGAAGAAGAAAGGAAAAAATACAAAAAGGAAGCACGAAAACTGAAGCAGAGAATCTTCACGTACAGGTAGTATATTATTCCAAGCAGACCGTCCTTGTAAGAATAGCAGACGCCACATGGCAGAAAATGTTGGGCTACGTTCTGGTCTATGTGCCGCACTATACTATGACGCCTCACATTTTGCCACGTATATTCTGTCCCCATGCACACGAAAACACCCTTTTCATGCTCCCTCGCCCGTCAACCCAATAGTAGACAGTATCTGGAAAAGAAACCCTCCATTGAAAATTGATCTTTTTCCTCTTTGCTCTTACAGATAGATTTGGGACCTTCTGTTAACATTTTTGGATCTTATCGTCTTCAACATCTTTAAAAAAAGGTGATAACACTATTAAAAAAGTAATGGAATCGCCATCAGGAACGATAGATGGCCGGGAGTGCCAAGGAGCTAGCCCAGATGGTTCCGATATATATAGTTAAGCTAAGGACGGGAAGAGGGAAAGCAACGCTCCGAGATCGAGAATGGGATCAGAAAAGGAAAGGGAAGTGGGCACAGAAAACAGCGTGGGATAGAGAGACGGTGACATGTCCTAAGAACAAAAATCAAAAGACCCTTTGGTTCTGTGCATTCCTTTATTTAACTTTTAACCCTTTTCACTCCTCTTTGCTTCGGCAAGAAAATCACCGTGCTAGCTGCATCAGAAAAACAACTCGAGTTATCATTGCTTTTGATGTGCTATTCCACGATTTGAAGTGACCTATGCGGCTATGCCAGTCGACCATTTCAAAAACTCGCTCGCCCTTCCTGATTGTATAAAATAAAATAATAAAAACATTGAAGAATATGGTTTCCCCCCCTCGTTCATGCACGCAAAAATCATTAAAAGTAATTGCAGGGAATATTCGATGACTTGGATTAGCTAATTCTTGGTGATTGAGCTAAAATTTTGATAAGAGTAAGCTTCGATGTGGGCATTTTTGGAGGATCAAAAGAAGAGACATGGGCAGTGGCACCTTGGTCCTCTGCTCATACTGGTAGGTGGAAGGTAACAAGGATTGGCATTGTTGGTCCAAAGACATCACGTTACTGCACCTTATTTGTGTTTGGTTTAATTGAACAAAGTGTTGCCTGATAATGCGTGAGGGTCTGCGTTTTGGAAACTGGAGTTATCACATAACATCAGTTCCATAAATTTCTTGCTTCTGGCAATCTAGGACAGACCGACCAGTAAGCTGCACCAACTTCTGGCAATTCAGTGAAGATTAGTTACCAACTCATCAGATTTGAGTCCTAACTTGAGTAAGATAGGGTGCGAACACACTAGACATCCCACACTTCCAAGTCACTACTACGCCTATAGCTAGGCATGAGCTCTTGAAAGCAAAACAGGGAGCACTGCTTGTTAGCCTTGTCGTGTTGGAGATTGATAGGGGCAATACTGTCCATACAAAGTAAGACAGGGAGAACGGAGTACCACTACTTATTTGCATTGTCATGTTGGGGATTGACAGGGGCGATTTTGTCCACAGAAAAGCTTTACAGCACTTCTTGAAAGAGAAATAGTGACCGGAGAAAATAGTAAAGTTAAAACCTGCGTACATGATGATGACTTACTGATAACCAACCTGACATGCCTATAAGAAAGCACAAAGCCTGTGCTTTTCTACTCTCTTTCATTTCATTGTCCTGTTTAATTTTCAGCTAGTGATGAGGGGAAAGATAAAGTAACAATGAGATGATCAGAGCCAGTTACTTTTCTTTTTCAGTAAAATCATTAGCAGCAACAGAAAAGGAAGCTTCATATAACTCAGAAGTTATACCTCTCTTTTTAGCACATTTGCAATGAGTATGATGCATCACATTCCCACTTCTTTTTACCATCTCTCCGAAGTAGTATAGAAAGCAAGATGGAAAGATTTAAAAAAAAAAAAAATTAACAAACGACTGTTCATTCTCCTATCTTCTTTTGGTATCAGATATTTCCCTTGATTTCATTTATGCTCTCTTTCCTTTTTAATTAAAGAATTGTCAGCAAATTAGACCTCTAAACAGCTCCTGGACACAGCAAGTGCTCTGTGCTCCTGCAAAAATTGTGAGGAAAAATTACTCAAGTACTCGAGATGTTTCTAGTTCTATTTTGAAGTTCAAAGTCTGGGTGGTGTACAAAATATTAATAAAATAGAGTACCAAATCATTAACATATTAGCTTTTGTTTACCTTATAATATGATAAGAAGCACAATATATTGTTTTGAGCTAGCAATGGTTGCATTTTCCAATTAGGACATTTACTGGTGATGGAGGTTTTCGACAACATATACAAAATTCGCGCCTATTGACATGAGGAAAAAGGCATGCAGAGAATTAGACTAATAAGTTGAGGAACAAGAAGTATAATCAAACTCCAAGTGAAGGACCAACCTCCATTTGGGTTGTAGGCAACAAAATGTCTCCATCACTGCTGAGGTGGAGTCAAATAGTAGAGCAGCGCCCACCTACAGCAAAATAAGAGACCGAATCATTAATAAGAATAACAAGAAGCAAGAGGGCGTTTTCAACCAAAAACTGTAGTCCAAAAGAAGACAAGGTCTGCAAAAGTGCTTTCAAAAGTTATGCACGGTATATACTCTATTCATCTTGGTTGAGTTCAACTAATCCATATTTTTATAGGAAAAATATCAGCATTCAGTTTTCCCTAGAGACGCTAACTTTAATACTTCAAAGTTGTAAATAGGAAGATGGCATAGAGTCCCCTAATAATCACACGTTTTCAAGTTAATATCAGAACCTTTGCGTTCTTTTCATGAGGACAAGACAAGAAATTATGACAACATATATGACAAGAACTTACCTGGCTAACTGAGGACATCATTAAGGTTATACAAAACATCTAGCTAGTATGAACACGCAGTCCAGCAAAAAAAGAAGGTGAATCTGCGAGAATAAGCTAGATACCAATTGGTTGTGTCAGGTTACCTGGGACACAGTGCAGTCAACCCTGTTTTACTTGAACACACTAGCAAGCAATGTTGGTGATTTGCGTATCCATCCTCAAAAGAAACTGAGTTCGGTGTATCCATGTGAGTATGGCAACAGCTCTTCTACCTCAATTCTAGAATTGGAACAACTCGTGCTTCTCTTGATTCGGCCACGATTTATAGATTCAACCTCAGCCAAAAATACACCATAAACTGGTCTGTGATCTGAGAACCTTGACTCCCCACGTACATAAGATAACTGATGGAGGCCCTTTCCATACCACAGTATACGATCACACCTACATTTGTATATAGCCTGATTATTTGTATGTCATGAAACTCAAGCATATTCCTTTCACATAGTCCCATGAAGATGTTACACAGTTTGTTTAAATTTTCTCCGTACCAAAAAATAAAGTCTTTTCACAATTTTCTCTGAAAGAAAATTCTCTCCCCTTTTTTTCCATATTCTGAAGAAGAGGGGGGAAATGGAGATTACCATGCAGGAGTTCTTCGTTTCTCCTTTAGGTGCCTATCATCCCCTGCATATCTATCTGAGTTATTGGAATACTTGTATGTAGGAGGGAAATAAATCCTCCCTTCACTCCATCCATCAAAGACCCGCCCTCGTCTCTGCTCTATCCGAAGCTGAAAAGTAAGAATTATCAAATGTGGTTAGATTGTGCAGCTCTCATCGAAGAACCACAAAACCCTTCCCAAGTAGGGAATAAAACAGCACATAATTGTACATGCATCAGAAGAATATCTAAGATTTTAGGTGCATGCCTGGTCATTCTCTAACAATGCTCTCCAGTTGTGCATCTCGACAAGCGTTTTCACAGCATAATAAGACAAGGCAACCCGGTAATTCAAATCACCTACCCAAATAATTCGACTGCCAAGACAAAGAAGATTGAGACACGGTATGTTTATTGGATAAAAAATAAGGAGGAAATGTCTTAGAAAATGCCTTACTCATGCTCTAAAATTGTTTGAGGGGAGTATTTGTCTCCCCTATCATGAACTCTAGGAAACCTAGTCTTCCTAAGGATCTCCATAACGTCAGAGTTTCTTCGCAGCTCGTCTCCCTCCTTCTGCCCAGATGTCAAATGACTACAGATGAAGCAAAAGCTTGTTTGGTGCAATGACATGCTAATTGAAATTGAGCCCTGGAAAACCCCGAGAGAATAAGAATGTTTTTTTGCCCCCTAGTTCATCACAATTTTGCTCTCAAATTCATAGGAAGGAAAATGTACCTTGTTTCCAAGATATCCCATCAATCCTCTGCCCACACAAGACACTTTGAGGTTGCGAATGTCATCTCTGAGATCGCTCTTTACCCATACTGTTAGAAATATCCCAACCATTTGTTTACTGGCCACCAAACAGTATCTTGACTGACCTGTTTGTCTTTCTCTATCCTCCATTGACAAGGATCCACTGTACTCAATAGGTGCGTATTGATTAGCACCTGGTGAATCCCCTGGTCCATTCTCATCATCAGAGGAACCCCATTTGAAATTAGGATCATAATCACTAGGTCTATTCCCAAAGATAACCCTGTCACAGACACTAAAACGTCGATCAAGTCTAGGTTGTGCCATCTCCATGTCACCATCCATTCTCATGCTGCGGCTCAGGGACTGAAAGGAACGGCGATGGAAGAATGATGAGGCTTTCTGCCTCGTTGATCCCTCAAAGTCTGCATCCAATTCTACAATGGGATCAGAGATTGGTGAAGGAGTATGGTATCCACAACTGGTGCCAGGAAGACTATTTAGAGTCTTTCTAATAAGAGCTAGCCATTTTTTGGCCGGTCCATTGTCTTCTGTGCCCAAAACATTTCCAGCATTCAAAGGCACAATTTCTTGAAACCTGGAACCGGTGAGATCAAATAGATTAGCTTAGTATTACAACAAAGCTGGTTGCCTTAAATAGATGGGACAAAAAAGAATTGGTTATTTTACAAACCCAAGAACATAAATATCAGCAGGGGGTGAAGTGTGAAGCCAATCCTCAAGGTTCAAATGACTTGGAGGAGATTTTCCAGCTACATTCCATGTTGCTACAAATATCCTGCACTCAAATTGAAACACAATAAAAACCAAATCTTAGCAGGAATCAAATCAAGGCAACACCATGGTTAAGAATTGGCCATACCTATATTGGTTCACATCTGTAACTTGTGCAGCATCAAGGTCTATTTTGCTTCGCTGAACTCGATCAGAATGCCTCTTGGACGATCTCTCTGCGCTTCAAAGTGAGTGGGTTTGAGAAGAATTTTTGAAAAAACAAAGGGGCAAGATAAATGAAAAGGTACAACACACTAGTAATTATCATTATTCCTTTAATAAAAAATTTGGAAGTTAAAAGAGTGCCGTGGTCCAGACCAATACTGGGAGGTTTCTGATACTGAACCTGTTTTGTTTTTCTTGATGGTGCATGCTTCTCTCTCTGAGAAGCTGCGCCTCCAATCCTCACCACCACCTGAAAAAGACATGCAATAAAGTAGTTAAAGCTGTGCTCTTTCCACTGCCAAATGCATCAATCAAACATATTCAAACAGCACAAAAAATGAATACTCTTTAATATGAAGAAAACCAAAACATTTTTGAAATTCGTAGAGGAAAGGAACAAATTGGCAGATCTTGAACTGCAGATGGAAATAGCAGGACCCCATTAATCCAAAAACATTTTGATTGCAAAAAACAGATAGTGATGCAGGAATAGAAATAATGCTAAGTATTCAGGGTCTAGAAGAATCCAAATCCAACTCAGTAACAAGTTTCTTGGACAGAAAGGGCCAAGATTCCCCAAATCCAATAATAAGATAAAAGACCAATATTCACCTCCATAAAGGACATCATCAGCTTGAAATTCCTCAGCTTTGCTCTTGATATTGAACCACTTCTTGACCAGTGTCTTAGGCCATGAAAGCTTCACCAATAACACACACACAAAGTTGGCAATTAGAGAGAGCATAAATGCATTGAAAAAGATTCAAGGATTTCTTATTGGCATTTTCACAAACCTTGCTCTTTTTCGGGTTCTCATCTCTCATTGTTTCACAAATTCATATAGCTCTCCAGATTATATTGCTACCCTGGCAAAATTTAAGTCCCTCTATGTTAAACCGTGGCTTTATATTTCTGGGTTTGCGTAGAACAGAATGTATACGTTGAAAAAAAATAAAATCTCAAGAAATTCAAAGAATCTTGAAACAAGATTTTATTTTTCTTGAACAATCCAAGAACAAGTCCAAGCTCTTGTTTTTCAAATAAAGACAGAAGTTCAGTGATTTCTTAAAGGAGAAGAAGAGAAAAAAGGGCAACGCTCTGTTCCTTCGGTTAATGAAGAGAAAACAACATAAGAGTCAACAAGAAAAGCCCCAGCTCCTCTGCATCTTATACACAAAAGTGAATAAGAATCCAGTTTTCTCTTCTATGTCAAGCCCCAGAGGAAAAGAAATAGAAACTGAAGGAGAAGGAGAAGCACTTAAAACAGAAACGACCAACAGAAGAAACAAGGAAAGAGAGAGAAAGAGAAAGAGAGAAGTGATGCGTGGAAGAAAGACTATGAGATTCTGATAGTATAACAAGACAATGTAGAGAGTAGGGAGAGATAGGGATAGAAAATATAGTGTTTTTTCTCTTCAATGTAACAACCAAAAAAAAAAACTCGTTTCTTCTGCGTAGACAGGCAAAGCATCGATCTTGAAGAGAGAATAAAGTTTAAGGTGTTTTAGGGAGTTAAGACTTAAGACCCGCCCTCTCTCTCTAGCCTTTTTTAATCTTTTTTTTTACCGACCCCAAAAACACTCGAGGACCAGCCAATTAAGCTTCTGGTTTTGCGACGTGAAGGCAAGAGCCAGTTATACTCAGCCACCTGCTCACATTACTAGTACCCAAGTCACACCCAAAAAAACAAATATATATTGCTTCTGTTTTTGTGCATTAACAGCAAGGAGCTACTCTTCCTGCCTTTGGTCGGTAAAGTTGGGTTTGATTTATTCTAACATGTATGATGTACCCAAAGCAGTACCAATTCCTACATTTGGTGTTCTGTTCACATTAAAGAGTTAGTTACCGGAAGAAATAGAGATAAAAAGAGTTTGTTTAAGTTTAATTTATGTGTGATTTTTTTGGGTTTGGGAGATTATATGTATAGCTTTGGAAGCAATGTATCTCCTAGAAAAAACCCTGTTTGCTGCTTTTTACCGGTCCATGTGCTGGTCTGCCATGGTAATTTTGAGGCTCTTTTTGACTCAATCTAGACTTATGCCCAAGAGAAACAAGGCAATTGTGCTAATCCGAGGCTTTTTATTTCTTCTAATTCTATGTCTTCTAAAGCATTAACTCGTTTTCATGCATGGGCTAAAGCAAAGATTTGTGCTTTGGGAGCCCCCTAGTGGGAGAGGTATATTTGTTTACATAGGTGTTGGATCTTGTTAGGACATCAAGGGTCCCAATCTCTCCTTCAACTCACTCTAACTATCCCACGCGATCTCCTAGGGTTATGTGCAAACTCCATACATTATGCTAGTTTAGTAGCTAGCCAGAACAAATTAGTTTCTTGGTTTAAACTCTCTAAATTGACAAATCTCAATCCCACATGCTGCATGTGGGAGACACTGTCTGGGTGGGTCTGAGTTCCCTTTTGCTTAGTTTAAAAGTTTTTCATTGTTTAAACTTTCAAGGCTCTTAGCAATCAAGTAGTGTGGTGCTAGTTTATGTGTTCAAGGATATTAAACTAGTAGTCTTAAATGGAGTTGACGGCAAGACAATCCAAGTAACAACCGAAGTCTAATCTCAAATTTTGAAGCCCCCTAGCTACTGCTTTACACAAACCCCCACCACTCTAGTGAAGCTTCCACTAACATCATAGCCTACTTGGCACCGATCACAGGTTGTCGAAGATTGTCCCAAGTCATTGTTGTCCAGCTAAACTCCCTCGTTTATACAAACGTGGCAACCCATTATCAGGCAGACAAGAAGATTTTCTATTCTGTTCCTGGGAAGTGCTTAATCATGCATACTTTTGTGATTTGGTGGTTGGTAATGGTGCTTCCCATTCTATGAATCTCTAACAGCATGTTCTTGTTTGCTGCTTCTGTGAAGATGTCCAAGGAATAATTTTAGTATTAAACAGTAATTAAAACAAAAGGGGCCTTCAGTTTATGATAATTAGGATTAAAAATCGAAAAGGTAAGAATTGATGCCGGCCCAATCAGGCTCTTACTGGCTCCAAAATCAAAACCAGAGAGAAAGACAGAGGAATGCGCTGTTGCATGTAAGATTTTCTGGGGGTGGTGCTTTTGAACACTGCATAGCACAGGGCACACTGTAAGAACATTAATTTTGACAGGCCCTGGCTTTCATGGCAAATCTTCCCCACAAGTGTACAACAAATGTAAATATAAGAAGATTGGGATCTAAATTAAAGACCATTGGGGCCCTGTTTTTAAATGCTCATCCAGAGGGCAGGAGGGGATTCTCATTCTCTGTCTGGAGATCTTCCTCTGTGTGTACATGTACGTGTATATTAGCAAACTATTTTCATTAAAATCGTATCCAAGAGGAGAATTTTCTTTAAAAAAAATTGACATGGGTTTTTTAATTTTTTTATAAAATAACAAAAATAAAAAATATTTTAAAAAATAGCTTTGTAATTAAAAAAATGTGATTTCTATTATTAACCAGTTTTTTAAAAAAATTGCATGTAAGAACTGTGGTTTTTTAAATACCATGATTTTCATTTGCAGTTTATTTAATTACCACAACATCAATATCGATTTTTCATGATATTTTTTAAAATATTTTTTTGTTAATAAAAAAAATATAACACGTATGCTGGTTTGAAAAAAATACCCCAGAGAGTCAGAGGACACCGTACATATGCTTGGATTCAATAGAGATACGACTGTATTTATGAATCCTCAAATATTTATTTCATGGTCTTTCCCTTATCAAATCGCCACGTAGGATTAAAAGACCAGCAGCCGTCAGATTATTTACATAAATGGATATAGCGCAGTAAAATAAAATATTTTTAAAGTCAGTATAATTAAAAGAAATTAATTATTACAGTGATTAGTATGCGTAGACAGCATGTACGTACCTAGGTATATTGCGCATGTAGTATCTGTGCAATTCAAACTTCTTTTTTCTAACAAATTAATTCATCCTCTCATAAAATAATATGCATATTTTGTATTTTTATTCATTTTATAGTTATTATTTCTTTATAAAACATAGGATTAATTAATTCGTTTAGAAAGGAACTCTCTTTTCCTCAAAAACATGTCATAAATTAGGTCTCTTCTTCTTCAACAATGTTTTTATGGTCCTCTTATCCATAACTTTCGGAACTTTATTGCTCATTCAAACTACAATAGCAAAAATAAAATAAAAAATAAATAAATAAATAAAAACCACCACTGAATCCTAAGTACATGCTAGCAACTAGGATTTTTTTTTTTTAATATCCATTTATCAAGTGTACTGGTGCAACAAAAGACATGTTTCGAAAACTGCCTTGCCAACTTGTTCGAAGTGAACGAAAAAGAGCGATGTATAGGTTAACGAGGCAGTCAAAGGATGATGTTTGATTTGTACTTTGGGCAAAGTTTCTGCTCATTGTAGGAATTTGATTTCCTTTCTGTTTCTTTTTGCTTTTTCAGCTTTAAAAACACCCCCTCTCAAGCCAGCTTCTTTCCCTAGCACAGATTTCACCTTAAACCCGTTTTAAGATTGTGTTGATTT
>Ga0325414_1007511_pt1 | contig 11552 bp, 5 predicted proteins | sample PopdelMetagenome_8_FD_206183 | JGI IMG/M metagenome (GOLD analysis project Ga0325414, IMG submission 206183) | Populus deltoides microbial communities from Bellville, Georgia, United States - Leaf-PdKOR-R3 | ecosystem: Host-associated > Plants > Phyllosphere > Phylloplane/Leaf | place: USA... | reverse complement strand
TCACTATCTGCGCAACGGCGCAATCTATAGTTAATTGATCACGTATATGTTATAATGGCATGCGGATAGGTAATTATGGGTGAGGTGCTTGTTTTGTCAGAGAGCTAAGGGAGAGGAAGTTTTATTTCGCCATTGGTCCATCATAGGCTTTGCTCAGGGGGGGTGAAAGTGGCAGCAGAATTGATGAGGCCATCACTACAAAGCCCACTGCCACCAAGCCCGGTACTACGGACATCGCTCACAGAATCAATGTAGGTTACGTCTAATCATTATTATAATTACAAAAACACCTTACCAGAGTTGGTTCAGTTTCCTTATAAAATTTATCGTGTAAGTGCGCCCATTGCAGTGATGGCTCACGTCTGATTGGTATAAAATTTGGACCCTAAGCATCACATTTAATATGGAGAACGTTTAATTAATATTATTTTATTCTATGTTTTCTTTCTCATCAATCTTTACATAATATCTAATCATTGTTCAAAACAATAAAGAAATATTAACTTATCAAACGGCCCCCGCTTGATAATATTCCTGGTTCTTCTCATTAATTTATCATTATCTATTTAACTTCGTAGATCATTTTGTATCTACGCGATTTAAATAAGATTTATTTCGCCTTCATTCATTAAAAAAAGAGAGGAAAAGGTTAGTAGATAATGCCGAGCCGAGCATGTAATGGTCACTCTCACACCACTCAGGCCAAGTGGTTTACACGTTGGAGATCACCTGACCGAGCTGATTAATTATACGTTTCTTGGATGGGGAGACAACCCCACAAGAGAATACATGAGTGTTACTTCTTGTATTTGTTTTAAATTAATATATTTTTATATTTTAAGTTATTGATATTAAAAATAATTTTTAAAAAATTAAAAAATATTTTAATATATTTTAAAAAATAACCACTACAATGCTTATAAACATCCCAATATAAATATAATCGTCAAAGTTTCTGATGGAATCTTTTGCTCTATTCATCTTAAGGGAATTTGTAGCTTGCGATGATCAAATTTCTTTCATAACAGGCATATGAGGACATGCCGCGTGCTAAATAAATTATGGACACGAAAATATATTGTTTTCCAGCTAGAATAATGATTTGATGTTTCCTATCAAACTATTCAGCCAATCTTCCCTGCCGAGAGACAAGAACAAGCTAGCCCATTTACTATTCATTTTCCACCGTAAAGTCTATTTATTATTCAATATTGCCCCCTTTTTTTTTTTTATCTACAAGTCAAAATTCATTAATAAAACGAGTCGAGAAAAAGTAAACGAAAGTAGACTCGAATTCTACCTGGGGGAGATTTGATTCATTTTAAATTCTTTAATTTAAAATGAAAAGGTTTACTTTGGCCGTTAAGAGCAATCTTTTCCTATTGCACAACAATACAAAGACTCGGTAAGTAGCAACCGAGGAACCTTCAGGATAATAAATCCTGCCATCGCTAGTGATCTCATAATTAATTTGAAATTACAAGGCTAAGCATGATGTAACGGGAACAATGCATTTGTTATGTCAATATTTTTTCTTTTCACACTTGAATTATCCAAAATTGTAAGGCAAAGGAGAACATGCTTAATTTTCATTTAAATACTGAGGAACTGTCACGCTCATTTCAGAACGTCAGGGCTCACGTCAAGTCCAACAGTAGTGGAAGACTTGGTGGTGATATGATAGTCTCTCTGTCACACTCATTTTCCGCTGTGTTTATACTTTATAGAGGAAAAAGGCCTCAATCATGGAACCATTCTCGAGTGAAAAAAGAAATGGTCCCATGATGAGATTTTTTTAACATGCTATGTGGCCTATATTCATTGTATAGCGAGGGGGGGTGATATCCACATAAATTTTTAATCTTACCGGAGAGAGGAGACCATAGCAAAATTGGTAGGTGGGATATCCCAATTACCGCCTCCTCCTCCTCCTCTTTTTCACTTCGGAAGGACTGACGTAACTTTATTTTTTATATGTATATATTTTATTAAATCTTCAAAATTAAAAAAGAAATAAAATAATCCCTTACATATGTGTGTGTTTTAAATATTTTCATTTAATTTTCTTAAACTAGATAAGGTCGAACACCAAATATATCACCAGATTATTGAAGTATTGTTAATTTTGTTCCGTTTTTACCATCAAATTATTTTATTTTTCAAACAAGGACTTATTTTAAAATACTTAACAAAAAAATGACTTTGTTTCATTTTTTTTTGTAAAAAAAAACAGTACAATTTAAATGAGAGTATTAACAAAAAGCTTTAAAAATCGATGGAGGTCCATCATTAAGAATTTGAAAAAGATTTAGCGATAAAACTGTTGATAAGAATTATTTGATGGTAGTATTAAAATATCTATATCTATATTTTTAAAGTTTATATAATAGATAACTTTGACCTTTGCAAAAAGGTAACAAAGGTAGCATAATGGTGATGACGAGGAAACATGTACGAATGGTTTATAGTTGAAAAACTGGTGGATGCTCCCCCGCTCGAGCAGAAGGACCGAGAAATGAGCCGAAGAAACATGACGTGATATATATATTTTTTTTAAATCTAGACTTTCTTAGCAGCCATATTTGTTGTATAAAAAAATAATTTTAATTTTAAAATATATTTGAAAGTATAGTAATAGTTGTGTTTTAAAATAGTTTTTTACTCTAAAATGAATGAAAATAATATTTTTTTATTTTTTAAAAATTATTTTTAACATTTGGACATCAGGATAATTTAAAAATATAAAAAAATTAAATTAAAAAAAAGATCTGAAGTACATTTCCAAACACTATTTTAATTATAAAAAATAATACACAAATAAGGTTTTAGTATATACAAGGATATCATAAAACTGACGGGAGAAGCAACTCATTAGCATGAATCTCGTAATAAAAAATGATTGACTTCCCATAGACAAACAGTTGATACAGTAAGATTTATTTCCTCGTATTACAAAATGACATGTACTTGCAAATAAATTATTGTTTTGGTCATTCGTCACTAACGAAAACTTCAAATATGAATGTTTTATGTGTTCCGAAAAAAATAAACGAAAATAACTTTTTTTTTTTATTAAACAGACTCTCTTTTTGAGAAATTCTTTAAACCAAGTTAATGCAGTTAGAAAAACTATAAATGCAAAGGTTAGGTATGGAAAATAATATAAATAAAGACAATTAATATCGATTTCTTTTTCTTTGGTCACTGCATGCACCACTGGATTTTGTTGATGAAACCTGACTTCCCCCGCTGAATTTGCATAAAATGGCACTCATGACTGTGACAAATTAGGGGAGCAACCTTGTCTAATCAAGCTTATTGTGTATTTATTCACTTCTAGTTATATTAATAGAAAATTATTTGTGTACTCGAAATACCGTAGAAAAAAACTATCATGTCTGTCAATGGCGAACCTACGAGAATTTTTATCGAAGAAACAGATTTGATATCCCTCTCTAGCAAAAAAATCAACGTTAACGAGGGGAAACAAAATTTAGTGGGTGGAATGGAAGTCGGAGAGTCTTAAGAGGGAGCAGAAAACAAGGGTAACCTCAGTTACACATACTCATTGACGGGGTCCTCGTATTTAGAGGAGAGGATGGATATAGTTCATGATTGCTGCAATTGATATCATGGTGATTTTTTTAAAAAAAATTAAAAAAATAAATAGGTGGTATCTTGTTTGAATTATTGCCATGCAATATTATAGTTACTAAAAACTTTAACTAGTTAATAAATATTCTATGATATGAGATTGATTACGTAAAAAAAAATTAAAAATATTATCACTTTTTAAATGTTTTACCTGTGGTAGGCTGCATCACTAATTTTATCTTAAATTATTAATAATTTATTATATTATGTTATTAATAGTCGCTATAATATTTATAACTTTGATGTTATTGAATATTTAAATACAAACACCTCAAACTCTGGTGCTAGCAAGTGCTACATGAAGAACATGTATGATATTTTTGATTATGGCATTAATGAATATTAGGGTTTTAAAATTATTTTTGATTTTGGTATTTATATTTATAATTATAAAGTTTAGTGAAAATTGAAGGTATTTCTAATTCTGATATTAGTGAATATTATTATTTTTGATTTTTAATGCTAGTGAAATAAATTTTATAAAACGTGTCAAACTATAAAAACTCAATTAATTTAAATTAAATGTAAAATTAAAAAAAATAAAAATTTAATGATCAATCTAGCTTCTATTTTGCATGAATGCAAAGGGAGGAAGTGTTGGGAGCTCCTGTTTGCTGTGGAGATCTTACTAGATGCGGTAGCTATCGGCCTGGGGAAAAGCGAAAGGAACGCTGGAGGCTCACGGTTCAGTTGAGCAAGAAGCAGCTACTGGACACTGCTATTGCTGGTGCATGAGGGTGTTGTCACTCACGGTGGCACCACGAAGTTTTGAGAAGAAGGAGATGTTGGTTGATGATGAAAGAAGGTAGCGACAATGAGGAAAGAGATGAAGGTTGAGCTGTTGTTTCTCTTTCACCGCTGGCGGCAGGGATGTTAACGAAGGGGGGTATACCATCACAAATGACCTTTGTAGATATGCGTTCCTATATTGCACTAGAGAGTTATTAATTAAGCAGACTTACAACTACATTATCGAGGGTATGCATACAGAAATAGCTTCTTGGAAAGCTAAGAGCCTCTCGCTAGTGGGATAAAATACTTCATGTAAATCAATCCTTTCCATGATCCCCTTATATATATCCTATGCAATCGGCCCTGATTTCTAAATCCATATGTTATGAGATTGGGAAAGCGTGCCGTGGATTTTCATGGTGAGATAAAGAGGGGAAAGGAAAAATGCACCTTATCAATTCGAAGACCCTATGCTACCCAAAGCTGGAGGGTGGACTGTGACTTCGTAGTATATATGGCATGAACAAGGCTTCCATAATGGAGCTAGGATGGGGGATAATTCATGATTGTATTAGTCTTTTGGCGAGAGTTTTAAGAGGCAAATATATCTGTTCCAAGAATCATATCCCTCAAGGCTAAAGGCAAAAACTCCCCTTTATGGAAAGCTATTAATTTGCAAGATTTGGCCCAAGCTATGGATGGTAAGAATGTGAGGTTTTGGATGGATATCTAGTTAAATGGTTTTGGCTCTTAAAAGAATTTGGTTTCGCAAGGCGTGCCTGGGGAATTTGTTAATGTGACTATAGCATACATGGTAACTAATTAATAAAGAATGGAAATGGAAGGCTCTTTCTCATCTTCTTCCCATGCAGGAACATTATTTTGGAAGGAGCTAGAGGTCTTATAAGGGATTGCTTTAGGACATAGGTAAAGGGCTTTGCAATCAACACTGGAGTTTGCATTTCGGTTCCAACGGAATTGTGGGCATTTATGACCAGGCTGGAAATGACCTCGGCGTTAAGAATCAGGAAACTAGTGCTGGAATCGGATTTGACAAATATTGCATCGACACTTATTACACAGGATACTAGTAGAGTGGACAATAATCATGCTTTGATCACCATATATAGCGAAATCTTTGTCGGCAAGAGACAGGGAGGTCAAGGTTCAACATGGTTGTCGTGAAGCAAATGCATCAACAAATTGGCTGGCTAACTTCAAAAATCCCTTGGATAGGGAGCTTTGGATGCTAAAATAGTAAAATACCCTTCCATGAGTTTGTATTCTTTATTGTACTATGACTTTCAGCTTACCCCAACTAATTTAATTCTCTCAGGGCATGGAGCCCCAATTTAAAAATAAAAATAAAAATGTTAGCAATGGAAAGGTATAAAACCGCAAATTAAAGAAATGGAAATCCTAGGTAAAATTAATGGCAATTGTTTTTTCAAGGAAAGAAGTTAATTACCTCTTTAATACAAGTTAAGAAACCCGACAAAATACGATGTATAAAAAAATCCCAAGCATGCCCGCATAGAAGATGTCCTTGTTTATATCTGTCTTTTTCAAAGTCATCGGAGCCCACGAAATGCCAAAGAAAGAGCAACTTTCTGTCTTCTTACTTTCTATCACTACATATTCCATTAGATAATTTTTCACTCACATATTCACCAAGCTCTCTCTCCCTCCTTCAAAAAGTCTCTCTTCTTATCAAGTAGCTAGGTGTTTATCACTTCCATCCATTGTGTGTGCTGTTTAATATGGAGAGAATTCTGGTGTTCAACATCTTCTGTTTAGCCCTGCTTATAGTGCTTCCTACAATATGGGCCGAGGACAATCTTGTTAGTCCATCTAAATTGGAGAAGTTCGTCGATGAACTTCCAGACATGCCCAAGATCCAAAGTTTTGAAGTAGTGAATGGTGTTTTCAAATCCAAGCCGCTGGAGATTGGCATGTTCAAGAAGCAATGGGTAAGATCACTGTGCCTTTGTTTCTTTGCCGTACGTGTTTAATTGATTGTATGGCATGTTTCGATATCATAATTACTTAACTGCAGGATTCCTAGTTTACACACACACACACACACACACACACACACATGTATTTCTTTTCAATCCGATGTGTGGAACTCTTGTTCTTTTTGGTGAATTGAAGTTTTTTGTGAATTACATAGAGTCTCCTTTTGTTTATAATCATGCTTACTGCTTATGAGGGTTCTAAAAGCATTTTCTTGCCTCTGAGATAATCAAAATCCCCAGGGAAAAAAAATTATTTCGACGTGGATGGTTGGCGAACCATGTTAAAAACCTGATGAATAGAAGAGGAAATATATAAAAACATCCACTTCCCGGTCTGAAATCCAACGTCTTGGATCCGCATTTAATATATATATATATATATATAGACTACTGTTCTTTGTTTTGTTGGCTATCCTTTTTGCATCATAGGCTATCCTTTTCTGATAATACTATGTATAAATTCATAAAAAATTCACAAAGTTGTTCGCTTTCCACCACAAAGTTTCGATGCGCTAAATAGGCATCATACAATGCTACTATTCGGGATTTGGAAGAGTCACTAGGAGTTTTTTTTTTTTTCCAGGAAAAAGAATCGAATTCGATGCTTATTAGAATGCTCCTAGTTGGCACCGTCCCCAGTGTCTGCTAGAATTGTTGCCTTATCTGAAAAGGCCTTCTCTCATACTTTATTTTTTTCTAAAAAAGCCAAAACCCATTGCATTGCTGTATTCTTGACTATCTTTGGTGGCAGAAATTCCACAGAGACATCCCCCCTACACCAGTGTATGCTTACGGTACATCCAAGCGCAAGGCAACTATCCCTGGTCCAACCATCGAGGCCATTCATGGAATCGATGCCTTCGTCAAGTGGCAAAATCATCTCCCTTCAAACCATATACTTCCGTGGGACCCAACTATACCAACCGCTGTACCTAGAACCAAGAAGGGCATTCCTACAGTGGTGCACCTCCACGGTAGCATTGGTGAACCTGAGAGTGATGGACATGCGCACTCATGGTTCACCCGTAGATTTAAAGAGGTAGGACCCACTTGGACCAAGAAGGAATATCATTACCCCAACTTGCAACATCCGGGAAACTTATGGTACCATGATCATGCCATGGGGTTGACTAGAGTCAACTTATTAGCTGGTTTGATTGGGGCCTACATTATCCGTGATCGTGATGTCGAGACCCCACTTAGACTGCCGTGTGGTGATGAATTCGATCGGACGTTGATGGTGTTCGATCGTAGCTTTCTCACTAATGGTTCGATATACATGAGTTCCACAGGAAATAATCCCTCTATACACCCGCAGTGGCAGCCAGAGTATTTTGGTGATGCAATTATCGTCAACGGCAAAGCATGGCCTCGTCTGGCCGTACGACGTCGTAAATACAGATTTCGTATCATCAATGCCAGCAATGCAAGATTCTTCAGGTTTTTTTTCAGCAACGGTCTGAAATTCATCCATGTGGCAGCTGATTCAGCATACCTTGAGAAGCCAGTGATAACCAATGAAACCCTCTTGGCTCCATCTGAAATCGCTGACGTGATAATTGACTTTTCAAAGTCAAAGTCAGACAGTGCAATTCTAGGCAATGATGCAGTGTATCCCTACCCATCTGGGGACGCAGTGAATGAAGCCAACGGCAAGGTCATGAAGTTTATCATCAAGAAGGAGCCAGAGCATGACACTTGGAGAGTACCCAAAACCTTGGTAAAATACCCTCATGCTGATTTATCCAGTGCATCAAAGACACGGTACATTGCCATGTACGAGTACACGAGCGACATTGACGAGCCAACCCATCTTTACATCAACGGAAAACCGTTAGAGGAACCAGTTACCGAGACCCCAAGAGTGGGGACCAGTGAGATATGGAACGTGATCAATCTGACAGAGGATAATCACCCGTTGCATATTCATTTGGGATTGTTTAAGGTGATTGATCAAACCATGTTGGTCAAGGAGGAGGAGTTTAAGGCGTGCATGTTGAAATTGAACGATGCCATCAAGTGCAAAATAGATCAGCATGCACGTGGAGATAAGATAGAGGTGCCGGCCCATGAGAAGGGATGGAAGAATGTGTACAAGATGACACCCGGATTTGTGACAAAGATTCTTGTCAGATTTGCTTTTATACACTCAAATGAATCCTATCCGTTTGATGCAACTGCTCAGCCTGGTTACGTCTACCATTGCCACGTAAGTAATATTTATCCTGAACAAATCTTGTGATTTTGCAGGTTAGCTTATCTAAATTTTGATAATTTATTAGATATTAGGAGAGCTGCGTTCCCCTCACTTACATAAAATTTTCTTTTATGGGTGAAAAGAAAGCATAAGAAATTGAATTATACCGAATAATCCCCGGTGATTGCCCGTACTCTATTCCTCTACAGCTAATGACCTCACTCTATTCTTCTTGGTGGTTTGTTGGCCAACAAACCACCAAGAAGCTAAATTGTGATCATATTGTGATCGTCGCTGCTCCACTGTAATCTAGTCTTTGTTTTTATTGCCCGTTTCTTGAGAAAGTGATTCCTCTTTCTATTCAAGAAAACATATTGCAGTCTAAGTGGTTGATTAGCTTCCTTGTGAGTTCTGTAACGTATTTGTCTGAGCCACTCATCTATAGAATCCAGGATCTGTCTATAACAAAATGCAGGAACGTGATGCACATTCCAATGCGAACTTTCTTGTCCACTGGTATCCCGAGGTTTTTGAGTTGTCTCCATCATGCTTGTTTCTAGCTTTACAGAGGCTGGCCATATATAAAATACCAGAGTCATCGAAACCAGTAGTAATATATACTTTGCTTTTAAAAATGGTTCTTTTGTTTTATTAAAATGTAACTTGTACATTGAACTGATGTTTTTTCATAGCTACTTCTTTTGTAGTGAGAATGAACATGGCCTTTCTATTTATGCAGATCTTGGATCATGAAGACAATGTGATGATGCGACCATTGAAGCTGATAAGTTGATCAGGAGGCGAGCTGAGAACTTCAAAATGTCACTACCTAATCCGGTGATTGTTTCATTCGAGTAGGTGTCATCAAGTATTAAAAATATATTTGGGCTTGACCAAATTCCTTCGGGGATTTCTACCAAGGATGTCAATGCTCTTGTATATAGGAAATTTGAGGTGCTCGGTACATAGTTTTTAATTAATAAAATAAAAATCTCAGAATCAAATAATAATTATCCCTTCAATGAAAAAAAGAGACGCTTTTCGCTTTCTATTACCCCCCCCCCCCCCCAAGACTTTCTACTTACAAATCCTTGTACGAATCTAGATGGTCGGAGAGATTGTGATGCGTGGTAAAAAAAGAAAGCAAATCAATACTTTGGCTATGAAAATAGGTTGCTTTGAGAAACACTTAATTCTTCATGTTCTTGCCACAGTAAAGCCATGTTTGTAGCAGCTCAAGAATATTCTTACCCCTCCGGTCGATTGACTGTTGACTAATAAAATTATCTGTGAGGTTAGAAAATAAAACCCTGAACTAGCTACTGCCTAAGAAGTATGGAAGGACATTAAATTTGAATTTCAAGCAATGGTTACGTTGTGAATCGTTCATCATAAGAAGAATTAAGCTGTTTAATGAAGATGGACTCATTCTTTTCATAGAGGTAAATCTTTGCATGGTTGAGGCCCTATCATTTAGATTTATTACACATAATAAATCAATTATAAACTCTAATATAATTAGATATGTTATTCATAGAAAAACTTGAGATTTATATTAATCCCAGGCAAGATTGTTCATGATGATAGGATCCTTTTCTATCATATAAGAAGAATTGTTGCATAAAATATATTTCTAGGTAATTAATTGCTTTATAGATCCTATATCGACCTATGCGAAGAAGAAATCATGCAATGAAATGGATTTTTATCTGTAGAAATGATACTTCAAACCTGGAACGAGTATGAAGACATTAATTACACTTCTTAATTTTATCTTTTGAGTCATTTTGCCATATCAATTGTTGAGGACCTTTGATTTCTATCCAAACTCGATGAAAAAAATGAAATAACTTATCATAGATTTGTTGGGAATGTTTCTGAGCTAGCCTATCATAATAATAATAATAAAAAAATTTGACTTGAATGATCCTATATTAAAGGATTATTTTGAGAATATTAATAAACCTTAAAATCTATTTAGTGGTCCGGTTTGAGTGAATAAAAACCAAAGGAGGTTTATAGCCAAGGTAGAGGCATTGAAATAAGAATTTAATTTCTCTCTTTTCAAACATCCTCTATTGTTTTCTTTATCCAAATATTTTTCTCTTTCAGTTTATTTTTCAAAAAAAAAAATCTCTAACCTTATCAAACAAAAATTAAATATAACTCTAAAAGTCGTAGGTTATTCATTTTGCAAGACTCCATTGTTCATCCTGTTACATATATCATGGTTGAGTTGTGCAAACTATTTTGTTTTTTTTTTTCTAATTTGGACTTCAAACTCTTTCTTCATAGCAATTTAGTTCTAATTATAAATCAATTGTTTTTTGATTTTTTTTTTATGAAAAGGTGAAATTGAAATAAGAGAGACCAAAATAAAAAGGTTTATAATTTATGTCTCTATTTTTATTATCGTTTAGTTGAATAAAAAAATATTTTAATGAATAAATTTAGCAAACACAACCGGGTAAATATCATGTGTTTTAAGATTGAATATTTTGATATATATTTGTCCCTTGATTTCTCAAGTTTTATTTTTAGATATCATTAATGACTTTTTATTTATTTATTTATTTATTTATTTACATACATAGCTTTCGTTTTATTTAATCATATATATACATAAAAATTCTAATTTGAACTTTTTTTTAAAATTATAAAAATACATTGAAAAACATAATTTTTTTATAAAAAATAAATATACTTGACCAACAATGTAATACGAGTGATATAACTAGTAAGAGCGTATATGTGCTCACTAGTTTTTATTTTTAAATATAATTGAGTAGAGAAACCGAATAATAAAATTCTGGCAGTCCAATAGAAATGAAAGAGGCCCAATGGGCTCATTAGCTTTTTGTATAATTGAGTAGAGAAACCACCAAGCAGTGCAGGCCTTGCAGGCAGAGAGGGAAAGATCAGCAAAAATAAGAGCAAAATTGTAAAAACCT
>Ga0325414_1007508_pt1 | contig 11553 bp, 3 predicted proteins | sample PopdelMetagenome_8_FD_206183 | JGI IMG/M metagenome (GOLD analysis project Ga0325414, IMG submission 206183) | Populus deltoides microbial communities from Bellville, Georgia, United States - Leaf-PdKOR-R3 | ecosystem: Host-associated > Plants > Phyllosphere > Phylloplane/Leaf | place: USA... | reverse complement strand
GCTGATTGGGCCTTTGATTCCGTTGCTTGTGTTTCTTTGATGCTTGTCTTTTTCGTGCTTGGGCCCGCAATAGTGACCGTTATTAATATTTATTTACTAATTTTCAAAGATATTTATTATTATTTATCAGGGTCAGGGAAACATACGTAAGCTGTGACGATTCTAGTAGATAAAAGGGAAGAAGGAAAGTTCATGTTTTTTGCGGCGGAAACTTGTTTTGTAAAAAAAATTAATTTTTTATATTTTTTAATTGATATGGTGTATTAATGTTAAAAATAAAATTTTAAAAATTAAAAATATATTATTTTAATATATTTTTAAATAATAAATATTTTAAAAAATAACTACTATCATGATATTAAACATTACATAAGTATATGTTTGAAATTGAGATATGATGGAGTGTGATTGAATTTCTTTTGTAAGTACAATCATTTTAAAGTATGAATTACATCTCATTAAAAAGCTAAAAATACATGTTTTTTTGTTGTATTTTTTATGGGTTCTGCTACAAAAATCCAACCGCACCTTAATCTCAAACACACTAAAGAAAATGAAATGTTTGTTTGACATTAATATCTGTTTGATACTATGATAGTAGGTGTTTTTTATAAATATTTTTTATTTGAAAATTTATTAAAATATTATTTTATATATTTTTATTTTATTATCAATTTTAGTACATAAAAACTATTAAAAAACACTAAAAATATATATTAATTTAATGTTTTTTAATATATATCACTCTTAAAACATACTTAAATGCTTGGACAAGTATGTCTGTCAAACAGCCGCTAACAAGTTACCGGTTCCCTTCTTGTGTTGTCGTTGCTGGTGAATTCATGTGATTGTAATATTTTTTCCAGGTTTCAATTTTGATTTTTTTATTTTTTTGTCACCGTGAATCCATGTTCTAGAGATGCTGTTGAGAGTTTGAAAACACGAAATTAATGTTATCCAGCCAGAGCAATTCAAGGAAAGATCAAGCAAGAATTGTAATCATGTTTTGGTATACATGGTTGAATCAAGATATTGCAAAATTTTAACAATTTTTTTTACTATAAAAGTATTTTCGGATCATTTTATATTAACCAGAATAAAATGATTTTAATAACACACCCTCAAATTATACAATGGTTTGGAAGAGATTTAATTTTAAAAAGTCAAGAAATATTTTCTTAACCACTACCAAATCAATCTCAATGATTATGTTGCGAAGTTTATTTATAATTATATCTTTCCTTCTTCTTCTTTTTATGATTACAATGTTCATCGTTTAATCTACTCATTATCTATTTGGAATTAGATAAACTCCAATGATTATCTGTCTTCGCCGATTATTTGGGATAGTTAAATTTGTATGCATTTTAGATTTGTATTTACAATAATAAAAATACAAATACAAATACAAAGAGAAGTCTGTAAATAATATATACACACACACAAACGTTGTCGTCTTGAAAATATATTTCATGCTCCCTTTATGAAATTACGAGTATATTTGGTATTACAGTATATTTCATGCTCCCTTTATGAAATTACGAGTATATTTGGTATTACAGTAATTATTATGGTTGTGGTTTGAAAAAAATTATTTTATAAAAAGTACTTTTAGTTGAGGCTGGTTTGAAAAAATAGGTGTTTGGTTAAAACTGTGGTCGAAATTGAGATTGAAGAAAAAGTAGTTTAATGTGTTTGGTTAAAAATGCTTTTGAAATTGAGGTTATAAAATAATTTAAAATATATATATATATATATATATTAATATTGATGGTTTTAAATTTAAATAGAGTATAATTAACTACTCCTATTACATCAAGAAATAAATATACTTGGTATAAAATATTTTTTATTATTCCATTAAACTATTTATAATTCCATTACATATAAAATTCAGCCAATAAAAACTACTCAAATTCATAATTTTGCGAACGTGTAATAAAATCAGATAAAATATTATCAAGTATAAAATTGATATTACAGTGCGAGTGAATTTAATTTACTCTATATTAGTTTTTCAGGAAAAAAAAATTGTTCACATCACAATACGAGTGAATTTAATTCATTCTAAACTAGTTTTTTTAAAAAAATTGTAAAAAAAATTAACACACTGGAAAAAAAAAAGTGCACGTGAACAGTGCGAAACGAATTGCACTGTTTACGTGAACAGTGCAATTCACTGAACAGTGTGTGTTTCACAAGTTGAAACTCGTAAAATAGCAATATTTTATTGCTTCTGAAAAATCGTGGTCCTGCCACGTATAAATGGTGGGACCCATGTGTTTTGATTGTTTAACCATTTGTAACCAAACGCCCATTTCATACGTTTTTGAAGAAATGTGAATGCTAACGTGTAGCCAAACGAACTCTACGGCATAAAAGTGTGTGTGTGTCCTATCCTCGTCCATTGTGAAGTTGCAAAATTAAGTTTTGGAGTTGCTAGAGATTTACATGAACATGAACTTAGCTTGATTTTGACAAATTAAACTTCACCATAATCACACCTTTAAATAAAAAATTAAAACACTAATTGTAAACTCTCTCTCGAGTCAAATATCTCTTTTTATCGTTCAGTTTTTTATTTTAACACGTCATTTGATTCTTTTATTATTTTTTTGTCGAATCTATTTGTTAATAATATATTTTTTTTAAAAAAATTATTTAATGTTTGATTGTTGTGTTTTAAGCTAGCATCTTTGTGGTTTCACTTTATTTTCTTCATTCACCGCTTATTGCTATCAAATAATATATTTTTTTTTGTATTAGGTCATCGGTGCTTGCAAAAATAAAGTATGTGAATCTCATCCTAACCTCTTTCTTATTCGTGAAAAGCCAGGTGTTGAGTCAAACAATGTTTATTCTTAATTTTCTTCATGCTTCTGACTGCTTTTTTTTTTTTTTTGCATTTTCCGCAAAATTAATAAGCTTGGACTTAATTAGCTCCGAGCTAGTAATTATTACATCTTTTTTGTACAAGTATTTAACTAAAATTGATTAAATTTTATTATTCTATATGAAGAATACAAGTTATTCCACTTAGGAAATCAATGTTGATCAACCAAGTGGTCATCCATCGAATTAAAAGGGGTGGAGATGAAACCAGAGCTACAATCAAGGTTGTTAGATTTAGTTAACGGGACATATAATAAAATGATTATTTGTGATGATATTTTTTTAACTAATTAGAATATTGATAGAATTTTGACAATCATATTAAATAATATAAGTTCACAGTTATAAATAATAAATTTATTTATATCACGTGTCATGCTCGCATTATTAATTTTATTATAAGTGATAGGTTAAACGAAGTAGACGAGACAATTATTAAAATTAAAAATGTCTCTGGTTTTAATATCAAAATTAGGAATGGAGCTTGTTTGGAAAAATTGAAGGTTCGGAGTAAGAATGGAGCTTGTTTAGATATCTCAACTCGTTGGAATTTCACTTATTTAATGTTAAATATAACTGCAGAATCGAAGAAAGTGTTTAAGTGTTAATATCAAAATCTCACAGAAAAATAAATTATAAAAAAAATACAATAACCGGTGATTTGCTTCGAATCATGGATCGGGCAGGTTTGCTCTCAACCCAAGGTCAAATCTAGACACTATAGATGATTTAAGTTCTTGATACTCCGACCAAGCCTTCATGATCGTGAAAAACGAGAGCAACTAGAAAACAATATGTGCGGGCCATGGGATCCAACCTGTCCAGTGGACTTTCACTTGCCCCTTTTCGTAAATAAGATATATCAAAAAGGGCAAAATTTAGAGATATTCTTTTAAAGAATCCAAAATCATTATCATGCACGTATATAGTCCGTTTTAAATTATGTTCTAGATAGTATATTTTTATATTTTTTTTTGTTTTGATACATTGATATTAAAATATTTTTTAAAAAATAAAAAAATATTATTTTAATATATTTTTAAGTAAAATTATTTTAAAAAACAATTATCACCATACTAAAAAGCACCCCGTAAAAAAAAATTTAAATAAAATCAAAGATTAAAAAAAAACAATGATGTACATTGAGTCAAGTGACAATTACATGGTGTTTGTGATTATTATGCGTAGTGATTTTTAAAATAGTTATTTATTTTAAAAATATATTACAATAATTTTTATATATATTTTTATTTTATTTTTTATATCTTCACATCAAAACCATAAAAAAATAATTAATTTAATTTATTTTTAAAGTAAAAAATACTTCTATAATACACTTAAAAGCATAAGAAGTTGTGTCAAACACCTTGTATATTAATAATTTCCTCAAAAATCTTACTAGTATTGAATTAATGATTTAAAAATCATCCTATATGATATTGATCATTCCACTTCTATTTAAGTGATAACGGCATCTTGATAGTAACCAAGAGGTTGGAGATTCAATTCCTATCAAAATTAGAAACACTAAGGTTTTTAACATCCTACCAAAAAACAAAAAGGATTAAAATTAGTTTATAGTGATTAGATTAATCTCTTGCAAATGTATATTAAATTTTATTTGTTTTTTCTAAAAACACGAACAACTAACCACAAATCATATCGACGAACTTTTTTTCATATAAAACAAATTATAAGTAATTCATAATTAATTTTTTTTTTAAATTTAGTTTTGATTGATGATATCTAAATATTTTTACGATCAAATTAAAATAAAATATCATTAAAATAAAAGCATTTCACACTAAATTAACTAACCAAGAGTTATTTTTTTAATCTACAAAAAAAAAATTACTGTCATTCCACATGTATGTATAATCGAACATTCAAAAGGATTTTTTTTCATAAATTAAAATTTTACTTGCACAAGTTTAAACTTCATTAGCAACGCATTCACACACAGATAGGGAGCCTTGTCACTCCCCTCCACTAAATATCGGCCGTCCATATCAATCCACGGTCCAAAATTTCCACTAGCCGCGCCTCTTAAAACGCAAAAATTCAATTCCCGCCTTAGAAACACCTCCCATTGGCCCATCCACAATGCACGCGGATCGCGATTCTCGTCTCGATACTCCAAACATCCCTACCCGTCGATTAATCCCTAATCAACGGCCCACTTCACTCTCCTCACTTTTCCCCTACTTCAAAATCCCTCCATCGAAGCACGAAAATTTCAAATCCCCGCTTACCCCAACCAAACCTCCCCTTAAATTAGGCCTCAACCTCAATCGTTTATCGTCATTCTCTTAACGAAAACAAAAGCTAGAGCAATTTATCTTTTATCTGCAAATCTCTCTCGATTCAATCAGCAATGGCCCGTACCAAGCAGACTGCAAGAAAATCCACTGGAGGCAAGGCCCCTCGCAAGCAGCTGGCAACTAAGGCTGCCCGGAAGTCTGCCCCGGCCACCGGAGGCGTGAAGAAACCCCACCGTTTCAGGCCAGGAACTGTGGCTTTGAGAGAAATCAGGAAGTATCAGAAGAGCACTGAGCTTTTGATCCGCAAGCTTCCATTCCAAAGGCTTGTGAGAGAAATTGCTCAGGATTTTAAGACTGATCTCAGGTTCCAGAGCAGTGCTGTTTCTGCTCTTCAAGAAGCAGCTGAGGCTTATCTTGTGGGTCTCTTTGAGGACACAAATCTGTGTGCTATTCATGCGAAAAGGGTTACAATCATGCCTAAGGATATTCAGCTGGCTAGAAGGATCAGGGGTGAAAGGGCTTAATGACATGTTAGATATTTCTGGGTAGATGGGCAACTCTTGTCTCTGTTTGTATCTTCTAGGTATCATAAGTCTATTCTCTTGTCCAGTGCCTTTGCCTCCAAGTACTAAAAGATGTAATCGTTTTAGATGTAATGGAAGGATGATTACTTGCTATATCAGCTGAGTTCGCATCTCATTTTTGTGCATTCTACGTGTTTGTTAATATGACTCTAAAAATCTGAGCAGTGATCATGCCTCTGGTAGAAATCCAAGTTTGGGTTTATTGTTTTTCACGTTGGTAATCGCTGGGAAATCTCTCATTTAGCCTTGTTCTGAAGGACTTGTTGAAACTGTAAAGTTGAAACCTTGTTCCAATGCCTCCTCTCTTCTAATGATTCGATGATGGGCTGAGGCCCAATCAATTTGGGCTATAGATGTTTGGTTATTTTGTCTCAACTTCTATAAGGCGGTCGAACAACCCAAAAAACAAACGCCGTGGAGTGGTATCGAGCTCGTTTGGCTATGCGTTTTTGTCCTTAACCATAATCCTGTTTGGTTTCAAAGTGAATCGTAATTTTTATTTTTAGACCCCAACTTAATTTTTGAGAACTACCTTCACATGCTTTTGCTACATTTTATTTCTGTTTTTCATTATTGAGTTGCATTTTATTATTGTTGAATGTGCTAGCCGGACCAAAATAACCTCACCTTTCTTCGAACTAATAAAAAATTTAATGCTGTGCAGTTTTTGCACAAGTTAAAAATTTTAGGAGACTCAAGTTTTTATATCTCTAATTTAAAAATATACATATGTTTTAATTTTCATCAATTATTCATATAATTTATCCTCATCTCAATTTTGTTAATGAGATTTATTTTAATTAATGTGTTTATGTTCAGAAAACTACAAATTTTTTCTATACAGATTATGTTTGTGATGACACTACAATAAATTTAACAGAATAATAAAATTAGTGTTGTAATCTGTATGCTTGTTTTAATAATAAAATACATATTAATATAATTACAAAATAAAAAATTAATACATGTGCTTTTAGATTATTTTATTACCAATATCAATTTCAATATTATGTTAACCAAATATCTTGAACATATATATATTTTTTTGTTAAATAATAATTTTAACTATTATTTTAATTAAACTCATATTTTAATAAAAAATAGCTACAGCTAAAAATAACCTTTTTTATACCAAAATTATAAAAGCTACCAGTTCATCAACGAACGTGGACCCTAATTCGAATCAGGTTCAAGGAAAGGGTCCTCGATTCACCTCTCAAAACAACAGCGTCAATAGAGAGACTTGAGAATAGAAGACGAGACAAGACTGGGAAGCAAAGCAGTAAAAATCTCAAAAAAACTGAAAACAAAATTCGAGCAAAAAAACATCAAGCAGAGAGATGGAAGAAGATAACAGCAGTAGCAGCGCTAATTTAGAAACATCAAAGGCAGATAAATCTGTTTGGTTGATGAAGTGTCCAGTAGTGGTTGCGAAGTCATGGAAAACACATACCTCCCCTTCTTCTTCAGATTCTGCCCCTCTCGCTAAAGTCGTTCTCTCCCTCGATCCTCTCCAATCTGACGATCCCTCTGCTCTTCAGGTACTCTTCTTCTTCTCAATTTGCGCTCAATGTTTGACTTTTTTAATAATTAGGGTTTCATCCTTTAACTCTCTAACGCTAGTTTATTTTAGTCAGTGAACTATTCTTACTTATATCAGTTGAGTTGAGCAAATTATAAATCCGAGGATGCTAAAGCTGTAATGGAATTTGTGTAACGATTTTTTTTAAGGTAGCACTTAAACTATATGACCTGTAGTTTATCATGAAGCGTTCAATAGTTCAATCAGCTGATGATTGCTTGGTGCGCTTGAATTTGCAATTATAAGATGCTTTATCTCAGTAGTCATCTGTATTGTTAGGCATTGATTGCAAAAGTCAATCTGTACTTTTTATCTGGGAATTTAAATAAGATGATTGTATATATGTGGATTCTTGAGGCCGGAATAGCTTGTAATGATTTTAAAAGAGAGTATCTAACTAAAAACAGCATATAGTTTTTATCTGGTTGCTTGATATGTTATCTTTGTAATTCATCATTTCATCTCTCTTACATGATTCCAAATGGTAATCAGTTCACTATGGAGATGGCTCGCACCGAGACTGGGAATGTACCGAAGAGTTATTCTTTGAATATGTTTAAAGACTTTGTTCCTATGTGCGTCTTTTCCGAGACACCTCAAGGTGAGGATCCAGTTTGTATCTACTGGATGATTTTTCACATTATTTTTTTTTGGTGGAAGAAATTTTGTGATTCTTTTGATTGGCGAGTCATGATTCAAACAATTCTTGAGGATCTCGCTGGCCCTTTATTGGTTTTTGTGGATGTTTGTATTTTCAATTCTTTATTATTCAACTCAATTTCAATAATTATCTGTCTCCTGTCACCTGTTATTATTGACTCAAGTACAATACTTGACATGAAGATTGATGTTGAACATTGCAACTTGCAGAAATATAAATAAGGGACTTCTCATTCACGAGGATGCATGTTTATTGTATATGAGCATCATACTCCTGAAGGCACTTGTTCATTACTCTTAAGTATGCAATTCGGATGTTTCAAACAGATGCAATCTACATGTTTTTGATCTAATCCATGATAGTATGCTCTGCACTGATATTTACTTTACTTTGTACACTGATATTAGTTACTTGTTTTGGATTTCTACTATTTGCAAAATCTTTTCAATTATTTATAGGGAAGGTCGCCATGGAAGGGAAAGTGGAACATAAATTTGATATGAAGCCCCATGAGCAGAACATTGAGGAGTATCATAAATTGTGCCGTGAAAGGACGAAGAAATCTATGGTTAAGATTAGGCAGATACAGGTAGAGGATTAGATTGTTGTTTACTTTGCTATTTAATCACCTGGATATAACAGAAGTTTTGATTCCTTGGTTGCTTTTAAAGGTGATTAATAATGACCGTGGAGTTCACATGAGGCCCATGCCTGGAATGGTTGGCTTGATTTCATCTAGCTCCAAGGTATATTTTCTTTCCCCATTGGACATGTTGATATTAGGATGTTCATAAATTAGTTCTCTTTTATTTGGCTTTAAACGATGGAGTTATGAACAATACTGCTCCTTAGTAATGAGAAAAGATAATGTGTATACTTTCCTAGTAGTGCTTTCTTCTGGTAGCACTTTTTCTGTCAAGAATAATGTGGTGCTATTAGCCAAAGATCCATTCTTTCTGCCCTTAAGAATAAAAATTTGTAATCTTTATTTTCTATTTTATACGAGTAGGATAAGAAGAGACCACAACCAGTTAAACAATCAGACGTTAAGAGAACCAGGAGGGATCGTGGGGAATTGGAAGATATCATGTTCAAGTTATTTGAAAGACAACCAAATTGGGCCTTAAAGCAGCTTGTTCAAGAAACAGATCAACCTGCGGTATGCCTTTTCTATTCTTTGCTATTATATAACAGAGGTGTTACTGATAAAAAGTTCTGATGTGGTAACAGCTCTTCAGAATATATGCTTGCTAATGCCATTTCCTTTACCGATGCTTGTTGGCTGGTAGACTTCCTAAAATAAGTGTTCAATCATGGTTCATAAATTATATGGTTGTACCTGATTAGTTGATCTGTGTGAACTGTGGACCATGATAGATGTTAGCTCCTATGTTTTCATTATTGTTATCTAATGCTTATATAGATATGATAATCCCTTTTCTTATATGTTTTGTTTCTAGAAGGATGATTGTCAAATTGGCTCTGTTTATTTATATCATTAACTGGGGTATTCATGTGTGAAATTTCTGTGGTGTTTTCTCTGAATGCAGCAATTCTTGAAAGAGATACTGAATGAGCTGTGTGTGTACAATAAGCGGGGAACAAACCAAGGAACTTATGAACTGAAGCCAGAATATAAGAAAACTGTTGAGGATACAGGTGCTGATTAATCTTCCCATCTATATTTGTATGGTTAAAACTTTACCATTTTTCTCCTGACAGATATAGGTCAGTAGCAAACCTTTATGGAAGGAGACCAAAAAAAAAAAAATGGAAAAAGAAAAAATTGGGCTGGAGGGTGGGAGTGTCTTACTTGGAAATACTGTGCTTAAGGTGCCTCAACATCATGATTGTGAAATCCAGTCGGGGGAGACTTACATAGGTTCAGTTTTATCAGGTTGGTTAATAAGAACCCTTTACTATGTTCCATAGTTTCATAATTTTTGCAGAAGTAACTTGTAAAATTTGATTTGGATGGCATGTATCCTGAAATAGAAATAGTGCTGGACTGCATATTTAATTCTCTAGCAATAGAAGCATACTTTGTTGAGAGATTATTTCCATTCTCCTTATTGTGGGTTAAACTTAATTAAAGAAAGTCCCTTCAGAAAGATAGAAAGTTTCTAAAGTTTGCAGGTGTGTTACTGTAGAGCAAAGTCATTTATGACTTTTGCCTCCTCTGGTGATGGCTTGTTGTGGGCCTGAGTTCAGCTGATTGCCAAATCTATCTCTCTTTTGTAGCATTGATTCTCCAGTAAATTTCTTCTTCACTAACCAGCATCATTAGCTGATTGCCAAATCTATCTCTCTTTTGTAGCATTGATTCTCCAGTAAATTTCTTCTTCACTAACCAGCATCATTGTGAATGTCCAGTTAGGGTGTTCCTGTGTTTGAATTCCTAATCGAAATTGTTAAGCTATTACGAATGAGGACTGGATGCTAAGAAAACGAGTAATGCTGTGTTGCATGAAAAGAAGTTAGAACGCAATAATCGTTGCAGACATGGCAGCTGGTGTAACTTATTGAGCTTCCGGATCATTTATTTTCTCTTGTTCATGTTATTTTCATTAAGTTCTTTTCTTGCCTGTAGATATCCGATTTTGTCAGAGAAAAATTTCCTGGTTTTTGCATCACTTAATAATGGGGGACAAAATTTCGCTTGGGGTCACCCTTTAAATGATTTTAAAACTATGAGTGTTAATTAGTTTGTCGTGTTGAACTTCACGGACAAAATAAAAAATAAGAGGGAGGAAGCTTCCTGATGATGCAACTGGATGTTCAATTACAGATTGTTTTTGTGTTTGAAATCGTGTTTGATTGCTTTTTAAAAGTTGATTTAGATTAAAAAAGTATTAAATTAATGTTTTTTTAATTTTTTTATGATAATTTTAATGTGCTTTTAAACAAAAGTTATTTAGATGTATTTTCATGCCTAAAATACCCTGGCTAGACACATAACCAGCCAATCAAGGGCACGTGGTTTGTATTAAATAGGCTTTACCTGCAGTCAAGAAAACAAGATAGAAAATGGCGTTGAGAGAGGAGAGGAGGAATCTGTTTTGTACTAGGCGGGCTTTTACTGAAATCTCCTTGGGCTCTTGGCTGAAATTAGGAGCCCACAATAGAGAGGGCCCGGCCTCATGTAGGGCTGGGGTTCGAAACCTTGTCAGCTTGGTATGGTTGAACCAGGTAGACCAAGGGCTATGTGCACTGAGCTAACTTAACGAGTCAAGACTAATTCTATATCATATGAACACATCTTAATACACATGCTGATTCAGTGACTAAATCAGCATTTCTAAGGAATTCATAACTTGCTTCCTGGCTGTGATGTTTCTCCCCCATCTCTCTAGAGGGTGGGGATGTCTTTCTTGGAAGTAACAGGCTTCAGAATATGCTCAAGGTACTTCAACACCATGATCGTGAAATTCAATCGGCGGAGATCACATTTTATCTGTCTGGTTAATAAAAACCTATTACCGTTGTTCATAGTTTCATAATCTTTGCTGAAGCAACATGTAAAATATTATTCGGATGGCGTGTGAGTTGAAACTTGAAATAGAACGTTTGCCT
>Ga0325414_1007499_pt1 | contig 11560 bp, 5 predicted proteins | sample PopdelMetagenome_8_FD_206183 | JGI IMG/M metagenome (GOLD analysis project Ga0325414, IMG submission 206183) | Populus deltoides microbial communities from Bellville, Georgia, United States - Leaf-PdKOR-R3 | ecosystem: Host-associated > Plants > Phyllosphere > Phylloplane/Leaf | place: USA... | reverse complement strand
CATCACCTGTAGATTGCCGAGTGACCTTTGTGTCGTAATGCAACAGAGTTTTCAAATCTTTTCTGTTTTTTTTCTAAAAAAGTTAATTAATCTAAGGATGAACATCGTCTTCACCAAATGATTTAATTCTCTCTTCATCAACGGCGTGATCAGGCATGGGTGCTTGTTTCTTGCAAGGTTCCTGTTCAGAATTTAAGATTCTTTGCACTCTGATCTTCAAAGTCAAACCAGGTGGCTTCCCACGCTATAACTTAGTTGCGTGTATGTAGATTTAGGTAGGAGCAGATAATATTATGGTGGGATTGATTTTAAAAAAAAATATTGAGATATTATTAATGAGTTTTCAAAAAACAAGCTATATAAAAAATAATTTAATGCAACCCAGATAACTTGTTAAATTGAAAAATAACTTGGGTAATTAGAGAAAAATATTAATTTGACTAAAAAATATAAGATATTTTTTTGAAAAAGATTGAGACGAAAACGGTTGGTTAAAATCGCAGGTGTACAAATCATAACAAGTAATAAAATGAATGAGTTAAGTATTATACCATGAAGATTTGCAAAAATTATTGATTAGTACCAAAACTATTAAATCCCTATTTATTTGATGATTCGATTATAAGAGTTTACGGAACTAAAAAATTAAAACAAATAATTAAATGGTGTTGAAATTAAGTTTAACGGATCTTAGGATTTCCGACCTCGTCGTGACTAATCCTATGCGAATTTCTCAATTGAATTAATCCTATCAAAATTTCTTTTATATTGTTGATAATCAGGTTTTACTAATTGAATCATTGATCTTTCTTGAGCATCAATGAATTATTTTAACAAGTAAACTTCCTACATTTATGTGAAAATTATAAACTTGTCAAAATTCATTTGTAAAAATAAAACCTTTAATGATTACACAAGTTCCATAAATATCTGTATCATATAGATTTCTTATGGTATTTCAAATAATGATTGAAACATTTATCACTTCTCAATTTCAAATTGAATCACAGATCATGCAAATGGCGATTAAACGTGCACAATCATTAAGTTTAGAATGAAATACTCAGCAAATACTGAATTACTTCAATCAAAGAAATATTTGTATAATCATAGGTAGGCTACATCAAAAGATCCCAAAATAAAGAATTACTTCATAACTAAATTAAAAAGAGACAAACTTGATACAATAAACATCACTCAAGAGTATGGAAAAATTAAAGAGCTAGACATCTTGAAGGGGTCATTGTCCTTAGCTTCTTTTCTTCCCGTTCTGATTGCTTCTGCTCCTAGATGTTGCCTCCTCTCTCTTGTGGTATGATGAGTTAACTTGTCAAACCTAAATCATGAAATCAAGATAAACCAATATAAAGCAAATAAAAAAAATTATAAAAGTCAATTATCAATCAATCCAACATTAAATAATGAAATTAAAAAAAAAAACTTGAGTCAACCCGGTTTAACTCGTCAAACTCTTAACTTGAGTCATAATACTAGGATAACCTCATATAAAGTAAACTGAAACAAATTATAAAATTTAACTCTCAGTCAGCCTAAATGGTGAATGATGAAATTGAGAAAAAAGTTTAATCATAAAAAATGACAAAAAAAACTCAACTCAATAAGGTTAACCTGTAAAATTCTTGACTCAAGTCATGAGACTAGAATAACCTTATAGAAAGTAAATCAAAATAAATTATAAAGTTCAGTTTCAATAAATCTAATATTAAATAATGAAATTAAAATAAAATAAAAACAAAGTAATACTCCAATAAATTAGTTCCACTTTTATGCAAAGCAATCCAAAAATTGTAGTTTTGAGATCACAACTTGTCCGTAAAAATCAATTTTCATGAATTTCAGGAATATAGCCCTAACAAATTGATAATTTTGAATTTAATTGTTTTTTTTTAAACATAAATCCATGATTTTTTCTATCAAAAAGAAAAACTAAAATTAACACCATTTTACACAAGCATGCCACTTTGAAATCAAATTTAAAATAAGGAATATTGCTTTTCCATGAAAACCAATAAAAAAAACATGCACCACAACACATATAATAATTTATAATCAGGAGTAAATAAAAATATGGTTTTACATTAAAAAAAAATAATCAAAATTGAGCAAGAATAAGCACGTCAATAGGTTTGAATCATACCCATAATTTCGGTGTCAAGCTATCACCACACAAGCAAAACAAAACACATATATTCATAATAAAATCACATCAAGTCTACTCGTCACACCTCAGATGATCCAATCAACAATTTCACCCTCCAAAGCCCATCGTGAGGATTTGGACACCACCCTCATTTCACCTCAAAAAGTTCTTGATGGAATCATACCTCCATGACCCAAGGATATATATATATATAAAGGAGGAAGCCCACCTTGCGAGTTGTTGATAAATTAGTCGTAAATGATAGTGTGTGTATGCACGCGCCAATGTGTTCGGTTGCACGTGAAAGAGTAGTGTACACGGTCCCTTCATCGATGGCTAAACAAAGTCTGGGTTTGTTTTTCATCAATTTTTATGTTTGTGGTAAAACGAACATGGTAAAATATTTGATAATAGATTAAATTTTGTTTTATATTATAGGATTTATTAAAAAATTAAGTTTAAAGTGTATTTTTTATGAATTAGTTTTTACATGTTTTTTTAACCGAGTTTTGTAAAATTCAGTTTATTTTTGTGTTTTAAAAACATTTTTAAAAAAATTTAAGAATTTTTTTTATTTTTTTCTTCAAATTAATATATTTTTTATTTTTTCAGATTATTTTGATGTGTTGGTATCAAAAATAATTTTTTAAAAAAATATTATTTTAAAACATTTTCAAGTAAAAAACACTTTAAAAAATAAACACAACCATATTTTCATCAAATATTTTAAAATAGAGTTGAAAAGACCTATATATTTTTTTCGACTGGAAATGAAATGATATCTTTGGTGAAAACCAAAAGTAAAAAGGAAAATGCCATAAATAAAATGTATGCGAAGAGATTATCAGTTACTCCATAATTTAAATAAAAGTATTATTCACAGAAGCGTCATATATAACAATGTATCAGAAGTTCTCCATAATTTAAATAACATTACTTATCAGTTTTTCTCATAATTATCAGATTTGGTTTTAAGTCAAATCACAACTAATCCTTCGGAGTTAAATATAGCAATATCAGTCCCTCAATTAGAGCCGTAGAAGTATTTAAATTGAAAAATAGGGCGTATGGTAATTATCTATATATTGTGCTCCTTGACCATTATAAATTGAGGTATATATTACCATACTGCGTGTCCATTTCAACTTCAATTTCAATTTCAATTGTTTTGAATTTTTCTATATTGTTTCAATTCGCAAGCGTGAATTTGAATATTTTTTAAAAAATTATCAGTAAGATTTTTATATATATTTTTTCCCAAACTATGCCGGATTGAGAAAACACGCAATTATAATTTTTTTTAAATTTTGGACGTGTTGGGCTCGGCATACTACCTAACCCAGGCATTGTTGGGTATGGTGTCTGTCAAACTCGGTAACTTAGACAATATTGGGTATGGCAAGTGCTGCCAGGCCAATGAGGTGGGCCTGACATACATCTCTTGCGGGAGTCGTGCCCGAGACTTTTTTCATCACATCCCGGGCATGGTTGAGCGCTCCATGTTTGCCCGGGCCTAACACGTGGGCTAAATCCACTACAATTATGAATTGAAACATAATACCTGAATTTAATGTTACACCTCCACATATTTTACATAAATCTTATAAAAATTATTAATTAATAAGTAAACTTAATTAAATAAGTCTACACTCCATCAACATCATTAGGTGTATTGAAATCTCTCATGCTTCACCATGTCTTTATCTCTTGACTTGATAAAATAAGTAGAACACAATTCACAATATAAAATTGATTTATAAGAGTGGAATGACTCTTTAACGTCTTCACTTCAGCAAAAAAATAAGGTCTGAAAGCTATAAATACCTCATGAATTACCCAAATAAAGGGTTTACAATCTCTTCATTATCGATATTTTTAGCATATATATTTTCAAAGTTTATCTCTCAAAAATATAATTATATTTTCTCAGTCAAAAAAAAATTTAAGCATCTAAGAGCTCCCAAATCTATAAAAAAGACCTTTTGCAAATACCAGTCATCAACAACCTTAGCCTAACAGGCACTAGATACAAGCTACCAGCCTTTTTGATTAAGAAAAATGGATCAGATTACTAGAACCAAAAAATTAACCAATTATCCAATACATAATCCTTGCTCCTAAAGTGCTTGGATCGGATCATTTGAGAATCATCACAAGCCTATTAGCATGTCTGTGATAGTTAGATTGTATGTCGCTATATTGTTGATTTTAAACATCAATTAGCTTATAATAATATGAAATGGTCAATTAATTTTAATATACTATAGTACATTAATACATGATTGAAACAAATTTAATGCCCATTTGTTAGCGTAAAATTTTTCATATAAAATATTTTTCAGTGGTAATGGTTGTGAAAGGGGATAGTGAGATAATGATAGCATGATGGTGGTGATATGATGGTGATGAGAGGGGTGATAATTGTGAAATGAAGGTGGTGATGGTGAGATAAGATGGTGATTGAAATAGTTGGATGAGGTGGTTATGATGGTGGTAGTGACATATATGTGTTTGATATTGTGATAGCTGTTGTGGTTGTGATTTGAAAAAAGTTGTTTTATAAAAAGTACATTTAGTTGAGATTGGTTTGGAAAAATATATGTTTGGTTAAAACTGTTGTTAAAATTGAGGTTGAACGAAAAGTAATTTAATGTGTTTGGTTAAAAAAATATTTTTCAAATTGAAGTATAAAATAATTAAAATATATATATATATATATATATATATTAGTATTGATGGTTTTTAATTTAAATATTGTAGATTTAACTACTGTTATTACATCATGAAATAAATAATATTGATATCAAATATTTTTTTATTATTTCATTAAATTACGTGCAATTTCATCACGTACGAAATCTATCCAACAAGGACTATATTTTTCATGGTTTATTAAGTGCGTAACAACATCAGGTAAAAATATCAATAAGATCAAAATTTGGATTGCAATCAAATTCTGCAAATGCTATGCCGTCAAACGATCTCCTTCTAATTTTTGAAATAAAACACAATTAAAAATAAAAATAAAAACTGAATTTTTTTTACTGGGTCGGACCCGGCAAGAACGATTGTAATCAAATTCTGTAAATGCTACGTCGTCAAACGATCTCCTTCTAATTTTTGGAATAAAACACAATTAAAAATAAAAATAAAAACTGATTTTTTTAATTGGGTCGGATCCGGCAAGAACAAAATTGGGATTACGATCAAATTTTACAAATGCTACGTCGTTGAACAATCTCCTTCTAATTTTTCGAATAAAACACAATTAAAAAAATAAAAATTGAATTTTTTTAACCGGGTCGGACCTGGTTCAATACATTTAGCTTTGGACCGGATCCGATCGGTCCGGAACAGTAACACGAACAGTGGAGAGTGAAAACTCTCCACCGCGTTCCACAGGTTTGCGGAAAGCAGCAAAGAGCTGCTTTCCGCAAACCTGTGGTTTTAACTCATTTTAACCGGCCCCACATGAACAATAGATCGTGGTTTTTTTGTTACCAAACGTTTAAGGCTGCGATTTACTTTAAAAGCAACCGTAGCCGAGTAAACAAACATCGCCGAAGATGGTGATTAAAATAATTGGATGATATTGTAAGTGAATTTGTGAAATATTTTATGAAATTTTATGAATTAAAAATATTTTTCAATAAATGAATTAAGTCTGAAGATTGATTATAAAATATTTTACATTGATTAGTTTTCATGTAAAATATTTTATAGGAAACAATACAAAAAAAATTGAAAATATTTTTTGTAAAATACTTTATACAAAACAAATGTAACCTTAAATTATGTTTAGGGAACATACTCGGAGGAGTAATTTTCTCACGTTTGCAATTTATAAGAATACTGGAAAATATCATAATACTCCATTAACTATTCGTTTAGAAGTGTAATATGATATGATTAAAATTATGTTTTGCTTCTATTACAGTTATGAAAGTGTTCGATTAATTAATATCCATCATAGTTTTATATTGGTCTTACTAAAAGTTATCTTTTCAAATATTAATTAAAAAACTATAATTTATAATTTTTTAAAATTTACATTTTTAAATTATAACTATAAAAACCATCATAATATCAAAAATACATTAAAAGACCGTTTATTATTACGGTAGCTTAATGTTTTTATCCAATTATAAGGAAAAAAATATTCAATTAGTTAAATAACTTATGATTTTTGTATCTGATCTCATATATAATTGCATTTCAAATTATAATTTTATAAAAACTAAAATAATATATTTTTTTATTTATAAATATCTATTTTTTTATTTATTTCATATACTTGTATCATAATAATTTTAATCAAATATCTATTTTTAAAAATCCTGATGATTGAGTAAAGACTATTGTTTGGTGGGGCCAAAAGGATCTTTGCTATTATTGCCGGGGAGGGACTAGTCACATATTTCTCTTGTACCTTGGACTGATGCAACTGGCGATGACAGTTTCGCCACGTGGCAAAACGGTAAGGTGCATTTATCAGATCATAAAAATCTGACCTCGAGAAACAAAAAATAAATAAAAAAAAAGTGCACGACTCCCAATACGCAAGCGAACCGGACAAATCGATTTTTTGTTGCTGCTCGTCCCTTTTATTTTATTTATTTTTTCTAATCTATCTATTATCTCTCCAGCGGCTACAAGATTGCGTGTTGGTACGTCTCTTGAAATAAAATAATATACTAGTCTTTTGTTTTTTCTTTTTCTTAAGAACCAAACTGAGAGCGATTCAGTTTTGAATTTGTTTTATAAATAATTAAAAAAAATTAAGGATTTATAGTCAAATATAATTTTTTTTATTTTAAAATTTGAAAAAAATATTTTTTTATTTTTAAATTTGAAAATTAAGGACACTAAAAAAAATAAAAATCAACGGTTTGTAACCAGATCTTACCAGGTCATGGGATCAACCAGGTTATACTAGATTTTTTCTTATCTTATTTTATTTTTAAGTTAATTCAATTTTAATTTTAAATTAACCGGATCTTGAATCAACCTGCTGACTCGGGCTGGATTTCAAAGCTATGCTTCAGACAGCAAGCATCAAGGCCATCACAAGGCTTCTCTCCTGGGCATCCACTGTATAGAAGCCCACAATACTTGCCATATCTCAAAAATGGAGGCACTGCCATTCACATGGAGGAAAACGGGATGGTTTCCATGTACTGTATGCTAGTTTAATGCTAGTTTATCAAAAAAAATTAGAAAAATAATATTAGATTTTTTTATATAATATTATAAAACTCGGTATAACAGTTTAAATTTAAAAAATCTTGATATAATTATTTAATTAAATGTTATATCATAAAAAAAATACAGCAGCTCTTAATATTCAAATATACGACCGCTCTTATTAACCAACTTGTTGCCACTAAATAACATATATATAGTGCATATATAATTTCAACCCTGAGGAATTCATTCACCATGGATTTGAAATATCCCCCCGGAAGTTCTTCCTCTTGCACTCAACATGGACCCAAATTCACTTCACTCCTTATGTTATATTATCATTCGGTAGTCCCTTGTCATGCGTAATCTTATTACTGTTAATAAAATCTTATTTCATACCAACAATCACGCAATCCCATGTTACCATGAAATTTTATCATTTAAAATATTTTCTATGATATTTTACACATACTCATTAATTCGATTCTCAAAGTGTGAAAATTACACCTTATCAAAATAATTTTAAAATAAGATGCACGTACACCTATAATGCCTTTAGGTGTACGATTCGCATCGATTAATGGGCTTCCATTCTTTTTAAATGGTGAAATTTTTCATCTCCATCTTTCATGGGGTTAGACTTGATTAATTCAATTTCATTAATTCAATAACCAATACCATAAATGTAAATTTATCATCTTTATTTAACGTGTTATACCCAACATTTTAGTAAAATCCAATACTTAATACCTCAAATACAATTTCTCCACGATATAAGACAACCATGGCACTACTTACAAAATTTTATAGTTTTTTACACACACATGAATATAATTTCATATCACTTCAACATACTCAATCAAAATAGTTTGAGCACATCTTACTTTTACATATTTTTTAGAAACAATACATCTATCCTCGTATAGCTCGCTCATCAATTATGATTTCACTGTCTAATTGGTTTTTCCTAATACTTCTACAATACATTTTAACATGACATTGAATAGATCCTCTAACCTAAACTTTTGCTTCGATATGACAACTGAAGGTCCCGGTCACCAGTGTCTCACATTGACACCTCTAATATCCTACGTTTACTAGTTAAATCCACAATCTCAATTATCAGTGTATCACATTGATGTCTTTAGTATCCCATGAATACTAGTCAAATCATAATCCAAGTCATCAGCACATCACACTAACGTCTCTAGAATCTCACATATACTAGTCAAATTATCAATATCGATCATTAGTGCATCACATTGACGCCTTTAGTATCCTATGGATACTAGTCGAATCCACAATCTTGGTCATCAATGCATCACACTGATGCCTCTAATATCCTACAAATACTAGTAAAATCATCAATCTCGATCGTCAGTGTCTCACACTAACACCTATAGTATCCCACAGATACCAGTCAATTTTTTTTCTTGGTCATCAGTCTATTAGAAATTGTTCTAAGTAAGGACGTGGAACCCTTTGCCTCCTAAATTATTTTCTAAGCATGGCTTCCCCTCAGCTTATTAGAAATTTCTCAAAGTACGAGCATGGAACCCTCTACTTCTTAGAAGTTTTTCTAAGTATTGCTTCTTCTCCACTAGTTCTCTAAGCCAGTTAGAGATTTTTCTAAGCATGGGCATGAAAATTTTTTCTAAGCTTGACTTCACCTCTATAGGTTCCTCCAGCCTTTTAGAAACTTTCTAAGTATAGGCGTGAAACCCTTAACCACTTAGAAAGTTTTTTAAGTATAGGCTCCTTCTTTATGAGTTCATTTTCCTTGGCCACTTTGAAAATTTTCTAAGAATAGTTACATTCCCCTCCATCTTTTAGAAATTTTTTCTAAATATGGATTCTTAGTTTTTTAAAATGAAAAGACTTTTTTCCAATCACGACATGCACCTTTCTGTTTAATTTTTTTGGCTATGTGCTCAGGGATATACACCCTTATTTTAATGCGATAAAAAATCATCATCATGCCTAAACTAGCAATTAAATAAGTCTTCACGTATTTTATATTGCAAAAACTTAAGGGGTACTGATGAATCATATTTTTTCATGTTCATTTTTTTCAGAAGCTCCTTCACCGTGACATGCAGGTCTGGCATACTGTTAGGCTAGCGTCTGGGCTTAGCGTATCCAGACGCACATGGGTCTAGCTGCACCTGCCAAACCTAGTGTTGGGCTTGGGGTGCTCTTGACCTAGGTGTATTTAACATCTTCACACTAAAACTATAAAAGAAATTACTAAAATAAAATTAATTTTTTTAAAATAAAACACGCTTTTGAAATACATTAATAAATAAAAACTACTGGAATTACAAATATTTTTTAATGATAAATAAACTGACCAATCAATTTTAGTTCGGTTGGATAACTACCACATGTAACTTTTTGGCACCTCCAAATTATCTGAATCAGCTTGGCGAAAGAAACAGAAAATTAAAAGTTTGAAACATTTTTTTTTATAAATTAAATCGAGAGAAGCAATAGCTGACTTCGTTAGTTAAAAATTATTCAATTACATTCGAATTCGTTTTGCCCTAATCCCGTCAAGAGACTACGGACCAAGCTCCACTTTTCCAGAAAAAAACCACCATTTTTTCTTCATATATGATTTCAATCATCACTCTTTGTAGACCCATACCTCTCAACCCTCTCATCGATCCACTCTCTCATGTCATTCAAGACACGACTTGCATTTTCGTCAGGCTCGCCTTGTATCAAAGAATGGTACATGTCCTCGTACATCTTCAAGCTCTTATCCTCACTCGAGGCTTTCTCATACAACAACTGTGATGATGTTGGGCACGTCACCCCATCGGCGGTCCCGTGGACAGTCAAAAAGGGCACCGTAACCTTGGAGAAATTGTCCTGTATGTATTGGCAGACTCTGGCAATTTCTCTCATGGTACCCACCCTCGGCTTGCCTGTGTATCTTCTGGGGTTGGATGCTATGATCTTGAGTTTCTCTGGGTCCTTTATCGCTTTACCTACCATTTTGTTGTCGGGCATGGCCGCCCACGTGTCAGCAAATCCAAAGAGCAGGCCATACATGAATAGGTGTACCTTACTAGGTTTCATTGGTTCCGGTATGACGAAAAGTGGGGCCGAGAAAATCACGCCTGTCCACGTGTCAGGTTCTGATTGGAAATACATCAGCATCGTTGCTAGTCCGCCCATTGACTCGCCAAATAAGAAGGCGGGCAAGTTCTTGTATGGCTCGCTGTAGCGCACATGCTTGAAGAACGATAAGGACGCTGCAGCAATTTTCTCCATGTCGCCTTTACAACAGTAGAAAACTTTCTCAGCATTTCATTACTATGCTGGATGGATTTTTTATTTAAAAATTAAATTTCAAGCAACATTTTCAACCGCAACAACAACAACTTTTGTCCTTTTATTTCTGTTCTTAGCAATAGTTTTCCAGTTTTTTTCCCCGAAACAAAATCTATTTAATTGTGATTCGTCAAGAAAAAAAAAATTAGCAGACACCCAAATTACATTTAATTAAACACCCCCAAGATCATGGACCAAATTTAATTTATTGTGAAATTAAGAACTATAAAGATTATGATGAAACATATTCGATTGGAAATGCTGTGATTTTATCCATTGTAAATACCATAACCTAGATAGAGACTCCCACGTACTGTGATGAAAACAGAAGGACGTGGTCGAAAACATGTTCCAGATGCTGCCCTGAGCAATGGAATTCGATGCTAAAATGTTTTAGAAAGGCATTGTGTGTTTAGTTTAATAATATTTGATTACCAAGGCATTATGTAGTGTTTAGCAATTAATTAGTGAAGAGGAGAGTGAATTAATTACCCATGTAGCAGCGTAAACCGTCTGATCTGCCATGCCCAAGGAGATCAGCAGCAAAAACAGCATAACCCCAGGTAGCAAAGTTGATGCAAATCTTCTGAAACAGCCAGCCAGTATCAGATCCATAGCCGTGGGTCATATACACCGTGGCTTTGACCTTTTTATCCAACGGGAGAAAACCCTGCGTGAAGATCTTCCCATTCGGCGTTTCAAAGTGTGACTGGGTATTTGTCACTCCTTGCGATGCATAGTACTCCTCCTCCGGCATGTCGCCCCAGAAGTTGGGTGGCGCTTCGGATGGCATGGTCACGTCTCGTTACGGTTATCGTAAGGCTTGGATGGTTGACTTTTAAACAGAGAAAACGGTAGGGGATTTTTACAGGGAGT
>Ga0325414_1007498_pt1 | contig 11561 bp, 4 predicted proteins | sample PopdelMetagenome_8_FD_206183 | JGI IMG/M metagenome (GOLD analysis project Ga0325414, IMG submission 206183) | Populus deltoides microbial communities from Bellville, Georgia, United States - Leaf-PdKOR-R3 | ecosystem: Host-associated > Plants > Phyllosphere > Phylloplane/Leaf | place: USA... | reverse complement strand
AGAAGCAAAAATAAATATAAATCATTCCTAATAATTTACAATAAAATTTTATTGTTTGTTCACTTAAAATTCAATCACAATATCAGATTAAAAACTAGCTTCATGACCATGAATACACATACGCAGCCACAACATTAGGAATCTCTCTCTTTTGACTGCCCAAAATCTGATACCACAGATAATAAAAATACAAATTAACATTATTAAATCATGATTTTTTAAAACTTTTCAGCAAAAATGTTAAAAAACACAGAAGAGAAGAACAATAAAATATATTACAGAAGTAGAGAGCAGATAGAAATCGAACGCAGGAAGACCGATTCTGAAAAGAAACGGATCAGCAGCTCTTTTTTCATGATTGCAACAAGGAGGAGACAAAGTGAGAGACCTGTCGAGGAACACGGATGATTGATAATATTGGGTACAGAGTGAAGAAAACAACTCTGGTTTCTCAATGTTCCTGCTGCTCTGTCCCGCCGATAATAAGAAAGAACACGAGCGGTGAGCATTAGAGCCGTACACGTGTCCAATGCTCATTGGTTTAAAAATTGGTCCTTTTCCTTTTATTATATTTATAAAAAAACACGCGCGATCTTTGTTCATTTTCGTTTTTTTTTTTGTACCTAAACCCTATACAAAACGCGATTACAAAAAAAAACCCCGCCTCCTCCTCCTGCAACGCTCCTTTCTACGGCAAGGCTCTGATTTTAGCTCCTACGGATCGTGTTTCAGTTAACAAAGTAAGTATTATCAGTGAATTTAATATGAAGCAGACCATGTAGTATTTGCTGTTCAATTTAATCATCCACTGCTTTTGGCTTTTTTCTCTGTTTTTCTTTTTCTGGTTTATGAAAACTATTTGGTAGGCAAATTCAGAAAGAAAAGAAAAGAAAAAAGAAAAAAAGATGTTCTATCTGAGCTTGATAGAGCACAAGATGCTATTGCCTCCTCGTCTTCTGAATCTTCCTCTCCAAGATGCTATCAAGGAAGAGCTTCAAAATATCTTCTTGGATAAGGTAGTTACTATTTCCCTTTGTATATTTCTTCCTTTCTGTCCTTGTATTTTCATGTTAAGCACTTTGAAATATTGAGTAAAAATGGAAATTATTGTTTGCAACGAAGGTTATATCAAAGCTGGGACTTTGTATTTCAATCTATGACATCAGAAAAATTGATGGTGGCTTTATATCTCCCGGTGAAGGTGCTTCAACCTATACGGTAAGCCATGGCTTTTCCTTTTTGTGATTGTATTTTCCCTTTTTTTTGTGCTAGCATTTTGAGTCTAATAGATGTGTTTTATGTGAATATTGTCTTAAGCATATGGACTATTTATCCCCCCTGAATTTCAAATCTTTGTGTAGTTTGTGGAGACTTTTTCCATTTTATTTATCTTTGTTTCTTTCAATAACGTTTTGAGTATACTACCTAGGGAAGATGCCATCTTCCCTAGGTTGTAAGTAAACCCTCATTGATGCTGTGAAACTTATTGTGGATTCATTAGTTCACAGCTCACGATTCACTAGAATGGGTCCAACTCCTTCCTTAGTTGCCTCCAAGAAAAGGGTAAATTTAGCTAGTGCCTATGTGCCATCTTCCACATTTCTACAATTTTAGTTGCGAAGCGTGTTTCTTTTCCTTGACAATGGTTTCAACTTTCAGTTAGACTGTTGAATTATAAAATATGTGAACTTGTTCGGAGGGGCATACGCTGTCACTTTTGTTGAATATCTATGCAAAACACATTCAGTGTACTTTACAAGAAGTGTCTGATTTTACTAAAGAACTAATCTGCAGTGAGTAAATGATAGTGTTTTATTATTTTGACAGGTGGAGTTTAGAATGATTGTTTTTCGTCCTTTTGTGGGAGAGATTATATCTGCGAAACTTAAAGAATCCACTGCAGATGGTTTGCACTGTATGTTCAACAGTTACTTCCGCATATCATCTGTTTCTATCTTCTCCTCCTCTTTTTTTGATAGTACAATCTTTTTTGATATTGCAATTTTTCCATGGCATGATAAATTGACTAGAGGCTATAGTTGATGCAGGAAGTTTTTGAGGACTGCATCAGTTAACTGGCATGATGCTTTGTTTTTTATATCTGTGGGGACAGAATTGTAGAGAATCCATCTGTTGCTTCACGAATTATAATTTAATATAAGCACTTGTTTTCTCAAGTCATATCATTGGTATCCTTTATCTTTGGTTAACTTGCCTCTGCAAGTTCTTTAACTTTTAAAATGGTCCTTTCTCTCAGTGAGCTTGTTTCACAGAGATGCAACTAATTGCAACTGCAGGCTGCAGCTGTTCATGTTTTTTGCATCTTCCACCTCTTTTGGCAACAAGGGGGTGGGGACACTTTGGAAGTTTCCCCGTCATTGTATGTTCTGTAGGCTGGGTTGCTCATTTTTTCTGGGCTCAGGAACATGAATAGTCTTTCCCAGGGGTTATCTAGGTAATATGCTGGTGCATGTTGGGTTTTACAGGTTGCTAGGATGGGGGGCTATTTAATGGATCCATTTTCTTACAACATGATCTTGTTTGTTTTATCAATGTCTTTTTGGTTTTACTCGTTGCAAAAATTAAGCCAACATTTTGCATTCTTTAATTTCTGTTTTGTTTCATTGCGTTGAGCTATATCTACATGGTTCCTGCATACTGATGTTGAAACCATATTCGACAGTGTCACTTGGATTTTTTGATGATATTAACATACCAGCTGGTCTTATACAAAAACCATCCCGTCATGTTCCAGACCCAGAGAATAGGTAAAGTTCTCCATCTAGTTTCCTGTATTGGGATAATAATTGGAAATGGAATCTCCTCTACATGGCATTTTTCTTCTTTTTTTCTTGCCTCGCATTTTACATCTATGTTGACAAATAATGAATTGTGAATGTTTATAATGAAAATTGCAGGTATAAGGTCCTATGGGTATGGGAATTTAATGGCGAAGAGTTTTTTGTAGATGGCATTGATGAGGTTGGTGGTGTCTCTTCTTTTATAGGAAAATGCTCTAAACTTCAACTTGTTTCTTACTTTTTCTTTCCAAATGCTAGATAAGGTTTAAAGTTATCAGTGTAACATATCCCCCAACTCCTATTGAGCAACAAGGGGAGCCATTTTCACCGATGGTGATTACAGTAAGTTTGTCCTCCTAACTTCAATGTAGAAATGTTGTAGCATTGCATGTAAAACCATGTTTCTTTAAAGACTGCTTTTATGCTGAACCAAAGAGCAGGAGATTTTGTTTCTTGTTTTTCTTTGCCGCCTACTCTCCCTCCCGACACTCTTACCATGAAAGAAGCAGGTCACCGTTTGTAGGTTTCTATATTTGAGTGTTTTGCAATCAATACAGTCCATTCATCTGTTTCCTTGATTTATATTTACTCTTGCTTGTTATTTAATTTACAGTATCATATCTATCAAATTATTTCAAAAGTCCATTTAAGTACTGGATACAAAGCATGTCTATCCGATTAGTACTCATGTGGATGTATTACTTTATGAGTGCTCATGTGAGAGAGGTTTTCAAAATTGATTTTTATTTGATTTCATTGGGCATTGTTTAATGAATAAATCAAATAAGGCAGTATTTCAGTTTGATTCTTGCGCAAGGCAGATGGAGATTTTAGACAACCAAAACTTTCTATCCTTGTTTTCTGTTTTCTTTTTCTTTTTTCCAGTCTGCTATTAAATATTCTTTATTGTGTTCTTACACTTGCAAACAAGTCGAACAGGAGTCTGTAATGATAAATGAAACTGCAAGTTTATAAAAGGTCGCATTGAGTTGGAGCTTTGTTAAAAAACAACTCAACAACCTCTCTCCCTCTCTTAAGGAAATAGTGATGCTAGTGCAGCTCTTCTTTTTTATCCATTTTGTGTTCCTTGGCAAACAACAATGCTTTTTAGGAACTTTTTCTAATTAGTTCTTAGTTTTGCAGGGATCGATTGATGGTGATGGTTTAGGTCCAGTTTCGTGGTGGCAGTGATGCAGGAGATTTTAAGGACTTGTAATCTTGAAGCACCTTTTTCATAGGAAAGGTAGACGGAGCATGTATGCAGTTATTGTATCGCAATTGATAATAACACACCATCTTTGAAACTTCTAGATTTTTTTTTCTTCATCTTAGAAGTTCAGCATATTAGATCATATAACATTCAGTGTTTAACTTGACATAAAGAACCTGGCTGTTCTTTACACTGATTGTGATACCAGGCTGCAATAGAAAGTTCATTCAATTATGGTCCTCTGGAAATAGAGTTCTGGCCACATCATCTGTGATCATTGCAGGTGCTTTGTAATTGATCAATCAATCTTCCATTCTCAATTATAAAGGAAATTAGCCACGAAAATCAGAAGCTAGAATTTATTTAACAGTTGCAGTGTTTGAGTATGTTTCATTTGTTGGCTGATGATGGTTTCTTTTATCTTCCTTGTGTTTGTATGGGAAATTTTACTTTCTGGTGCCTGTCACCCTTATATTCACCAATCCATGTGATACCTGTAAAATTATGTCGACCAATATCGCTGCGATTTGTGGAGTTACTGCAGGAATAGGGTAGCTGCCAGCTATCGTTGCCTAATTAAATATTAATTTGGATTTCATTCTGTGTTCATGATTTGTTAATTTCACAAAGCAGGCCAAAAGAAAACATGATTGCACGTTGATGTCTGTCTAATCAGGCAAGTCGAGGAGGTCGGTTTTGCCAATACCAACTTGTGCGCTTACCAATTCAATCTGCATTTTTTTTTTTCAACAACAACAATAATTATTATAATGCATTTCATGGGCCAGTCAAAATCCTTACTCTTCCTTCCAAGCATTTGCAAGATTGTACTATTTCTGATGGAATGCAGAGGAGTTGGCTCTCGAAAGTCGAAAGATAAAACTGGCCTCGGTGCAGCCCGTGAACTAGGGGTATTCATCCGTTAATGTTATGTTTGTCTTGCAAGATGTCCTTCCGTATCTTGGGGGTACTAGGTGATTGGATGATTAGTCATATACACCTTAAGAACTCGTTCAACTCCTTTGGAATGGTCACCGTTCTTACATCTGAAGATTTTTGTTCCTGTTGCATTTGACATAAAGCGTCTCTGTTTCTCCTGCATAAAAGCATACGTGATTGCCAAAGAAATTTAAAGACGAGTGATCTCAGAGTGCCTGCCAGTGCGAAGACAGCTCTTCTGAGAGAAATTCTACACAAATTCCATACTTTTCTACCCATAAAACCGTGGACAAACTCAATTGGCATTTGATGAATGTTCTTTAAATAGTTGTCAAATTTGGAGCAAATTCACAAATCACAGCCCAAATGTTCATTCACAGGAGTACAACCATAAAAACCATTGCATCCAATGCATTTGCAAAAAATCAAGCATGGAGGTTGAGTTGTAATCAAATGCTACATGATACATTTATCCAAAAATTTGAGGTTTCACCATTATAACAGCTTATCATCAAGTAAAAGATCTACCTTAGGAATTTCAACAACAAATGATCGAAAAACCTATGACGTTGCAATTATCAAATGATTTCGAAAATTACAATAAGTTGAATGGTACATACCAAAAGAAAAGAAAAACTTTGGATGGTTGGTCTATTACCATGCCAGGCTAACAGATACTGCTCTTTAAAAATTTCAAGGCACTCTCCATCTGCAAATTCCCACGGAAGCAATCGAAGAGAATAACTGGAAGGCAACAGTGATATATTGCTGAATGTTCTTGTCATTGAAAGTGAAGCTTCATAAAATGTGGCGAGGAAAATCACATTAGGGGGAATAAGGAATTCCAGTATTTGACATCTCCTCTATGCACGATCATAGTGGTGCAACTTGTATAGCAGAACTTTTCCGGCAGCATTTCCCATGGCCATGAAACCTCCACCAGGACTGAAATCCAAACAGCGGGGATGATGTAGGGTGCTGTTGGCTGGAGGCCAGTTAGAAAACACGGTAAATGATGGGACGTGTATCAACTTTAAACTGTTCTTCATGTGTGAACAAATGGCCAATATTTGAGCATCGTTATTAAATTTCAAAAAGTCCATCTTGGTGGTCAAATTCTCAATTGTCTTGATTGGTTTTTTCTTCCCACCAAGAAACTCTTCTCTATTGTAAACATTTACTATACCACTGTCTGAACCAGTAGCAAACAAATTTCTTGTTGGTGAAGTGCAAATAGCTGTTCCATTAATGCAACCCTCATCAACAGCCTTGTGGATGCAAGCCCTTGTCCTCAAATCCCAGTGGTAGACATGCCCATCACCTCCATGGCTTAATAATTGCTGCCCATCATCAGCAAAAGCTAAAGAACGAACAGTTCCATTCATCTTTAGAGTCCCAATTAGTTCCTTTGTTTTGGACTACACAAAAAGGATATAACCCTCATTGCCTACAAAAGCAATCGTACTAGAATCAGGGGAAACCTCAAACACTTCCAAGCTCTTCTCCTCCCTTCCAACAAGTGGGCCTATTTTATCAACTTGAGCTTTTACTAAATCAAAGCTATAAAAGATTTCTTCTTCCAGCTATAATGACCTTAGAACCATCAGGTAAGAATGATGCCTTTCTAATGAGGCAATCATTGATAAAGACGCTTTGTATTTTGGTATTCTGTTTACCATCAATCTGGAAAAACCTAAGCCTCCGATCCAATCCAGCTACAAGTAACAACTGAGCATTCTGATGGAACTGAACTGAATTGATTGGACCATTGGAGGGGTCCTCAGCATTTGCATCCACAAGTTTTGAGTACTCGAGAAGACCAGGCAGCAATTTTGCTGGGCTCTTCACCACAAGATCTTCATTAGTTCGAAGAATATCATCAAAAGCTTTGTCATTCTTGTAACCACGAGCCAACACTGTGCCATTTTCTTCATCAGACAAGCCATCATTTCTAGATGGTGAATCGAGCCTGGCCCAATCAGTGTCAGGATTCATCTTAGCATGCTGTGCCCTTAACCTTGCAACATACCGAGTACCAGAAATCAAACTCTCATCCCCATCCTTCCTTTTCAAGCCAGGCAGTTTCCGTTGCTTATTTTCCTCTTCTATGTCACTGTCCTCGGTCAATTCCACATCCTCTTGAGAATCAGGCCCTACACCACCCACAGACCGGTCCAAAAAGAATGAAAGAGAATTATTTTCTTCTTCTCCTTTCCCAAATTGAACAGGAGAGTATAGAGAACCAAACAAAAAGTTCTCCAGCTTCTTCTTTTCCTTTCCTTCTTCAATTTCCAACTGCTTCTCTAACAGCTCATCCCTTTCTTTACGTTTCTTCTTTGTCTTCGACATAATCAAATCGGATTCTCTTTCATCCTCGTCATCTTTATTCATCCCCAAAAAAGCAGGCTCATCAGCATCCACATTTGCACGCTTAACTCTATTTTTTAAGCCAACATTTTGAGAAATCAAAATCATCTTTCCGTAAAAGAAACCCTGACTGCTAAATGGGCATACACATAAACCTAATCATAATTTACCTTTCAGACCTGATTCATAATTTATTTTTAATGATAAATACCAATCTCCTCACTAAATTAAAATGACAACTGCTGCTTATCTAACAAATCCAAGAAACTTTAGAATACTGAACTATATATATATATATATATATATATATAATGAAGCACCAAGAAATCCCTTTATACTTAAAATTCACGGTGGCATCACGATATGCACTACTAAATTTAATAAAATAAAATCCGAGCATAGTCTGCCATTCAAAAGATAAAGGAGGTAGGAGATGCCACGGAGACTTTGAAACAGATCAAATTTACAAGAAGAGGCGCCTAATCTTGGATTTAAGGGGGGAAATCGTTGCTAATTAACTCAGGAAAACAGAGTGGCTTCGAGAAACATGCAAGAAACGGAAGTAAACATTTCGGTTTTACCTTGAATTTCGAAGAAAGTGAATGAACCTGTCAGCTTCCGCGATAAAGACAACGAGGAGGGGCGGGGGGCGCTTAGGATTTAAGCTTTTTCAATTTCAAACCAAGGTTTTGGGTCTCTGCTTTAGGTTCGGCAATTTGGTTGTTTGTTCGGGTTGAGTAATACCCGACTTGAATACATGAGGGTGCCCGTTTCTTTCCATTGTGGATTTTAGGCCCAGTTTCAATCTTCTAGTTGAGCCGGATAATCAGCCCCCCTTTTCTTTTTTCTTTCTTTCTTTTTTTAATGGATACTGATAGAGATTTGAGATATCATGCTCACACAGTCACACCAAGAAAATGTTGAAAACAATTCTATTCTTTATATAAAAAGAAAAACTTGATCGAGAACGTAGAGTAGGTATTCCTAGGTAATTGAGTTACTTGAATTTAAGAAAAAAAGACTGTTTTAATACCCCAATTAGTTCTTTACAGCCTCGATCAGCACGGTTTTAAGCCATTGTATAAATTTTCAAGGAATTTAATGAATTCCAAGATCTCCTCGAGTTGCAAATTAAACTAACAATTCACTACTTGATCCAGCAATATGTCAGCTAGCTGTCCAGAAAATTAATTATCATTGACATAATTATAACTACAAATAATGAAATAATCAATCAAGCCATTGCCAAGTTGTATTGTGATCAGGGTGGTGGAAATTCTTAGTGTTCAGATGCCAGGCCCAGTTTTCTGAGATGGTGGTGCGTATCGACAGGGTGATCATCAAGCTTCGGGCGATCAGGTTGCACCCAACGACCATCACCATTCCTCACCATACCTTTGTTCTCATCTTGCCTCCAGTTTGGTGGAACCAAGTAATGATCTTTCAAGAAATCACACGCCTTATTTACCAATGCAGGGTCCCTTCCACTTGCCAGAACAAATCTCTGCCCTTTTCCATGGTACCTGTAAAGCGTAAACCAAACAGAAATCAGTGTTTTATATATAGAAATAAGTAAAATACTTTAAAACAAGGCAGCAGACTTTGTCTATGATTCCTGGCAAGGGTTAGACCTTCCATTGACCAAGTGTGAATGGAAGTAGATGAACATGATTTCTATAGAGTTAGAATCGAACAACTCTCTAAAATCTACACGTTACACGCCTCTTCTTCGAAGCTGAATTCCCTCTCGACACTTTCCATTCCAGGTCGATGAATTGTAAAATCTACACGTTACACGCCTCTTCTTCGAAGCTGAATTCCCTCTTGACACTTTCCATTCCAAGTCAATGAATTGTATTGTCTCATGATTTGACTTTCAAGCTTCTCGACATTAATTTCTCGTCAATTGTTTTGGTTTCTCGTAATCAAAGAGAGTCAAGCTGACTATCTTTCTTTCTTAATCTCTCTCCTTTTTTTATGGATGAACATTTCATAAAAGAAGATAAAACATTAACAAAATCCATGTTGTAACTTTCGGAAGAAACATGGGTGTGCTATAAGATCAAAAACAAAATAAAAAATTCAAGAATAATAAGAAGATTGAAATGAATGTATATTTTAATTAAATGTTTGTTTCCAAGCTCTCTTAGATATTTTTTTTATTATTATTGTTTAATACTATTGAATTACAACTATTTTTATAGGCAAGAAAATCTTAATAATTAAAGAATTCAACTAATATAAAAAAATTATAATATGAACAAGAATTATATTTTACTGACTACACTAGTCGATCATTTTATTTAATTTAATAGATTAACCAATTCTCAATTAGTTGATTAATTTCTTTATACTATAAATCAAATTTAATTTTCAACCATAACAACCGAGATCAGGATTCATCATGCTTTCAGAGAAGAAAATGTTGCAGCAGATTGATTAACTATGACTAATTAAAACTGATCACTTTCTAAATATATATGATTGTATTATTAATGACTCTCCTGGGTTATATTTAATTTTATATTTTTTTTAATGATTGGATTAACCTTTCCTCGTTTAATTTATTTTTTTTAGAGCTTTAAGCCCTGTATTTTTTTTATAAAAAAAAAAACTTCGCAAGACAAAACAATAAAACAGAAGAGTAAATGTTGCATTTGGGAGAGAAGTTGAATTATTTTTTAAGAATTTGCTTTATAATAATGTTTTCCTGCAAGCTTGTAACCACGAATGGTCAACAAGGGTGATAAGTTATTTATAAACTCTTCCAATAAAGAAATCAATCCTTGCATCTTAATATTGTCGATTAATTAATAGCGAAGCAAAAAAAAAAGATTACCGAGAAAATACAGACAAGCTTTTCAACAGTGAATAAGAATAAGAATAACTTACCCATCAAGCAAATGCAAAAGAGCCTCCAAATTGTGTGCACAAACCGGGTCGCCCGTTTGTTTCAAAAATGGCGAATTCTTATGATCCAGAGCCAGCTCCACTCCAACATGCGAGTAGCACCATGGCAATCCCTCAGTCAACTTCATCAACATAGGCGGCACTTGTTCATTAAAAAACAATCCAGGTGATTTAGGCACCACATCCTGCACGTTAACCACCCTCAAAACCTTAACCCCCAATGATTCAATCCTTTCCTTGAACCTAACATTCCCGACCCGAGGACCTGAAAAGGAAAACACAGAAACAGGCAATGCCCGACGACTATCTTGCATCACTTGTAAACCCGTTTCCACGATATCGTATGCACTTAGCATAGCCAGAGCACCGCCTAAACTGTGACCAGTAATTGTAATGCTCGTTTCCTCATCAGCATACATTTCAGTCAACCTTTTAACCTCCGCTAAAATCTGCTCTCTGGCTGAATATTTACAAAACCGACAATTCTCATCTTTGTCCGTATAAAGATCCAAGAATCCGGATTCGACTTTAACAGTGGGATCCGGACACGGGATTTTATTACCATTGACTGGCTTGAGAAAGTCCATTAAATCAGCAATCCACTCTAAACGTGTCACCGTGCCCCTCCACGCAACAGTAATGTCACGGCGGCCTAAACGTTTTGTTGTTTCGTCGTTGGAAACTGCAACGTATCCAATCCAATTGGCTACGTTGCTCCAAACTTTAGGCCAGCGAGATTTTTTGAAAAAATTCGGAAGGTTGATATTTGATGTGGCATACAAGTATCTAGTGACCTCGTATCCATGTCGTGTCATTCCTAGAGACTCGAAAAACCTGTGACTCATGAATCTGCAGCTGCCACAATATTTTGAAAACGGATCGAAATCGAAAGCATCATAGCAAGCTTGTGCCATCTCGCCATATCTGATGAGTTCTGATCGTAAGAGTGGATCCATTGGGTCAAGAAGGCCGACCCAGTCATCTTTTCCCTGGATTTCTCTCCACACATCGGCCAGTTTTCGCTCTGGTTCTTTGGTGTTTGTATTGGTATTATAGTCCTGTTCTTTCTCATGCTTTGTGATCGTGGATGTTAATGACTCGCTTGCTTTGGACAAGACACGAGGTATGGCACTGGTGGATGTTTTTCTTTCGAATTCTATGGATTTTGATACGCCAAGTTGAGAGTTTTGGCGAGGAAGGTGTGCAGGGGAGAACCTTTTGGATTGGAAGATATTGTCTTGTTTGAAAGGAAGCTGAAGCGTGTTCGGTAGAGAGAGATTGGCCATTATTGTTGAATTGAGGAATGTGTGAAGCAAACACAAGGTGGCCACTGA
>Ga0325414_1007495_pt1 | contig 11563 bp, 5 predicted proteins | sample PopdelMetagenome_8_FD_206183 | JGI IMG/M metagenome (GOLD analysis project Ga0325414, IMG submission 206183) | Populus deltoides microbial communities from Bellville, Georgia, United States - Leaf-PdKOR-R3 | ecosystem: Host-associated > Plants > Phyllosphere > Phylloplane/Leaf | place: USA... | reverse complement strand
CTTAAGATTGTGACAAGTAGTGTTTAGTTGATTATGATTCAGCAGCAATTTCTACAGCAGTGATGCTGACGACTGGATTTTTCTCACGTTCATTCTCAAGCTGACTGTAGTTTCCCTTCTCCTTGAAAAGTTGGATATGGTGATGCTTGCAGTAGAGTTTTCCCTCATGTGCAATGTAGTTAGATGGGCTTATAGTACAACCTCCATGGGTACACTTAAAACAGCTCCTGTGGTATGGAGTCCCATTTACCGTAACCTGTAAGAATATCCAAGACCACTCTTCAGAAAATGTTGGTCATTTTTAAGAGGATGGTCCTCTGATTCTATAACTAAAGTCACCGGCTCTTACCTTCTCGATCGGATAGACAGTCTTGTCGCAGCCTACACATTTTTCTCTGGTGCCAGCAAACAAATTCGAAACTTTGCTGGCGTTCTATGAGACACATCAAGTTCAGGGTACTTAATTAGTGGATAGCAATTGAATAAAATAAATAGCATGAAACAACATACTTTCATTTCCAATCTTGAGATTACCTCATTATCAACAGGTTTTTCTGGTTTCACAATCTTCGGCGTTCCTGACAGAAATTAGTTATAGAAAGTGACAGGGCAAATTGAATTTAAGTTGGAATATTTTAACTAGCTATTGGTGATATTAAGAAGATTTGAAGCGTGTAAATTTTGATAATGGCTTGATTGTGCTTTTACCTTCAAAACTCTTGTCTAGACTGCCAGTTCTCTTAAAGAGTTGGTCATAGTGAGGTCTGCAGTACAGAACCCCTTCAAAAGAACAGTAGTTGCTTAACTGCAAAACATAAAACAGAATGTCAACGAGTGCTCATCAAGAAATTTAATGAGTAATTAATTGGCTAAAAAAAAAGTTTTAACAAGCATTGAAATCTTGAGAATTTGGAACTAGATTGATACAAAGAAGAGTATTGTTGGATCTGATCAGAAGGAAACGTGATGGAAAAAGTAGTTTTGGCAAACAATATGAAAAAGACAATTCTGAAAAGAAGAATGTTTTCCTGAGACATCACAGTTCAAAGAAGATGCATAAAACGTGGTCAAAAACAAAATGATCAAGAAAATTAAACATGAAAAAAGATATTATGTTACCTTGAGGGTACCCCTGCAATGGTGGCATCTAAAGCAGGCCTTATGAAAAACCCTGTTATCAGCAGTTAACTTATCGACAAGATACACAGTCTTGTCACAAGCCATACATTTTTGTTGAGTTCCTGCAAAGGCTGCCATATCCTTGTTCTCCCTTGAAGAAGAAGAAGAAGAAGAAGAGCAAAATGGGGAGCTAGAAACCTAAACACTTGTGCACCAGTTGTGATATTTCTCGTCTGTTTTCTGTCTTTGGCTCGATTATTATAGCGAGGACAAGGAAGCGTAGCTGATGACTTCGAAGGAGATTAAAAGCAATCAAAGGGTTGCAGTGAATTGAGAGTGACATGAAAGCAAATTTGTACATGATTGATAGGAATGGTCTGGCCACTTAGCTATCATTTGTCCGATTTCTAAGCAATTTCTTATCAGATGTAATCATTCTATTTTCTTTCTTTACTCTTTGGAGGTCCAGTTCTAGCTTTTAGCTCCAAGATTTATTAAAGATCTCATCTCATCTAGTTTTAGTTTTAGAAAGAATCCTCATATTTTGATTTTGATTGCTACATCTAGTTTTCGTTTGGTTAACGCTAATAGAAACGAGAGAAATGTGTTCGAATTCATATTTTAAAATGAATTTTATACTTTCAAAACACGAGGTAAACAGAATTATTCCTTTTATTTCCGCCATCTCGAGATAATAATGGGAATCCTAGAAAATACAACATACATGATAAATAACAACAGGATGGCAGAAGTTGGTTAATGAGGCAATTTATTATCGGAGAAAAAGAAGAAGAAGCTATTATTCGATATAAAGATGATTTACTAGGTAGATCGAAACAGAACAGGATGAGCTAATCTTTTCACAAAGGTGGTGGGTCTAAAACTAGAATATCATCATGAAGCTGGTAGATGGGGCGCCTTGTTACTTTCTCTTTCGTTTTCATATTTTAAGGATCGTTTGATTACTTTTTCCATGAGTTATAATAGTGATTCACTAGATGGATAATCTTTTTAATATTAGGCATCAATCGAAGTTTTTTTTAATGATGCTGCATATAACTAGTGACCAGTGAGCTACTGGATTCATGTAAAATTGTCTTCGGCCACACTCCAGCATAATTAATGACAGGACTTTTCAATAAAATCTGAGTATTGTCGGAAATTGTGGTTTATCATACCACATCATCTAGTGCACTCTCAGGTCAGCTGTTTATATCTCAAATGTTCCGGCTAAAGGTCAAAACACAGGCACAAGCAAGCTGACGTGAATATGTCTGCATTTATGTTTTATAACATGGCCAAACGACATCTTTATGTCAGTGGGAGGCATTTTACCTGGAGATGCCTTTCTATAGTTAAGTTAAGCTGTGAAATGACACCTAGTTCGAATTTCCTATCACTTGATTTTTTTATAGATTAAATACTTGAGGTTTTGCTCCTCACACAACAGTGGGCGTTTGGTCTAGTGGTATGATTCTCGCTTTGGGTGCGAGAGGTCCCGAGTTCGATTCTCGGAACGCCCCCATTAAATGATATCCACCTCGGCTAACGAAGCAGACACAATAATATGGCTCTGTGGTCTTTTGTTTTTCTAATTTTTTTTATGCGAATAGATTAATGATAATTAAGCCATGCAAAAACTCAAGGCGGGGAATTAATTTCCAAGTATAGCATGAAAGCGCACAGCCAATTTTCTGCTCCGTTTTTAGCTTTCACTCTATCACATCCCACCAGCCACATTCTTCACTTCAAGTGGGAATAACGGCAAAAAATTATGGCAGCCAAGTTGATAAAAAAAATTCATGATAAATACTACGAATTGGGATTTTGGTCTAGAAGTATAATTCTTGCTTTGCCTGCGAGCTCAGATTACAGTGGAATATTTTAGCCAGTGAAAGCTGACGCTAAACTAACATGAAAATATCGCATGGTCCTGCTATCTTGTTAATTTTCGCAACAAAACTCTTCCCAGTGAGTATACATCTTCACATGGTGCTGCAATCAGGACGACCAAGCTAAGATCTTATCTGTGTCTAGTCTCATTCATCTGGTAAAATAAGAGCCGTAGCCGTTTAGTAGTGGCATTAGCACAAAGAAGAACCACATTAGAGAACGAAAACACTGCAGTGGATCATGGTAAATGGATATGTTACCCATGTTATCAAAATTTCTCATGAATACACCACTCTAGGTGAGGATGGCCTCCTTAAGGCCCAACTGTGAAAAACCTGGTTTTGATGTCCAGAAATTAGTTCGAAGATACCCATCATTAAAAAAAAAAAAAAAAAAACAACACCACAGAAACTCAACGTCCAACGTGCAGGCTTTGCATCCCTCGCTAGCATCAACAAAAACTCATCTCAATGAGAAACTCCATTCAATTTCATACAGGAACATATCATAGTGAAGCCTTAATCTAAGTAAGCAAAAGAATAGTTAGAAGACAAATGAAAAACATAAACAGATGGGTGCGAGAGGTCCCGAGTTCGATTCTTGAAATGTCCCAGCTTCACTTTTGGTTTGGAGAACTCAGAAAATTGGCATTTGATCTGGTGGTATGATTCTCGCTTTTGATGCAAGAGTTCCTGAGCTACATTCTTGTAATGCCCCCAGTTTAATACATATTTTTAAATCACCAACCAACATATTATTTTTCAGGTTAATTTTAAAATAATTGCCAATTATTACCTAGCTCCAACTTGTAGCTGCACTTGTTTTATTACAAACAGCACATGATAAATATCACTAGCTGGGCATTTGGTCTAGTGGTATGATTCTCGCTTTAAGTGCGAGAGGTCCCAAGTAACATATGATTTTCTTCATCATTCTATAGAATGCATATGATTTTCCATCTTCTATAATAACATTTTTAAGGTAACATGCTGAGCAGAATATCCAGCCAGGGCTCAAACGAAGAAAACTACGATATAACATTTTTATATTCAGACATGTTAGCTATGCCAAATTGAAAGATAGATTAGCAGATGCTTCTACCAAGTTGGACAGGCTAGAAAGATTCCTGTATCAAGCATGATAAATTAAACAATGTATCCGTTATTATTAACACAAGTAGACATAAGTACCAATTAATCAAATGTAATAAATAACTTTCGAAATCATTTGCATGCAAGTCACTTAAGAAACTAGAAGAATCAAAGAGACCAGAAGTTGATGACCCGCTACATAGAATTCACTTTAAATAGCAGGGACTTCATGGATAAAATATTTTGAGAAACAAGCAAACTTCAGCAGCAAGGGTCCAGAGGTCCCGAGTTCAATTCTCAGAATGCCCCTTTTTGCTAACTAAAATCTGTCAATTAATATGTTTTTTTTTAGATTAATATAGATGTTCGGATCAATTTGCGCGTAATTCGACTAATTTTATGGGTCCTAAAATTAACAATTATATAAGCTTTTAGTGACTTTAAAATTTATAAAATTCAAATTAATAACATCTAAAAAAGCAAACTCAAACATATGACTAGTTGAGTTACATTTGCAGACGACAGTTTGAAATATTTTAGCAAAGGAAACAAACCTCAACCCAACTGTGGTCAGTTGCAAATCCTGATATATGTTTTCTGACAAGCACAAGCCTCTTCCCAATGAATTATGAGTGAATATATGGCTATGGTGCTCAAATCAAGACAAACAAGCAAGAAAAATACTTGTTTGAAAACAGGGGAATTTTCATCAAGAAAAGAAAGCCATTTACTTACCCTGCCGAGTAATTTTAATACTATAGTTTTAAAACCCGGCTTAGCGGGTTAACCTGAGATCCGTCCGATCCGGGACTAGAACCGGGCCGAGTTGAAGAAAAAACAGGAAAATAAAAAATCTGATGTGACCCGACAAAACTCGGTCAAAAACCTGGTTGTAACTGTTTGACTTTTGTTTTTTTTATTAAAACGACACCGTTTTGAATTTTTTTTTTAAAAAATAACCTAGACGACTCGGTGACCCGGTCAAAATCCAGAACCCGGCTCTTAGACCGGACCGGATCTAAAAACTAGGTTTAATATTAAGAATAACCTACAAAGACAACCAAATTGGGGAAGAAAAGCACCCCAGCACCAACACCCTAAAATGCACACACATACATGCGTGTGCATTCATATTTTACAGCTTCACACAAAAGAAAGTTCTGCCTTTTGTTAGCATGGCATTTTCTGATCACCTTTCCACCTAACTCGCCAGTCATCTCATCCCCACCCCAAATTAAATATTAAGTTATGCTGCTAAGCATCCTAGTATTAGAACAACTCATAAAGCATAAACTATCTAATTGAAACTTCATTCCATTCGTACAGACTCAACACAAGCCGTGTAGCATCAGATTCCAAATGGAATGTACCTTGTGTAAGACTCAATGATAGAGTTACCATCTGTATCTCAATATCAGAGCAGCACTTGAAAAAAAGAACCTGCAAACAGTAAGCTACATGGTTTGCAAAGTCCGATTAATCATTGCATCATCTGATGATTGCCTTTGGAATGGATAATGAGCATGGCCAACTAGATGGTTTCCCCCTAAATCTAATTATATCATCACGAAATCATTCTGCAAGATTCTGCTACATATAGATTTCAGACGCAGAGTTTACCAAGATGTTGAAATATTTGCATGCGAGGACCTCAAAATGTTATGAAGTATGAATATTGTGAAGCCATGCCGACATGCTTTGGGTAAAAAATAACGCGTCCTTTCTGAGAAACTAGCTCGGGCACAAGGATATGGAGATGACTCGAAGACTCAAAAGTTGGATCAAATTTGGGTCATCTGAGATTCTGAGCCAGTCAATATATTTATCATTAATGAAATGAACATATATGGACACTTATATATTAATCCTAGCCCTTGATTGTTCCAATTAGGAGTGAAGAAAAGAAAAAGGTCTGGTCTAAAGAAGTTAACACAACGTAAAATCTAAGAGGTTGGGATGTGGCTTGAAGTGATTACATAAATATAGATCTCAGCAAACATAAATGCATTTTTAAGTTTTGCACCCCATCCTAACTAAGAACTCACCAAAGCACAACAGAAAATGTTTAAAGATTCAACCAATATAATGTTTCTAATTCACTTTCAAGTAAAAGGAGTAGATGGAGGGAAAAGATGTTGATTATAATTTAGAGGAAAGAAGCACGTCACAAGGGCATTTGGTCTAGTGGTATGATTCTTGCTTTGGGTGCAAGAGGTCCCGAGTTCGATTCTCGGAATGCCCCAAATCTGTCTTTTTTATCAATTTGATCGTTTCCAAATGACTACCACAATTTTAATATTCTGAGCGGTATATCCAACCAGAAAGCTGTGATACGAGATTCTGATATATTCCAAAATATTAATTTCTGACAAGATTCCATGGCAAAGAATTTTTTTTTTTTAAGTAAACATTAGAGATTGAAAACAAGGTGGACAAGCTAAAAGGATTCCTGCATCAAGCATTCTAGATTCAAACATTCAGTACTATTACACTCTGTATACACAAGTTCCTATTGATCCAAAGTGTGAAAAACAACTTTTAGAAGTTATTCACTCTTTAACATACCAAATGACATAAGAAACTTCATTCAAATCCAAGAGACCAGAAACTGTTGAACCACAAGAAAAGAATTCACTTCAAATTTATCAGAAACTTCATGCAAAGAAAATTAGAAAATCAGCCTCGGCTATTGGGCATTTGGTCTAGTGGTATGATTCTCGCATAGGGTGCGAGAGGTCCCAAGTTCAATTCTCGGAATGCCCCTTCACATGTAGAAGGTTCTGATATCTTGAATATGGCATTTTGTGATCAGCTTTCCACCACACTCGCCATTCATCCCTTCCCCGCCTATTTTTTGCTATACTTTCAAGCTATGCTACCATGCATCCTCACATCATAACTACTCATGAATGGCGTACTATCTAGCAAGAAACTCCATTGATAAGTACTCAACTCTTATCACTAAACATAATTATGACATGTTGCCTAACATGAAACGTCATTGATAGAATCAACTCTAGTCAATCAGCACAACTAAGCCTAATTTCACTGTAGACTAAAACAAAAATAATTCCCAGTTCTGTGCCTTCTAGAGTCCTGACTTGGTAATATGTAATATTTTCAGACAAGGATCTCAAAATATTATGACAAATGAATATTACATTTTAGTTGATTTGCATCATAATTGAAAAATATTCCAGAATAGAGATCATATTGTAATTAAAATTTTGACAGAGAATGCAGCAAGAGGTGCTGAAGCAAAGAAGATAAATTGTGAAGCACACATCCTCTGCAGTAAAATATTATCCTCCCCCGGAGCAACTAAACGGAAAAATATTTCAAATACTCAAATTTGGTGCCAAATAATGTCATCTGTGGCATTTTATTCATTTGTCACAATGAAAATAAACATGTACATGTGTGTCTGTACATTTATACACGCATATTGAGACATGTAACCATCACTGCTTTTGTCTCTAGCAATAGGGGAAAAGAAAAGGAATCCACTCTAGAGGATTTCTATACAGTTTTTTGCATTCCATCCACTAGAGGAATGGAAATAAGAACTGCCAAAAGGCCTGACAATAGAAAATGTTTGATCCACTGGAGTGGCTACAACTCACTTTAAAATTATCAGGAGCAATAGTAGAAGACATTAATTAACATTAAAATAAAATACACATCAAGAAATGGGCATTTGGTCTAGTGGTATGATTCTCGCTTTGGGTGCGAGAGGTCCCGAGTTCGATTCTCGGAATGCCCCAAAAATTTTCCAGTCAGATTTTAAGGATTCAGTTTCTAATAATTTTTTAGTTCTATTTTTTTATTATTTATTTTTTGGGGTAGGTTCTCATATTATTGTTATAAAAATTGGACCTAGCCCTGTGATCTAGTCAAAGTCAACTTCAATACAATATGACAACGTCAGAATACACATACAATATGAGTGCCTTTCAGATAAGATCCTACATCATGGAAATTGACAAGCAAATAACAGTTGGTTGTGAAATCAAGGCAAGAAATCTAGAAATGTGCTTGTGCACAAGCAATCAAACAAAACCATGTATGGTATACCTCAACCCTGCCAAATGTATGAAAACATTTTGAGAGCCAAAATTAGACAATAGAAACATACCATTGTTTGGACATTCTTTACATAGCAGTGATGTGAATTTGTTTACAGTATTGAGAAGAACACCTCACCAGAATATGACTGGTCTATTTCTTCTTACAACCTTTTAATAACACCAGAAAAGAACATCTGGTCAAGGACTGCAGCAGGCAACACCAAATACAGGAGATAAAATTTTGAGGGATATAAGCTGCAAAGTTAAATCAGATAAATCAAAAGGGAAATTAATTTCTTACAGCAGGTAAGATTTGACTAGAAAGAGCCAAAAGGCACCGTTGTACTAGTATATTAATTGACCACCGCTCAACTCAAAACTCTCACTTAACCCGGAATCTTTCCTAAGAACATTTTTTATCAATAAATTGAGAAGAATAAGCAGCATGTTTCATTTTATGGGTGGACAGAACAACATTAAAACTGAAAACAGATTGCCATCTAGAGTCCAGTCTTCACTCTGGGTTCCCAACTGCAAGTGCAATAAAGAACCAGTAGAACTACACAAAAAATCAGTGGTTCTTTTCCAATTTACACCATAGAAACTTTGATCCTTTGGAGAGAAATGTACTATTTATTAACTAAAAGAAAGGCATTAGACTTGAAACTTATTTACTAAAAGAAAGGCATTAGACTTGAAACTAAAATGATTACTCTTTCCACTCTTTTTGCTAGAAAGGAGGTCATAAAACCAATAAGAAGACTGTCACGCCTCAAAGTGTCATGGCGAATTGACATTCCAGCTGAAAACTATGCTGTATACCTTCAACTTACGGTTGTAAGATCATTAAGATAGATTGCCATAATAAATATAACCGGCTGGGCATTTGGTCTAGTGGTATGATTCTCGCTTTGGGTGCGAGAGGTCCCGAGTTCGATTCTCGGAATGCCCCATTTTTCACTCTAGCCATAATGTTTGGTTTTCTCTCTTCCACGTGACAGCTTTAAGGTAAAACTGAAAAACTATGATACTGAAATTTTGATATTCAGATATGTTAGTCTTTCAACAAGATTCTGTGCCACGGTATTTGAAATAAATAAATCAGCAGAGTTAACAAGGAGGGAAAGTTACAAATATGCCTATATTAAAGAAAATTCAGAAACGTTTCTTTTCTGGTAAGATTCATTACCAATAAGCTGATCAATAAATAAGCAGACTTTGCTGAAATCAAGGTATGAAAGAAAGGCTCACACCTGTCACTGGCTTCAGCCATTGGAAAAAGTCATTTACCTGAACCTGCCAAATAGTGTACGCATCAATTTGATGCAACAAATTCAGTAACTCAATTGACATGACAAAAATAAGAGAACAGAAACATACCCAAAGCTAATTTTAATGCACGAGTTGATGCTAGAGCATGGAAAGATTTTAAAAGTCAACTTGTATAGCAACAAATCAAAAGGTTCGGTCTGTTCGGCATAGCATTGTAGTGATCAGCTTTCTGCCAAATGTATAGTCAGCTCAGTCCTGTCACGTATCTAAAATGGTAGGATATATAATGTCAAAGCAGCTTGTAATCGATATTCATGCCTTCAACACATTTATCAACACAAGCCTTTCTGTTTCTGCAGCATTTTACTCAATGTAGTAGAGCCTGTCAATGTTCAGAAGGAAAAGAAAATCTTAAGAAGAACCTTCAGTGATACAAATCATGGTTAAGAAACACAGGAATGCATCTGATTAAGTTGGTGAATATGAAAACATTTAGTTAGACAATTCAAAGTGAATGAGACAAATTCTCACGGTGTAAAGCAACCAATTCCAGCATAGAATGGCCATTTTCCTGTTTCAGAAATTCAATGACCATTTAGGTTTTGCTTTCCCAGATCACAAAGGGCATTTGGTCTAGTGGTATGATTCTCGCTTTGGGTGCGAGAGGTCCCGAGTATGATTCTCAGAATGCCCCGTTAGAATCTTGCTATTCATGAGAGGTTGCAATCAGTTCTTTTTTTCTTTTTTTGCCCAAACTTTATAGAATATTTAGAGAATCACAGAAAATTAAATCCCAACTCAACCCACAAGGAATAAATAAATGGAGTTGACTTCTGAGATGAGAATGCAAGATGGAACCAGAAACATCATGTTACAGCAGAATATTCATGGTCCAGTCACAACATCATGTTAGAAAAGAAGCTCCACAGCAAACAGTTTGATTGGTAAATGATTGCAGAAAAATAACAACATTGACAAATATCTGATTTACTATAGGTCACCAAAAAATTACTAGGAATGGACTGCACAGATACAAATATGTACTGAATACTACCTTGGAACAACAAGATTTAAGTTTAGGCTTCGTAAATGAAAATATTCTGCAGCCTGATTAGGTGCAAGAGGCCCTCAATTATGTCCACCCTTGCTGCCGAAGCACAGACAGTGGTGAAGTATATGGAATTCAAGAAGCATGCCTGTAAACTTAATAGTTTTACTGGCCCTAATTGGATGTTCTATAACAAAATAATGCTCGAGTACGATTGGCAACACAGTAATCGGTCATAAAGTAAGATAAACCACAATATCCAGTGCATGGAATATAAAACAAAATAACAAATATACGATCTCCATCGCATACAGCCACAACATGAGGCAAAAAAAAAAAACACACAGAAATAAAGGGTAAAAGAATATGCAACCAGACATTTAGTCCAGTATTATAACTCTTGAAATCCAACAAAACAGGATTATATTAATGGCTTATACAGAATAGAATCTCACCACAAATATATATATATATATATATATATATATATATATAAAGAGTGCTGCAACCCAGAAGTTTTCACAAAACAAAACAACCACCAACACATAAAATCCACATAACTAACAAAAATAACCAGAACCCACATATTATCACTACAAGATGTCACTTCTAATACCTTTAATTTGTCAACTGAATTATACTCTACATTCGGAGAGAGAGTAGATGGTTAGTGGTTACAATACAGGCACACATAGCCTGAAAACGTTCCACGGGGGATGTCACTGTTGATACTCCATTCGAGTGCCAGGAAAACAGTGGGAAAGGAAGAGAAAATGAGGACAGGAATTTCGAAGTCGTTTTCTCTACACTTCTCCTCGGTTTTCTAGGCAAACAAACAAACCATGATACATTGATAAGTGTGCATTTGACTGAGGTCAAAACTCGAAAAAGCCAAAAGATAAGACAGTTGTTGGTTTCCAATTTGATTGGTTGGGTGGTAGGTTTTATTACGGGAAACAACATCAAGTACTCAGGTGTTTTTCAAATATTTATGTATGCTACAGTTTTTACAGTTCAAGGTTATATAACAGTACTTGGATTTTATATAATCAGGGTTGTCGCCTTAACAGCAG